>Ga0105045_10006154_pt1 | contig 10608 bp, 9 predicted proteins | sample MAT02_FD_78089 | JGI IMG/M metagenome (GOLD analysis project Ga0105045, IMG submission 78089) | Freshwater microbial communities from Lake Fryxell liftoff mats and glacier meltwater in Antarctica - MAT-02 (megahit assembly) | ecosystem: Environmental > Aquatic > Freshwater > Ice > Liftoff... | reverse complement strand
GGCAGAATCTATTTTCTTAGGCATGACATACATCCTTCCAACTCAAAAGGATGCGGCAGGAAACCTGAGGCGCTTCAACCACCTGAAGCCGCCCACGTAAAAATGCGGATATCCCCTCGGTCTATGCGACCAAGATTCGGCGTAACCAGTTCACTCGAGCGGCAAATGCAGCCTTCGACAGCTGCGCATCGGGCACCAACACGTCGAAGCCATGGAAGCCTCCGGGCCACGCATGTAACTCTGCGACGCCTCCGTCTTCCCATATCCTGCGGGCGTAAGAGACCGCTTCGTCTCGAAAGAGATCGGCGGTGCCCACATCAATGAACGTTGGCGGGAGGCCGGTAAGGTTTTGTTCCCGGCCCGGAGCAGAGTAGGCGTCAACACCCGCCCCGCCACGTCTTTCCCCCAATAGTGCGTTCCAGCCAGTTTCGTTACTCCCCCTGTCCCAAACACCGATTCCGTCAATTTGATGGCTCGAGACGGTTTCGTTGCGGTCGTCGAGCATCGGATAGATCAGCATCTGCCCAAGCGGCAGGGGCATGTGGGAATCCCGCAATTTCAAGACGACGCCAGCGGCCAGACCGCCGCCGGCGCTCGCTCCGGCTATCACTATGCGTTTCGAGTCAATGCCTAGTTCTTCGGCATTGGCGAACGTCCAGAGGAGGCCGGCCAAGCAATCGTCGTGCGGTGCTGGGTCCGGGTTTTCGGGCGCCAACCTGTACTCGCCAGAGACGACGGCTACATCGAGTTCTTCTACCCAGTTGAGGTATTGGGGGGCCCCGCTGAAGCGGTCACCCATAAACATTCCGCCTCCATGGACAAAGTAGATCGCGGGCCGTGGCGAGGTGGGTTGGGCAGGCGCAAAGACTGACAGCACAATCGACGGTGCGCCTCCTGTCCCTGGTGCGATGTGCGTGGTGTGCTCGATCGCCCTGCGGCCGATCACTTCTTCAATGGACAGCGCACCGAGATTGTTCTCGCGAAGTGACGGGATATGGCTGGGGGTGATGGTCACCGGGAGAGACTCGTGAATCAGAGGCAGCATCGACTGAAGCTCTTCGTCGAAAGGGGGTGCTGGATGAGTGCCCACGAGCCGCACCTACTCTCCTGTCGCTGATGGTGGTGCCTCGGGTATTGACACTTGACGCACTTTGGCAAACTCGCGGTCACTGGGCGCCCCGAGATGTTCGGCGAACTCTTCCAAGAACCTGTCCACCATCCCAAGTTCATGGCGGTCAAGGTCTCGAGCGGGTGTTCGAATTCCTTCGGTGGTGAACCAGCCCCTGAGGTAGGCGATTCGTTTGTCGATCGCGATGATCAACTCCACGTTCTGCATCCAGTAAGACACATAAGGCAACAACTTTCGATGTAGCTCAAGGGCGCTCTCTCGGTCGCCACGATTCCAATGATCGAGAATCGACCGATACACCTCAACGAAAGACGCTGACGGCTGCACCCCAACAGCCCCACGCTCCATCGCATCGATCATATGCATTCCGGCGTAACCGACTAAGACCTTCAGGGAGGGCTGTTTGGTGAGAATTCTCTCGACGTCCGGGCCGGGAGGCGTGGATTCAACCTTGATCGCGCGAAGGTTCTCATACTCGTCTTGTATTGCGACGATGTCATCCAGAGACACGGTAGCGCCAGTGAGCTGGGGGGCATATTGAACAACGACAGGGGCTGGCGCAGCTTCGCGAAGCACCGCTCTCATGTGCTCTTTCAGAGAATTAGGCGAAGGGGACATGTAGTGAGGGAGCAGAAGGTTAATTGCGTTCGCGCCATAGTCGATCGCCCATCGAGTGCGATCTAGGGCAACTCGTGTTGAGTGCGCCGCCACGCTCACGATCGACGTGACCGACTCGTCCTCGCGACAAGCGTCGACAACGATCGACGACACGGCCCTGGCCTCAGAGTCATCGAGCTTGTAGAACTCACTCGCGAATCCCGGCACCATGATGCCGTCAACATTCGCACCTTTGAGGTGTTCGAGTTCTCTGGCAAGCGAATCAAGATCCAGCCTCTGGGCCTCATCAAAAGGAATCGTCGCAATCGGAATAAGGCCAGTGAGCGCAGGGACGCTGTGTGTGGTCATTTCCGCGGCCTCGTGACGGTCTGCCGTTGCTCGCCAAGTCCCTCGATGCCGAGTGTCATGACGTCGCCCACCTGCAGGTAGGTCGGGGGCGTCATGCCCAAACCGACACCGGGCGGTGTGCCGGTGTTGATAAGGTCGCCCGGCTCGAGCACGAGAAACTGGCTGAGGTAGTGCACGATCACGAACGGGTCGAAGATCATCGTTGAGGTTGACCCGGTTTGGTGCCTCTTGCCGTTCACCTCAAGCCACATGCCCAGCTGCATGACATCGTCGAGCTCGTCGGGCGTCGCGAGCCACGGCCCCGCGGGGTTGAAGGTCTCGGCCGACTTGCCCTTTGACCACTGGCCACCACGCTCAATCTGGAACGCCCGCTCGCTCACGTCGTTGACCACGACGTAGCCGGCGATGTGCTCGGCCGCCTGGTCGACAGTGTCGAGGTAGCTGGTGCGCTTACCGATGACGATGCCCAACTCGACCTCCCAGTCGAGCTTGGTGGCGCCGCGCGGCATACGTACGTCGTCGTTCGGGCCGATCAGAGTGTTGGGACTCTTGGTGAACAGAATGGGTTCATCGGGCACGGCCATGCCCGACTCAGCGGCGTGGTCGCTGTAGTTGAGGCCGATGCAGAGAATCTGGTGCGGGCGCGTGAAGGGGGCACCGATGCGCTCTCCGGCGAAGGCATGCACGGCTCCTGCGGCGATGCTATCGGCGACGTGCGCCGCGAGCCGAGGCATCGCGTCACCGGCAAAGAAGGCCTCGTCAAAGTCGGGAGTGATGTTGGATGCGTCGACGTAGGTCGCGTCATCAATTCGAACAACGGGCTTCTCGTGGCCCACGGGGCCGAGTCGCATGAGCTTCACTGGGTTCCTTTCAATCAGTGCTCGCGATCGTGCAACTAATAGGTGGCTCTGCCGCCGCTGATGTCATAAACGGCACCGGTCGAAAAGCTCACTTTGTCGGAAGTGAGCCATGCGACGAGTTCGGCAACCTCGTCCGGTCGGCCGACGCGCTTCATCGGTATGAGTTCGGTGATGTACTGCAGGACCGCTGGATCGGTCTTAGCGTTCATGGGGGTGTCGATGACGGCTGGCGCTATGACATTGACCAGCACGCCCGTCTGCGCGAGTTCCTTGCCGACAGACTTTGTCAAGGCGATCACGGCGCCCTTGGTGGCTGAATACGCCGCAAGGTTTGGGTTGCCATCTTTGCCCGCCATCGAAGCGAAGTTGACGATGCGGCCCCACCCACGGTCGACCATGCCGGGGGCGAAGGCGCGGATGGTTGCGACCGTTCCCATCACGTTGACGTCGATGGCGCGTCGCCATTCGTCGGCGGTGGTCTGAAGGAGGGGCTTATTGGGGCCGACGATCCCGGCGCAATTGACGAGAATGTCAACCGTACCGATCGCGTCTGCAGCAACCTGAACGGCGGCCTCGTCGCTGATGTCGAGCTGGTGGTAATCGGTTTTACCATTGCCCGGTGCCAGATCGAGCGTAATGACTCGAATCCCGTCTTCCATGAGGCGGGCGGCAGTAGCGGCCCCTAGGCCGCTGAGCCCTCCGGTTACTACCGCGGTGCGGGGCATGCTCGTTCCTCTCCGCTGAATACGTCTGGGCGCTCGCTGGGTGCGCTCTGGTTCTAGTGCCTAATATTGGCAACCGGTTGACACGAACCTTAGCCGTCCCTCACTGTTAAGCACAAGAATTGACCGCCCGCGAACAGGAGTAGTGCAATGGAATCAGTTGTCGTGACAGGTGCAGCCCAGGGGCTCGGCCTCGGTATCGCCACTCGATTGCTCAGCGAGAACCACGCCGTTGTGATGGTGGACGTGAACGGAGATGTGCTTCAAGCCGCTGCCGATTCGTTGTCAGGCAAGGGCACGTTGAGTGTCGTCGTTGGCGATGTGGCCCAACGTTCTACCCACGAGGAGGCGGCTCGGGTCGCTGAAGAGCTCGCCCCGTTAGGGGGATGGGTCAACAACGCGGGCTACAACATCGTCGCCCCGATCCACGAGATCGATCAAGAAACCTACGACCGCGGCCTCTCGGTCGTGTTCGGAGGAGTCTTCTGGGGAACTGCAGTCGCGGTTCAGCACTTCCTAGAGAGAGGGCGCGGATCCATCGTGAATATGTCGTCGATTCAGGCGCTCGTCGCGTTGCCCTCCTTTCCGCTCTACGCGGCCGCAAAGGGAGGTATCATTTCGTTGACTCGCCAAGTAGCCGGCGAATACGCATCACGGGGGATCCGCTGTAATGCAGTGGCCCCCGGCCTCATCGCCACACCACTTGCCGAAGCCCTTCTAGAAGCATCAGAAGACCGCCAATCCCTTTTAGATGCATGGGATGTTCTATGCCCCATTGGCCGTTGGGGTCGCGTTGAAGACGTCTCCTCTGCAGTTTCTTATTTGCTGTCAGATGAGGCGGGATTTGTGACCGGTCACACGATGGTTATTGACGGGGGAGCGACAGTACTTGCCAGAGGATACTGAGAGCAAGCGGCCCACTCGAGATGGCTCAGAAGGAGCCGCCGGGGGCCAGGCCGCTTCGGGGCATGTCTCTCGGCAGCGGCCGACGATCCGAGACGTCGCTCAATTGGCAGGGGTCCATCCATCGACCGTATCCCGGGTGCTTAACGGGGATGACTCCCGAGCAGTCGCCCCGACCCGCCAGAGGATCCGGGATGCCGCGGCTGAGCTCGGATGGAGGCCAAACTCGATCGCACGGAGCCTCTCAATAGGGAGGTCCTATGCAATTGGGATGAGCATCCCGTCGTTCACCTACCCTCCCCACGCGGCGATGATCGCGGGCGCAGAGCGCGCGGCCGAAGAGAGCGGCAACATCCTGGTCGTCATGGACACGTCAGATGACGAGGAACGCCTTCAATCGCAACTGATACGGCTCTCTGACCGTGTGGATGGTTTCATCGTGTCTTCTGCTTCGTTGTCATCCCGGGTGATTCCAGTTCTGGAGGAGCGGCAGATTCCCTTTGTGCTGCTCAATAGACGGACGACTGGCTCTTACAGGTCGATCATCGGTCGTGATGAAGATGGAGTTCGGCTAGCCATTGGCCATCTCTTTGACGCGGGTCACAGGCGTTTTGCCTACGTTGGCGTGTCCGATGAGATTGACACGGCAGCTCGACGGTTGCAATCGTTCTCCGCCTACGCCGATGAACTCGGCCTGAGTATCGGCGAAGGGGCGACCATCCGACTCCGTAATGCTTTGGACGACCTGAGCCAGCCGGTGGCTCAGCTCTTCCAAGGCCGCAAAGAAGAGCACCCCACGGCCTTCTTTGTCGACAACCTCTTGACCGCGGCGAACAGCCTCACCACCCTGCGCAACCTAGGAATGCGGGTGCCCGAAGACCTTTCGGTCATCGGTTTCGACGATGCCCCGATTGCGGCCCATCTGTCCGTGCCGCTCACCACCGTGCAGATGCCCAATGAGGCGATGGGGGCGGCCGCAGTTCGCTCGATTCTCCACTATCTGGAGGAGGGCGACGCAGAGCTTGAACTCGTTGTTCCTGACGCGCCACGGCTAGTGGTTCGAGGCTCTACGACTACGTACGTGCGCACCGGCTAGCCACCTTTTCGCCGCTGAGCCTGAAACTGCGCCGATACGTGAGCGAGCGTCGCCCAGCGAACTTTTGGCTCTTGACAACCGGTTGCCAGCCGTGCATGATCGTGTCAACCGGTTGCCATGTTGGCAAGCTGCATCGCTTTTCGAACCCGAGAGACGAGCGACCTTGATTCCGTTCGGACGTAGAACTGTCGAGGTCAGGGATCTGTAGTGACCGGTATTACGAGTCCTTTTCTCGTGTCGCTTCGCCCATCGATTGCTGTGGCGGTAGTGATGCAGGATTCCGGGACTCGCCCATCACCAAGTGAAAGGAATGGCAATGACGCTAGCTCCACATAGTTCGACGGTCTTGCGCGGAGGTTTTCGTGCCCGGCGGTTCGCGATTTCAGGGGTGGCTATTACCGCCCTGCTTGTTCTCAGTGCTTGTACCACTGCAGTCACGGATGATGCCTCGGAGGGTTCGGGCGATGCTGCGGCGATTGAGAATTTCGAGCAATATATTGGCAATCCTGATCCGATTATTTGTGCGGGCCGGGAGTACACCTTTGGGTACAACACCTTCTCTGACACGGAGGAGTTCGCCGTCAACTTGTGGGAGGGTATCCAGCGGGTTGCAGACGAGCTCGGTTGTGTGACTGTCACGAAGCTGTCCGACAACGTTGACCCGTCGGTTGCGGTGCAGAACGCTCAGATCTTCGTTCAGCAAGAGGTCGATGGCGCCCTTCTCTTCAACGTTCTCGAGGCGGCAGGGCCCGGTCAGGTTCAGGTGTTGCGGCAGGCTGGTATCCCGGCGGTCACGATCGTAGTGGAGGCTGAGGGGGAGACGTTCGTGACGAACGACGACCTCGCCGACGGTCTTTCCGCCGGTCGGGCTCTGGGTCAGGCTTACCTCGACCTGGGGGTCGATGGTCCCGTTCACGCGATCCTTGGGCTGTTCGACAATCAAGGTGTGACAGGCATCGCGCGTTTGGATGGTGTGCGTCAGGGCCTGGAGGAGACCGTTCCTGGTGTCGTTATTGACGAGTTCGAAACCAATGCTGACCCGCCCACGGCTCAGTCTGGCACTGCGGCGATTATCGCCACAATTCCTGACGATGCAACGATCCTGATCTCTGGCATCAACGATGGAATTGTCAACTCGATGCTGCAGGCAGCGAAGCAGGCTGAGGCTTCGGACCGAACTCTGGTGGCCTCGATTGGTGGGGTCAATCCGGGTGGGTTGCAGTTCATGTGCCAAAACCCGGAATTCATTGGAGCGCAGGGCTTCTTCCCGGAGCGTTGGGCTGACTACATGATCCCGGCTTTGATCGCGCGCGTGTTGGGGATCGAGATCGGAGACCGCTACGTGGTTCCGACCGAGTTCATCGAAAGGGATCAGATCTCCGAGTTCTACCCCGATTTCGTGTGTGATGCGTAATCGGTTATGAATTCAGCGAGTGAATCGGTGTCCCCCGCGTCTCGCGACGCGGGGGACACCCCCCCGACGCTTTCTGTGACCGGTGCGGTCAAGCATTACGGCGGAGTGTTGGCCGTCGATTCGGTCGACTTTCATGCGGAGTCGGGCGAGATTGTTGCGCTGCTGGGCGAGAACGGTGCCGGCAAGTCGACCTTGGTCGGTATTGCTGCTGGCCGAGTATCTCCTGACTCCGGCCAGGTGCGGGTGGGCAGTATTGACGTCACGGGTGCGACTCCCGCGGAGGTGTCTGCGGCGGGCCTGCGACTAGTGCCTCAAGAACTTTTGAGCTGCCTAGACATGACCGTGCTCGACAATGTTCTCTTGGGGCAGCACCCCACGCGGTGGGGGCCTTTCATCGACCGTGCCGCAGCCGTTGTTGAGGCTCGCCGGCGGCTCGAAATTCTGGGTGTTGCAGATATTGATTTGCGGACGATGGTGGGGTCTCTTCCCGTTGTTGATCAGGCCTTCGTTCAGATTGCCCGTGGGCTCGGAGACGGCGCCCGCGTATTCCTTTTGGACGAGCCGACGGCTCCCATGGATAACGCCGAAGTTGACCGGTTCTTGGGCGTGTTGAGAACAGCCGCGGCTGCGGGGGCCTCGATTGTGTACATATCGCACCGACTTGACGAGGTCTTCAAGCTCGCCGACCGGATCGTGGTGCTCCGAGATGGGAAGTTGGCGGGAGAGTTCGTTCCGGGTGATTCCAGCATTCAGGAGGTCGTCTCGGCAATGGTCGGTGGCCGCTCTCTCGTGCAGGGCGACGCTGCACCCCTGGCACCATCGACGCAGAACGCGCTCGACGTGAGAGCCGTGCAAGGTTCGCTGGTGTCCGACTTTTCACTACGTCTTGGCGAAGGTGAGATTTGTTGCATCTATGGCATCAGCGGGTCTGGGCGCGAGGAGATCGGCGGGCTGATCACTGGCGCCATCCCTCGCCGCCACGGTGGGGTTACGTTGTGGGGTCGCCCGATTCCTAACGGTGGTATCGCTGATGCAGTTGCGCTCGGGCTGGGGTACGTTCCGGCCGAGCGCCGACGGCAGGGTCTCATGCTTGAAGCGAGCGTCGCCGCGAACTTGACGCTGGCGATCTTGGGCAAGATGGCCCGGTGGGGGTTCCTCGCACCCTCAGCGCCGCGGCGTCGCACGACGCCCTGGATTGACACCCTCAGCATCAAGGCGATTGGGCCAGACGTGGCGGTCGGCTCGCTCAGCGGAGGCTCTCAGCAGAAAGTGTTGTTGGCCCGGTGGCTGGCTGCGGATAGTGGAGTGCTGGTACTTGAGGAACCTACGCGGGGGGTCGACATTGCCACTAAAGCTGAGATTTACGAATTGTTGCGTTCGCTTGCCTCGCAGGGCAAGGCGGTGCTCGTCGTGACCTCCGACATTGAGGAGGCCTCCTTGATTGGCGAGCGTGTGGTTGTCATTCACGGCGGGCGAATCGTTTCGGAGTTGACCAGACCTACCCAAGAACAGATCGCTCTTGCAGCGCACGTGATGAAAGGAAGTGGCGCCGATGAACTTGATGCGCACGTCGACGAATAAGTCCCCGGACACGCCGGAGCCGACGCCGAGTTCGGTGGCGGCGAGCACCAAGGGCGCGCGTGGGCGCGAACGGCTCGCCGTCCTGATTCAAGGCCAGGGGCTCATCGTGATGCTCCTGGCGATTGGTGCTTACTTCGCGGTGAGCTCTCCATTCTTTTTGACGTTCAACAACATGCTCATCATCGGTGCGGGTGTGGCTGCCCTTGGGGTTATGGCGATCGCGCAGACGTTCCTGGTGATCTCGGGCGGGATCGACATCAGCGTGGGTAGCGTCGTTGCGCTTAGTGGGGTGGTGATGGGGATCGCGTTGGCCGCCGAACTGCCGTTCGTTTTGGCGGCTTTGGCAGCGATCGCCTCAGGCGCGGCCGTTGGCGCTTTCAACGCCGTGCTGGTAGTAGCGCTCAAGATCGATCCTTTTATCGCAACGCTGGGATCCCTGTCGTTGTTCTCGGGTATAGCATTCACCCTCACCAATGGTGAGACGCGTGCCATTAGCGATCCTGTGCTTACCTTTATCGGTATTGAGCGTATTGCGGGGGTTCCGCTTCCCCTCTGGCTGTTCTTGGGCTTGCTCATTATCGGGCTTGTGGTTGAGCGTTTCACGACGTGGGGTCGCACCGTCTATGCCATCGGAGGCAACCGTGAGGCAGCCCGTCTTTCCGGTGTTCGTATCAAGCGTTCGCAGGTGACGCTCTATATGCTCTCTGGCACCTCGGCGGGTATTGCTGGCGTGCTCACAGTCGCGCAACTGGCTGCTGCTTCACCTCAAGTGGGGGCGAACTATCTGCTCGCGGTTGTCACGGCCGTGATCCTGGGCGGCACGTCCCTCGCGGGCGGTCGTGGCTCACTTCTGGGTACCTTCGTGGCAGTGTTGATCCTGGGAGTGTTATCGAACGGTTTCGCGCTTCTGGGCTTGAGTAGCAACGTGCAAACAACCGCACTAGGCGTCGCGCTGATTCTTGCTGTGCTGTTAGATCAAACCACTAGGCGCCTGCGGGGACGTGCATCGTGAACGCCGCCAAGCCCGTGGGGTCAGCGTCGGTGATCACTTTGACGTCACCTGAACTCGCCGTGACGATCGACCCGACATATGGTGCAGACATCACCAGTATCGTCGCGCGACGCAGTGGCCGGGAGCTTCTCTTCCAGACGCCATGGCAAGCTGCGGCCGAGCGGGCCATTCGTGACCCGGGAGCTCGATTGTTTTTCGATTCACAGTCGGACTGGTTACAGAAGTACCGCGGTGGATGGCAGGTGCTCTGCCCCGTCGCCAGCGTAGGTGTCGGCGATGCGCCACCGCACACTCTGTTCCACGGGGAGGCTTCGCGGGCAGCGTGGCACGTCGACTCCGTGGACGAGTCGGAGGTGCGCCTGGTCGTCGACTTGGTCACCGAGCCTCTGCGCATCACGAAGTCGATCAAGATCGACGCAGCCAGCGTGAGGGTGCGCGATGAGGTGAGCAACCTAGGCCGACTGCCGGTCAGCTTTGATTTTTCCCACCATGTGGCGTTCGGCGCAGACTTACTGAGCGACGCCTGCGTTGTGACCAGTGGCGCATCACGTTTCGTTCGTGATCCAGCCTCGTCCGCGACACCCGATCGTGAGCACAGCCTGCCTTGGCCCCCCGAGGATCCTGCCATTGCCTCCATACCGGCTCCTCCGGGAGGGATCTTCGAGTTCGGATGGCTTGCTGATTTCACGTCGCATTGGGCGCGAATAGAAACCACGAAAGGCGACCTCGCGGTCCACCTCGAATGGAGCGAGAACCTGCCCCATGCCTGGCTCTGGAAAGAGCTCGAAGCAAGCGCAGGCTGGCCGTGGTTTGGGCAAGCGCGAGTGGTCGGAATCGAGCCGGCGAATGTGACTACGAGCGGCCCGAACAGAGCCATGCGGACAACACTCGACCCCGACGAGTCTGTGGAATTCGAGATCTCGCT
>Ga0105045_10006153_pt1 | contig 10609 bp, 5 predicted proteins | sample MAT02_FD_78089 | JGI IMG/M metagenome (GOLD analysis project Ga0105045, IMG submission 78089) | Freshwater microbial communities from Lake Fryxell liftoff mats and glacier meltwater in Antarctica - MAT-02 (megahit assembly) | ecosystem: Environmental > Aquatic > Freshwater > Ice > Liftoff... | reverse complement strand
TGATGACGGAAGGAGAACATGAAACAATTACCTGATTGCCAACCACCGCAATACCCAAAGGTGACCTTAGGTCTTCGTCCTGCACGAATACCTTGGAGATATCTGCTTTCCCGTCGCCATCACTGTCCTCCAAGATCATAATTCGGTCTCCGGACTCATGGATCATATGGCCCGCTGCGTTTCTGAAATCCCGGTAGTTAACGGCCTCGGTCACCCATATCCTACCTTTTATGTCCACATCCATGTTTGTTGGGTTAAAAAATTGGGGGGAGGATGCCCAAAGGGTTACTTCCAGGTCGTCCGGTACGAAGAGAAGCGGTTTTTCTTCTACTGGGGTATTACATGACCCGATAATCAGGCAAGAGGCCAAGGCAATAACAATGTGGTTATTCATGAGGGAGTAGGAGTTTTAGGAATTCAAGAGTTGATTCAGGTAAGCCCTGTTGCTGACGTAGGCGGGGAACATTTCGGTTCCTTTTGGAACGGCTCCTTCGATGATCATCCAGTCGGTGTAGCCTATGTCCAGTAGGGTTTCCTTTACCCGCGGGAAGTCCACCTTCCCCTGCCCAAGAAGATTCCCGTTTTCCTTGGCATGAACTTCACAGATGTATTTTGTACCCAGAAGCTGCATTTCATGGTAAATATCGTATCCCATCTCAGTGGCATTGGCCACATCATAATATACCCGAACGTGGCTGGACCCCACGGTCTCAATAATTTCCAAATGCTCCTCAGCGCTCAGCCAGGATTCTATGGCCAGGTAAATATCCTGTTTTTCCGCTTTTGGCGCCACTTCCTTTAGTTTGCGGATGACTTCCCTTTTTCCTTCAGGATCATCCCTTAGGTCTCCTTTTCCAAAAAACGCCAGCAATATTACCTGACATCCCAAAACCTTGGCAACGTCTATGCAGTCATGCACCCAGTCTTGGGTGATGGCTTCGGATTTATAAGGTACATTATTCAATTCCCCAATGGCCATACTGGCGATTTTGACACCAGTTTCCCGGGAAGCCGTTAGAAAAGCTTCCTGAAGTTCTGGCTGACGGAGATGCATGTTATTGCTTGTCTGTCCCAGGCTGATTTGCAGGCCATCCAACCCGATTTCTTTGGCAAGTGCAAAGGAGGTAACGTCACTGGTCTTGCCGATGGACCAATCACATGCCCCCAGCTGGAAATGGGGCTTGGTAGACATTGGCACACCTGCAATCCAAGGTGAAGTAGTTGCAAGGCTTAGGATCATACTGTGTTTGAGAAAGGATCTTCTTGATGGGTTTGTGCTAGGTGACATATAGAATTAAAATTTCCCTTAATATAGGGAAATCTTATGAAAAACATCAACTACTAAGTGTAAAGCAACCTCTTTTACATAAGTTTTAAAAACTTGGTTCTATTTTTATAAAAAAGGAAGCAATTGCTTCCTTTTTTATTGTCCACACTTAGATTTTTGTTAAAGCAGCGGACGGAATTGCTGTAAGAAGCGGATATCATTTTCCGTAAAAAGCCTCAAATCATTGATTTGGTATTTGAGCATGGCAATTCGCTCAATGCCCATACCAAAGGCAAATCCGGTATATTTTTCTGAATCTATGCCGCAGTTTTCCAAGACATTTGGGTCCACCATTCCTGATCCACCGATTTCAACCCATCCTGATCCCTTGCAAATGGTACATCCTTTACCCCCGCAGATAAGGCAAGAGATGTCTATTTCCGCACTGGGTTCGGTAAATGGGAAAAAAGAGGGGCGAAACCTTACTTTGGTTTCCTTGCCGAACATTTCTTTGGCAAAATGATAAAGGGTTTGCTTTAAATCGGCAAAGCTTACGTTTTCATCCACATAGAGGCCTTCCACTTGGTGGAAGATGCAATGTGCACGGGCAGATATCGCTTCGTTGCGAAAAACCCTTCCCGGGGAAAGCGTCCTAATGGGAGGCTTCTCTTTTTCCATCACCCTTACCTGCACCGAGGAAGTATGGGTACGCAAGGCCACATCCGGGTTTTTCTCAAGGAAGAAAGTATCCTGCATTTCCCTTGCCGGATGATTTTCGGGGAAATTGAGTGCAGTAAAGTTATGCCAGTCATCTTCAATTTCCGGTCCTTCGGAGAGGTTAAAACCAATCCGTTCAAATATCTCTATGATCCGCTGTCTTGTAGCCGTCAAAGGATGTATTCCCCCTACTGGGAAATTACCTGGTGGAAGGGTCAGGTCCAGGCCTTCGGCATTTTTTTTTGTTGCGCCCTGATTCAAAGTTTGTATCAGCTCCTGGAATTTATCCTCCGCTGCTTGTTTTACCCCATTTATGAGTTGCCCAAAATCCTTTTTTTGCTCACTGGGAATATCCCGCATCGCGGCAAACAGCTCACCAACAACACTTTTCTTGCTGATGAAGCGCATCCTGTAGGCTTCCAAATCATCAGGTGTGGAAACGGTAGCTGCGGCTATTTCTGCTAAAATTTGCTTGATCTTATCGGTGGGCATAGGGCAAGGGCATCTAATATAGGCTGCAAATCTAGAAAAAATCTTTAAGGGGACTACTATGTAGGCGCAGCTAGAGGAAGGAATTTATATCAGGTACGGAATCTTTCTGGACTATTGCAAGTCCTCCTCTTCCTTTCGGGGAATTTTGGGTTGTGAGATTCCGGAGCTTCCCATCAGCCCGGAGAAAGTAGCCTTCCAAAGGTAATTAAAAACAAATTTATGTTTATTCCTCGGTTCATAGATGGTGGAAGTGACCAGCCTGTTAAACAGTTTTCGAGGATTATTACTCCTTAGCGCCAAGGCATTAACCACAAAAGTGAGGATTTTTTTCCTACCCTTTCCATGCATTAAGGTCCTTTCCTCCAGAAGACGGACTTTAATATCGTTGTACCTTAAGGACATGGATCCGATTGCCTTATTATTATCGGCGATGAAATTCCATTCCCCGCCACGAATTATACCACTTTCTACGGTCACAAATGCATTGGCCTCCAAAATGGAATTGATCAAGGACAGTTCAAATTCATCTACTGAGGCTTCTACTTGTATGGGATAGGGCGAATCAAAGCCCAAAACCATATTCGCATTAATTTTAGCCCCTCCATTGATCAGCATGGAACCGTTTATATGCATCTGTTTATTTTCCATACCCCCGATTGCAAGGATAAAAGGATGGAGGGTAGCATTAAGATCCGCAAATTCTATTACGCCGGGGATCATCCCTTTTTCGGAAAACTCTTCGTATTGGATATTTCCATTTATGACCTCTATTTTAACGACATTGACCTCCGAGGAAATTTCCATCAACAATTCTTGGGGCATTTTTTTCAGTACATCATTCCTAGGCATACGCTTATCTTTAAATATCACCCCTCTGGGTTGGAAAATCTGCATGGAAGTTGCAAAAATCCTTTTATGGTTGATAAATTCATCCAAATTGAACCCTTCCAGCAGGATTTTATCGACCCGCAGCTCGGCCACATCCGCACTGTTGCCAACCCTTTGCGTATATTCATACTTCCCATATCGGGGAAGAAATGAAAATTCGTGAAGCTCCAGCTTCTCTTCGGAAAGGACAATCCTACCTATGTGAATCAAGTTCAGACTGTCAGGCAATTTGATTTCATAGTCGGTGAGCTCAAATTGATACTTATTCTTAAGAAGAAATTTGCTGTCAATCGTTTGCTGCTCGGTTAATTTGAAATTGAGATCATTCAACAGGATGCTGATGTTGGCGAAGGAATTGCTGGACTCTTCCGAATTTTTTTCCCGGATACTTAGCTGACCTCCCAAAATTTCGAAGGATTCGATATTCAGCACCTTTATGATTTTTTGTTTGATTTTTTCTTCCGCTTCTTCGGCTTGGACAATGGAAGTTACCTCATTCCGATCAAGATATAGGGTGACATCCGGGGAGGCAAATACCATGCTGGAGATGTCGAGATCACCGGTCCGCTGGAAACTCTTTAGAGATTGGGTGAGTATGGTGACTTTGGGTACACTGGCAGCAATGATGGGGACTCCTATATTGCCGACAAGTGTTTGCGGGATGATGTTTAGATTCTCAAGGATAATTTCATCTCCTTGGGTATTCAGCTCTATTTTGGAAAAATTGATTGTATGGATACTATCCCTTAAGGCCAGGGAAAAATTGTCCACATCCATGGCCATGTTATTAAAAAACGCGGCGATATCACCTTCAGCCAGTTTGGCCGAATCCAGCATAAAACCAAAAAGCGAAAGGTTTAACCCTGTCTTGATCAAATCAATATTTTTTCCCGCTTCATCATAGGAGATATTCAATTTGGCATTGTCCGCATTTATTTCATCCACCCTGACAATATCTATCGTCTTGGGAAGATTCCTACTAGCCCGACTTCCAGTTCTATTTCCATCTGTATCATCATTGGCTTCTCTGTTTATAATCAGGCTTACTTCTGCCTCAGATAAGCTGAGTTTATTTAGTGCCAGGGTATTTTCGAAAAGAAATGCCTCCAAATCCACGCCCGTGATACTCATGTCAGGAATGGTGGCAGAGATGGACACTTTGGCATCTATGTCCCGTTTTGGGCGGAGACGAACATTAAAAGTGCTGATCTCTTCTTTGGCTGAGTTAAAGGAAATACGGTCGGTAACTATGGTATATTTCCCGTCGGCAATGTTGAACACATAATTATTCAGATTGACATCCACTTCCTCGGAAAACAGGGTTCTGGAATCCAGGAGATCCACATTTTCGTCAAGATAAAAATTCCTGATACTTATTGAAATATCGTTTTCAGCAAAGGAACGGAAATTCTCTTTGGCAAAGTTGTCATAAATAAATGAACCATCTTGCAGGGTAAGCGAATCCACTTTCACGGTATTAAAATAGCTGGTAAGCAAGTTCAAAATGTCTGCCCGCTCCACTTTGGCGGATTCTGGATCTTCTTCCTGGTCGGCTTTTTCAATATACTTGATCCACTGAATGACTGGGGAGGGAATATCAATGTGCTTGACAAATAGCTCTTCCTTGAAATAAGCCTCATTGATATTCACCCCTTTTGCCGTAAACCTCGGGATCTCGATATCCAACATCGTGGTTCGTCCATATCGGGACAACAATCCAATAACATCGTTTGTAAAAAACGGCTTCAGATGAAAGCCTTCAATGTCAATCAAATCCAGTTTGGTATCAATCAGGATCCTGTCTGACGAAAAAAGGTGAAGGTTGTCGGACAGTTTCAGCGCATAGTCTTCAATGTCCAGCCTCAAATGATCGGCAAAAAAGATTTTATCGGTTTGTTCTGCAACGATGGTTTCATCCAATTGGAAATTTTCCAATACCAGGTTGATTGTGCCGAAGGAAAGACTATCCTGCCGCACCCGAAGGTGATTATCAAGAATAAGGCTTCCCTCTGTTATTTCTAGACGCTTGACATAGAAACCCTTAATGTAATCCTTGGTCAGGTCCCGAAGGGGGTTTCCACTACTTTTTCTTTCATTTCCCTGCAGGTCTTTCAGTATCACATCTGGGGATGTTATCGTCATCTCCTCAATATCGACAATGTTCTCGTTGTAAATTTTCCTCAAATTTGCCTTGTTGAAATTCAAGTACGGCACTTCAATTTCAAAAAGAGTGATATCCGGGATATTACTTTCATCATAGATTCCGGTCATTTGGATTTTTTCCATGGATACTTTATCCGATATGGAGGATATGTACACATTTTCACCGGAGATCCAATGAACCCCGTCAGCGAGCGCAAGTCGCACTTTTGAAATATCCAGCTCTGCGTCATTGGCATAAAAAAATTGATTTTGTCGAAGCAACTCATCTGGGCCTATATAAACCTGCCGCATATTAAACCAGATATCCTCTGCCTCAATCCGGTTTTTGTCGGGATCTGATATTCCCCGCTGAACAAAATTACCGGACCGAATATTTAGGTTTTTGATGGAAATGGAAGCGAGAATATCCTCAATCAATTCATAGAACTGGGTATCACTCCCCTCTTCGATTTCGGTTTTTCTGTCCGTATACAGTGTAAATGAAGGCCCCTCAAGTTTGAGCGTGCCTATACTAACATCTGAGGTATAAAAAATCCGATCAATATCTGCATCTGTTAGTTCCAAATCGTCAAATTCGATTTCATAATATGTGTCAGAAGGCTTATCAAAGTCTGGAGAAATAGTGACTCGCTGGGCTGTGATTCGCCGATCCAGAGAAGATATACTTACCGCAGTAGCCGAAACTGTATGAATGCTGTCGGCCAAGAGAATCTCGAAATTTTTTAGGTCGAACACAAAACCATCGGCATTGAACGGAAGGGGTTGGTCCGTTTGGGCAAGTTTCAGATTTCGTACGTATAGGTTGGTTTCATCTGCCTGAATAGACTTCTGACTGATAAAATTCACAAGTAACAAATCCGCATTGTCGATAAAGATTTCTTTGATTACGATATCCTTCAGATTCTCTCCCAATGATCGCTGAACCTCGATTTCGAGTTGCCGGAGGGGAGTGGTCTCCAAAATATCCACCGATTCTTCCGTGGATTGCCGTGACTCCACCATAGGCTTTTGAAGACGAATTTCACCGATGGTAAGAATCCGCTCGCTGAAACTAAATCCAATTCTTTTAATACTGAATTCCGGCGTACTGATCCGGTAAAAAGGAATATTTTCCTTTTCGAAAAGACTTGGATCCACCGGATCTAAAGTAAACCCATTGATATAAAAGCCTCTTTCAAACAGGGAAACATGAAACTTTTCAAAATTTACCCGGTACTTTCCACCCGAAACCTTTTCTATTTGCTGCTGAATAAATCCTCTCAACAAAAAATTCGACCCAAAATAAACGCCAGCCTGAAGAAGAATAAGGATAAAGATTGCCAACCCCGCAACTTTCAGATACTTCTTTAGGCGACGGGTGTACAACAGCTTTTTCTCAGAGGAAATATGCATAGGAAAATAATGAAGCACAAAATTAAATCAGTATAGGTCAAAAAAGATACCCAATTTTTTGTTGTTCAAAAAAAAAGGGAACATTTATGTGATAGGTATTAACCTTGTCAACCATAAACGTTTCCTTTCATAATTTGTTGGCTGTAGGAGAAGGACTCGAACCTCCACGGAGCAGTTAGGCATCACATTGAGCTCGATGTGTGCTTTATCCTGTACACCGGTAGTAGCTACCGGATTCCCCACCCCCGAGACAGGAGGGCTTGTCTGCCAATTTCAACATCCTACAGTAAGTAAAACTCATTTGCTTTTGATGATCCAAATGTAACAAAAGGTTCTATTTAAGAAAATTATTTCATAAAAAAAGACAGTTATTTATAGATCCTAGAATAAAAACCTAAAATATTGATCAAATAAATAATTTGCCAATCCTTTCGTGAGATGTTTTTGTTGATTTCACAACCCTTATCAGGGCATTTGCTGTACATAATCGTCCCATTTCTGTAAAACATCTTCCATATCCCGGGGTAATGAAGATTCAAAATACATAAACTCTCCCGTTTTAGGGTGAATAAATCCCAAAGACTTGGCATGTAAGGCCTGACGGGGAATAATTTTAAAACAGTTGTGGATAAACAATTTGTATTTGGAAAACTGGGTTCCTTTTCGGATTTTATCCCCCCCATATGCAGCATCATTGAAAAGGGGATGGCCGAGGTGTTTGAGATGGATACGTATTTGGTGCGTCCTACCTGTTTCAAGTTTGCAGGATAGAAGGGAAACATAGCGCAACCGTTTGATAACTTGCCAATGGGTAATCGCGTGCTTTCCATAGTCCCCTTCCGGATAGGTATCCATAATTTTTCGGTTTTTCGCACTTCTGCCTATGGCCATATCCACTGTGCCCGAGTCCTCAGCAGGTTCTCCCCAAACCAATGCCAGGTAAGTCCGCTCAATGCTGTGGTCGTAGAACTGCTGTGCCAGATGTGCCATCGCCACCTCAGATTTGGCTATCACCAGAAGCCCGCTTGTATCTTTGTCAATGCGGTGTACCAGACCTGGTCGCCCGGAATTGCCCGGAAGCTCAGGAAGCTGGTTAAAATGATAAGCCAAGCCGTTTACCAAGGTTCCCGTCCAGTTTCCATGGGCTGGATGAACCACCATGCCGGCAGGCTTGTTGACCAACAGCAATTCATCGTCTTCATATATAATATCAAGTGGAATGGCCTCTGGAAGAACATCTGTATGTTTGTTTTGCCGGGCAACCCAGTAGGTTATTATGTCCCCAGGCTTGATTCTATAATTTGCCTTGGAAGGAAGATCGTTGACTTTTACAATCCCTGAATCAATGGCCTGTTGGATTTTATTTCGGCTGGCATTCGCTGTTTTATCTGTAAGAAACCGGTCCAGTCTTACCAAATCCTGTCCCTTATCCACTGTAATTGTATGTTGGGAAACAAAAGATTCCTCTTCCTCTCCCGCATCGTCTTCTGATTCAAAATCTTCAACCATAATGCAAAACTAACCCTTGATCACTTAGAATTTTATAATTTTGAATAATATTCCCCACTGCGTGTGCTAAAACCCAACGAAATCCCAGTCCAACCGCTCTCTTTTCCCCTATTCCAGGAAAAAAAAGTTTCAGTATCCATCCTTCGATTAGACATGGTACATCCTGATTTACCGGGAAATAAATTTTTTAAATTGCGCTACAACCTGTTGGATGCCCAAGAGAAAGGCTTTCGGCGGATTCTAACCTTTGGTGGAGCCTATTCAAACCACATCTATGCCACGGCAGCGGCCGGTGCGCTTTATGGTTTAAGTACAGTGGGAGTCATCCGGGGGGAGCTTATCCGGCCCCTCAACCCCACCCTGGAGGCGGCAGAGAAGTTTGGAATGGTCCTATATCCCATGGAAAGAAGTGTTTATCTGAAAAAAGAACAGGCACAGGTGTTGGATGAGTTGCGCGGTAGATTTGGTTCGCCCTATTTTATTCCCGAAGGAGGCACAAATGCACTTGCCATCAAAGGCTGTAAAGAAATTCTTTTACCGAAACTTGGCGTTTTTACACATGTAGCCACCTGCGTAGGTACCGGAGGTACTATTGCAGGAATAGCCGCTTCAGCCTTGGCGCAACAATCGGTTTTGGGTTTTTCTGCGCTCATGGGGGAATTTATGAAGGAATCAGTAAGAAATTTATTGGAAATTCACGGGATAAAACCACAATGTAATTTGGATGTTATCACCGATTACCATTTTGGTGGCTATGCCAAACATACCCAAGAATTAATCACCTTCATCAGGGAGTTCTACCGCCAAACAAATATTGAACTTGACCCGATATACACTGGTAAAATGGTTTACGGTGTATTCGATAAAATACGTGCCGGATATTTCCCTCCTCAAAGCAAGATTTTAATCGTCCATTCCGGAGGATTACAGGGGATAAAGGGGTTTGAAGCCCGATGGGGAATCACCCTTTATCCCTGAGAAAAATAAGTTCTAGGTTAAACTGCCTTAGAAGTTTCTATTTTGTTCAAGATGGCATGGTAGTCGAGATCATTCCAATTTTGTGCGATAAATGGATCCCTCATCACCTTATCCAGGACTGCGGCCTGGATTTTTCCCTGTGCATAGGCCTCAGAATATTTTATATCCGAGAAAGTGACCATACTATACAATGGTACCCAGTCTTGCGGAAACATTTCATGAAGTTTGGCTTCGATTTTCTTGCGAATAAGAAACTTGGGGTCTGACACGCTGTCACTCATTTCCTTGAAATTGTCCATTGCAAGTTGACAGATGGCATCCGTGTCCGGTTTTCTTGATTTTTGAAATTTCTCAAAAACCAAATCCCAGGAAAATGTCCCATACTTTTCGATCAGGCCATCCAAAATGTAGCAATCTTCAAATCCACAGTTCATGCCTTGCCCGTAGAAGGGGACCATGGCATGGGCGGCATCGCCGATAAGGAGGCAATTATTTACTGTCCATGGGTAGCATTCCGTGTTGACCAGGGCTGCAGTGGGATTTCGTGCAAACTCAGCCGTCAGGTTTGGCATTAGCTGGTGCGCGTCGTTGAAGTACGTCTGAAAGACATGGATGACATCCAGATCATCGCGTATTTTGTCAAATGAGACGATAGAATCTTCAAACGGCAAGAATAAGGTACAGGTAAATGATTTGTCTATATTGGGAAGCGCAATCAGCATGAAATTCCCTCTTGGCCAAATATGCAGCGCATTGGGATCCATGGCAAATTCCCCCTCATCGGTTGCGGGAATGGTCAATTCTTTGTATCCATGGGAAATATATTGCTGACTGAAATTAAACCTTGTCTGGCGCTGCATGGCATTTCTCAGGGAGGAGAACGCACCGTCTGACCCGATGATCACAGATGCATCCAACTGCTTTATTTTTTGATCGGGAAGAGAGAAAGTAACCTTGTTCTGGTGAAGGTCTACATCCTCCACCGTATGTTCAAAATACATAGTTACGCCGGCCTGTTCCGCCTCATCTAGCAAAATTCCGTTTAGGATATTTCTTGAGATTGAGTAAATGGCTTCGTTGTCTTTACCGTAAGGTTGACAGAACGTAGTACCATGCTCATCATGAATTCTCCTACCGTACATGGGGATGGTAAAAGGAGCGATTTTTTCCTTGATTCCAGCTTTTTCCAGTGCTTTCCACCCC
>Ga0105045_10006152_pt1 | contig 10609 bp, 7 predicted proteins | sample MAT02_FD_78089 | JGI IMG/M metagenome (GOLD analysis project Ga0105045, IMG submission 78089) | Freshwater microbial communities from Lake Fryxell liftoff mats and glacier meltwater in Antarctica - MAT-02 (megahit assembly) | ecosystem: Environmental > Aquatic > Freshwater > Ice > Liftoff... | reverse complement strand
GGTGCGAACGTCACGATGGGTGATGCGTCCGTTCGTTTCGTCTCTGATTCGATCGATCTCATTCCCTGGCGAGCGATGGGTAGTCGGGACGGCAACGAAGTGATTAATGACAATGATCTGTAACTAACAGAGTTTTATTATCATCCACAACATTCCCAGAGGGAGGGTGACGTCACTCTTCCTCTGGGAGAGTCTGCCTGCAAGGCAGGAGAGGGTGGGGACTGAAGATTGCTTTCCATATCGGCTTGCCCGAATGGTAGCACCATTGGAGACCTAGCACTGTTTTGATCAACGATCACCATCGAGATTGGATGCACTCGTCCAGCGACGGAGAATCCGTTGACTGAACTGATTCACTGCTACGAAAAAGACGATGCCCAGAAGCGTGCTTACTAAGATTGCAGCGATGAGTCCAGATGTGTAGTTTCGCCCTTGCCATCGTGTCATGATGGTTCCCAATCCATCGTAAGCACCGCTGTTGCCTACAAAAAATTCACCGATGATAGCACCGATCACAGCTAAGCCACAGCTGATTCGCATCCCCAGCACAAGATGACTCACCGCCGCAGGAATCCGGAGCTTGGAAAGCGTCTGAAGCGAACTGGCTCCATTGAGCCGAAACAGATCGCGAAGATTGGGATTGATCGATAGTAGACCAGAAGTCGTGTTTGAAACGATAGGAAAGATACTGATGATAATGGTCACCAAAACAACCGTTCTAAAATTGTAGCCCGACCACAAAATCAACAACGGAGCAATCGCAACGATCGGAACGGTTTGCAAGAAGATCAGATAGGGATAAACCGCTGACCTGAGGATGCCCGACAAGCTGAAGAGAATCGCGATTACACCACCAAGCAGGACGCTCGAGAGCAAGCCGATGATTGCGGCCATTCCAGTCGTTCGGAAACCTGTTGCAAGTACTTCTCGTTCGTTCCAGAGCGATCGCGCAACTTGGATTGGGCCTGGCAAAATGATTGGATTGATTTCATATAGCTGCACGACCCAATACCACAGCGACAAAACCATTGCAAACAAAATGACGGGAGCCACGATCGCTAGGAGGTTATTTGATTTTATGGTATCGCTCCCTTAGTAATCGCAGCCAGCTTCGTGGAAACATGACCGTACATTTGCGCGAAGGCGGGCGAACTCCGTAGGGATTCATCTCGGTCTTCTGTGATCTCACTATCGATCCATTCTGCAATTTTGCCTTGATGCATGATGGCGATGCGATGCGATAGGAAGATAGCTTCCGCAATGTTATGCGTGACGAATAGGATGGTGCGTTTGCGGGACCTCCACAGGTCTAGAACTAACGCATTCAATCGCCACCGCAGCATATCGTCCAGAGCTGCAAAAGGTTCATCCAATAAGAGCACAGATGGGTCCAGCATTAACGACCTTGCCAGCGAAGCTCGCATCTTCATTCCACCGGAAAGTTGTGAAGGAAGCTTGCGATGATCCGCATCTTGCAAGCCGACCGTTCGCAAAAGGTCAGCAGCTTTTTCTTTCGCCGCTCGTCGGTTACCCTCCCCCTGAAGTTCCCACGGTAGCTGGACATTTTCGATGACCGTACGCCAAGGCAGCAGAGCTGCCTCTTGAAAGACGAACGACAAGCGGTCTCGGCATTCGTTGATTGATTTATCTTCAATCAATATCGACCCACTCGAGAGCGGTTGGAGCCCAGCGATCGCTCGCAGCAATGTGCTCTTTCCACATCCGCTTGCACCGATCAGCCCAATAATCTCGCCCCCAGCGACCGTCATTCGCAGATTATCTAAAACCCGACGGGATGCGTTTGAGCCACGCGAACTTTCAGGACGTTCTGTAAATTCGACCGTCACATCGCTACAGAGGACCTCGGGTGCCTCCCTGAATGCCTCCCTGGGCAATTGTGTCGCAGTCGACTCATTCGAAACCATCAAACGTTGCTCTACTTCCAATCACGACGTTGGCGTGAGGAGGGGATGTTCATCTTCTTGCGATATTTCGTGATCGTTCTTCGAGCCACGGTAAGCCCATGCATCTTTAGCGCGTCGACAAGTGCATCGTCGCTCAGCGGGTCTTCCTTGTGCTCTTTATCGATAATCTCCTGCAGCTTGATTCGAATCGCATCCCAAGCGATGTCTTCACCATCCTCGCTGCGAGTACCACCTACAAAGAATCTTCGTAGTGGGAGAATGCCTCGAGGTGTCTGAAGCCATTTGTCGTCGACCGCTCGGCTGACTGTCGTGACGTGGACCCCGACTTGGTCAGCGATTTGTTGCATTTTGAGTGGTTCGATCGCCTCCGGGCCTTCATCCAAGAATCGTTTTTGATAGTCGACGATATGCTGCGTGACTTTCATGAGTGTACTGCGACGTTGCTGAATGGCGTCAATTAGCCATTGAGCGCCATTGATTTTCTTTCGAATGAAATCTTTCTCCTCGGCGGATGCGGAGGGGTCTCCCAAACGGCGACGATAATATTCGCTGATTCGCAACGGCGGGAGCGAGTCATCCTCCAATCGCACGATATAGCGACCATTTTCATCGGGCTCGACGAACACATCGGGCCGAACCGAGGGGACAAAGATCTCCATGAAAGCGGCACCTGGTTTGGGATTCAGATGATGCATTTCTTCTCGGGCTTCACGAATCAAATCGAGCGAATAGCCGGTCTTCTTTTGAATGACAGGCAGGCGATTCTCCGCCAAATCGTCTAGGTGATTGGTGATGATGATACGCATCTCCTCCTCGAAGGGAGTGTCTGGCTTAATCTGAATCAACAAGCACTCACGCAGGTTCCGCGCGGCGATCCCGGTTGGCTCCAGGTTCTGAACGATCTTGAGTGCTTCCTCGGCCTTTAATAAGTCGACTGCCGTGTGATCCGGCGGGAGAATGTCTGCCAGCGGTGTCGTAAAATAACCACCGTTGCGAGCGTCTAGGCACGAGACGATACGTTCTGCAATCATTTCGACATCCGTATCGATGTCTTGTTCGGCCAGTTGGTGTAGAAGAAAGTCGTTTAACGACTCGGGGCGTTCGGCCGCGTTGGCCATCATATCGGCATGGCGATCCATATCGTCGGAGATACGCCCCGAGGAAGGTCGAAAATCATCAAAGGTGTCTGGCATGTCGTTGTCCATGTTCGCCAGGCGTTCGAAGTCATCGACATTGGACGAATCATCTTTGACAACCAGTTCGCGTTCGTCTTCGGTTTTCGAAGAGGGCTTTTCAGCGACCTCTTCCTCGCCGTTGGCATCCAAAAGCGGCTCGGGCTCTTCGAGCTCCAGCATGGGGTTTTCGCTCATCTCCTGGTCGATTCGCTCTTGGAGTGCCATGATCGGCAGCTGCAGGATCTCCATTGACTGGATCACTTTTGGAGCCAGCTTTTGAGTCTGTAATTGTCGGGCTTCGAGCCCAAACGACATTCGCATCAGCAAATTTCCTGGAAAAGACGAGTTTCAAATCTACCGAACTACCGAACTCGGTGACTCGATACTATGAAACTGTATCACCCCGAGAGCCAAAAGTGCAGATGAATTCCGGATTTTTAGCAAATGCGGAATGAAAATTGCGGCGATTGGGGCGAAGGACGTAACTTTGGCGGATGCGAAAATGGATCTCAAAGCGTCCATTTGGGGGCTCTGAACCGAAATCTACGAACTGATGTTGAGTATCTGGGATTCAGCGGATCAGTAAGAACGTAGTGCTTTGGTAAATGATTACAGTGCACCAGCCAAGAAGACAGCGCAAGCCAAGGTGGACATCCCAAACGTGTCGCAGGCTACGGTGGAGTGGTCTCTTGACCGATGCGTTGGTAGATGATTGGAAGGATCAAGGTTGTCAGCATTGTAGATGTGATCAAGCCACCAATCACGACGGTCGCGAGGGGACGTTGAATCTCCGCTCCGTCACCATGTGAGATGGCCATCGGAAGAAAGCCGAGAGCCGCGACCGATGCGGTCATCAAGATAGGACGCATGCGCGTAATAGCGGTTTCAAATGTGATCTTTTTTATGTCACTGATCGACGCTCTCATGTTCTCAGCAGCACTGACCCACACGAGACTATTGAGGACCGCGATTCCGAGCAATGCGATAAACCCGACACCGGCAGAGATACTAAACGGTAGTCCTCGAAGCGCGAGCGAGTAGACACCACCAGACAGAGCAACGGGGATGGCTAGAAAGATAATCGCCGTCAGCTTCCACGAGTGAAACGTTGCGTGAATCAGGATCGTTACCAGAAGAAGCACTACTGGCGTTATCAATGCCAGTCGCAATGAAGCCGACTGCAGATTCTCGTACGTCCCTCCCCAACGGACCTCGTAACCGGGTGGAAGCTTGACTTGCTCGGCAACACGTTCCTGCGCCTCGGCTACAAAGCTCGCGGTATCGCGACCTCTTACGTTCGCCGAAACATAAGTTCGCCGTTGCCCCATCTCATGCTCGATCGCCGGTGGCGTGTTTCCTAGTTCTATCTTCGCAACATCTTGCATCAAGATGGTGTTTCCACGTCGAGTGCGAAGCGGCATCATTCGAATACGCTGCACATCATCACGCCAATCATCGGGTAACCTAATAATGATTGGATGTCGAATTCTTCCTTCATAAGCTAGCCCCACATCGATCTGCCCAATGGCTTGTATATTCTGCATGATTGTCGTCGCATCCAGCCCATATTGCGCGACAGCCTGATGATCGATTTCGACCCTTAGCGTTGTCAAGTTCGCTTGCGAGTCAGGCTTGACGTCTGCTGCTCCAGGCACTGATTGAATGGCCTTGGTGATCTCCTTGGAGAGCCGAGACAACTCGTCAATATCTTCACCATAAATCAGGGCTGCGACGTCAGACTTTACTCCTGCCACCAATTCATTGACTCGCATCTCGATCGGTTGAGTGAACCCAAAGGCAACCCCTGGAATCGCAGCCGTAAGCTGATTATTCAGCCGATCGATCAAGCCTTCCCTCGTCATTCCATGTTCCCAAGTATCCTTCGGATGTAAGATCACCCACACATCGGTTTGGTGAACCCCCATAATGTCATTCGCGATTTCTGGTCGGCCCGTTTTGCAAAAGACGGTTCGAACTTCTGGTGATGCGAGGACGAGCTTCTCAATGGTTTGGGTCATCGGCAGCGAACCCTCGAGCGAAGCACTAGGCAATCGGACGGCTTCGATTAACAAATCACCCTCCTCCAGACGCGGCATGAATTCGGCCCCCAAGTGCATTGCAACCGGAATCGCCGCAACCGTAATGGCTACGGCTAGGGCGACACTCAGCGCTGGCAGGCGGAGTGCCATCGTCAGTGCCGGTCGATACACCGATAGAAGCATCCGGACTAGCCAACTTGGGTGTGCTGAGACATTCTTAGGTAAGAATAAAGTTGAGAGGGCTGGCATCACTGTCATCGAAACGACCAACGAACCACCGAGAGCCAACAGCAATGTCAAAGCCATTGGACGAAACAACTTGCCCTCGCTTCCTTCGAGAAACAGTAGTGGCACAAACACCACCGCGATAATCGGCTCGCCAAACACGGTCGGCTTTCGGACTTCATAAGCCGCGTCCGCAACAATTTGAGCCCGATCTTTTTTTCCTAAGCCGACGGTGCTGACCACGGATTCAGTTTCGCCAACGGCCGAAGCGATGTTTTGTTCCTCGCTACTCTTGGCTAGTGTCGCCGGCTCGGAATGGGCTCCTGAGAGCTCGCTCAATCGATGGATACAGTTTTCGATCGTGATAACTGATGAATCGACAATCATTCCAAAGTCGATCGCTCCGAGACTCATCAGCGACGCAGAGATCCCAACCCCCCACATCACGTTGGTTGCGAAAAGCATGGAAAGCGGAATCGCCATCGCCGTAATGAGGCCAGCACGAATACTCCCTAGAAAGACGAACAGAACGCTGACTACAAGAACGGCTCCTTCGATCAGGTTTTTACCGACCGTGTGAATCGCTCGGTCAATCAGCCCCTCGCGGTCATAAAGGACTTCGATCTCTACGCCTTTGGGAAGTGTCGATTGAATCTCCGCCAAGCGTTCCTTGACGCGTTTGACAACCAGTCGGGAGTTCTCGCCAACAAGCATCATTGCCATCCCGATCACTGCTTCGCCGCGTCCGTCTCGCGATGCGGCTCCTTGGCGTAGCAAAGCGCCTTCGACAACAGTGGCGACATCACCGACTAGCACAGGCGAGCCTTCATCAGCGCTTCGGAGGACAACGTTTCGAATGTCATCCAACGACCGAAGCATCGATTCACCTTGAATGTACCTTTGCTGTCCTCCAGCGATCATGTATCCACCGCTTACGGCTAGGTTGTTACGTTGGACCGCTTGCGCAATCTCCTCCAAGGTAAAATTTAACTCGAGCAATCGATTGGGGTCGGGTTGAATGCTGTAGCATTTGTAGTAACCGCCATGACTATTGACTTCGGTAACACCTTCTACCGTTCGCAATCTTGGTGCGATATCCCACTCCAGCATCGTTCGCAGTTGAGTCGGCGAATAGGCATCACTTCGCACCTCGAATTGAATCACTTCTCCGAGCGCAGTCGTCAATGGGCCAAGTTGCGGTCGAGCGATATGTGCTGGCAGTTTATCGGCAGCGCCATCCAGTCGTTGACTGACCAATTGCCGAGCCCAATAGAGATCGGTTCCTTCCTTAAACACGACGGTTATCAATGAAATACCCAGTCGTGAGATACTTCGAGTCTCAATCGAATTGGGGAGTCCCGATAGCTGAAGTTCGACTGGCAACGTAATATATCGCTCGACTTCTATCGGTGACAGAGAACCAGCCGACGTAACGACTTGAACCTGGACATTCGTTAAGTCTGGAATCGCATCCAAGGGCAATCGCATCGCATTAGCCACTCCTGCAACGGCCACCGTTGCAGCGAGCATCAACACCATCCAAGGATGCCGGACAGAGCCTTCGATAATCTTCTTCATCATCGTATTATTCCCTCTCCAAGAAGGCTTCACTGGCCAGTTCGAACACATGATTAAACATCACAGTATCGTCCGGATTGAGCCCGTGGATTACTTCCACGCGATCCTTGGTTCGCCGTCCGCATTCGATTGCAACAATTTCAAACATATCAGACTTTTGTAACGCATGGTTCCTCTCTGCGCCGCCAGCATCCGCTACAGGTGGGAAGGATCTATTGGAAGCCGTGATTTGTTTCGCGTCATCCGCCACTTTCGCGATCGGCTCAGGAATCGGAACGAGTCGCAGAACATAGTCCACGCCATCATTGGAGAATACGGCTGCGGAAGGGAGCGAATGAGTCATCTCGCCTTTTCGGGGCAACAGTCTCGCAATCATCCCTGGTCGTAATTTCAATTTTTCGTTTGGCAAGGAGGCTGTCATCCGTATGCCGCCCGAGTTCTCGCCGACTCGTCCTCCAAGCATCTCGATAGACCCTTGCAAACGTCCTTCGTTCTCCATGCCAATGATTTCGGCCATAACGATGTCCCCCTTCTGCATTCCTAAAAGGTCCCAATCCTGTTGTCTTAAATCACCGACCAGCAATAGCTTCGAGGTGTCTGCAATCAAGAGAAGGTTGTCACCAGTGCTAGCACGCTCGCCATTGGCAAAGTAACGTTCCAGAACGATCCCCGAACCGGGCGATCGATGAACGAACTGATCGGGAGTACCGACACTCGCAAGACTGTCACGTTCCAGTTCCATTTCGTTCATACTTGCCGATGGCCTCAGTCCAAGATACTTCCGTAACTCGGCGTTTTGATTCTCCAAAGCCCCTTGAGCACTCGCTTGCTCGGCCTCTGCTTGAAGGATGGCTTGCCGAATATCAAACTGCGATTGCTCGATCGCACCTTGGAGCAACGCCTTCGCCGCTTCTCGCTCGCTTTCTCGTTCAATGATCGACTTTCGTGACAAGACACCGGTATCTGCAAACTGGGTGGTTTGACTAAGCACGCGTTCGGCAGATCGATAACGGGCAAAGGCGGCGATAATTTTGGCACCATAGTCAGCCGTCGGTAGCGAGCTTTGCAGGTCCTCCAAAGACTTACCCGAATCTACACTCTCTCGGATACGCGTTACTAATCCATTGACCTCCGTGTTGATATTGCGGTGCCAAGTCAACGAATCCATCGCTCGAGCGGCAAGGATCTTTTGTCTCACCAAATTGCTTCGCAATAACGAAACGGGCGATGACGAAAGACGAATCAATGGCTCGCCGGCTTCTACCCATGTTCCTAGCGGCACTAGCAGTTCCTCGACAATCAAGTCGCTCGGAGCCGTTACGATGTAATGTTTGCCAGGATCCAACTCCAGCTTGGCCTGGACCATACGTTCATCGACCCAAGGCTCGGCATCGATCGTTCCTACAGAAATGCCCATGGATTCTCGACGACCTTGAGCGAGCGTGATCGATTTTGAAAGTTTTTTTTCCGAACCCGGCTCGTCTTTTTGGTTTTCTGTGGCAATGGAACCCGCACCAGGACCGAGCATCGTTGGCCCGGCTGACGAGTTCATCGTTCTGAGTAAAATGCCGATGGCCAACCCGGCGATGATCATTATGACGGCCCCCGAAACGATTACTCTACGAGAGACCGAAACGGCCCGTGTCACACGGGACTTTATCTGGAGATTCATAAGCGAATTTGACCGAAACGAAAAACTGGTTGGGAATGCAGCGATACTGCGACGGAAAGTGCCGTAAGACGAGTCAGAAGACTCATCGTTTGCCCAACTCAGATAAGCAATTGAGAAGAATTCTCGCGGTAGCCAACCCTATAAAGCAGAAACGCTCCGCCACTCCATTCTTTGGACAACGCCTCGGTTTTGCCAACATGACACGCGGCGAACCACCAGCTATCGTAAAGCAACCATGATCGCATCTTCTGTACTCGACAATCGCCGCATATGGCTCCGACCTGCACATCGGTCTTTAACGTCGTTGCACTGCTTACGACATCAATATGCGACGCAGTGGAAATCCCCGCGAGCTGATCCGTTAGATGAAAAACGATCCAGTGTGTGTGCCACAATTCTTCGTCCTCGACGTCGTGCTGTGGATGGGCGAACTCGCACAAATGTCGCTCAAGGTTGCCAACATGATAACAACCGTCTGGCATCGAAGCATGGCTGTGCGACATCGGCAACGGAAGACCGGCAAGCAAAAAAGCAAGCCAAGCCACGAAGAGTCGCGTACCGAAATGATTTCCTACAGATACAGACATACAGAGTCAACTATACTTATAGCACCAAGAACGACAGCCCTAACTTTCGTATTATACCCATTTGGCAAAAGATCGCAACAAATGGGTTCACCAAAGTCAATGGTGAACTCGCTTGCGCTTCGTGTTTTAAGACTTTCATTGGTAAAGCAACTATTACACCTCAAAATAGTGTAATTTCAAAAGAAACATGAGTCGCTATTGGTGTTTGTTTTCTGGAGCCTTGGTAGATGGATCTTAAAAAAGGACAAAAGTTAAAGTGTCAGAAAATCCCGTGAACGAACCACTTCGAAGTGTGCACACGTCGAACTTCCCCACGATCCTCGATCAGTTGGGGATATCGATCCTGGTGACGACTTATCAAGCAGGAAAGCTCGTCATGCTGCGTGCTGATGGCGACGTCTTGAATACCCATTTTCGTACGCTGGTTAAGCCGATGGGTTTAGCCATTCAAGGTGATCGGCTGGCCATTGGAACGCACTGGGAAGTGATCGAATATCACAATCTGCCGTCCGTTTCGGCCAAGCTAGAACCACCTGATAAGTGCGACGCGTGCTTTCTTCCGAGGTTAGCTCATGTGACGGGCGACATCCAGATTCATGAGATGGCCTGGGTAAAACAAAAGGAAGGTATGGAACAATTATGGTTCGTTAACACGTTGTTTTCCTGTCTATGCGTTCGCGATGATATTTACAATTTTCGTCCTGTTTGGAGACCCTTTTTTATAGATCAATATATTCCTGGCGACTGTTGTCATTTGAATGGTCTTGGACTCCGCGACGGAGTTCCGCGTTACGTGACGGCGTTAGGCAAGACGAACGAGCCCGGCGGCTGGCGTCAGAACAAACGCGACGGAGGTATCGTGATGGATGTTCCGTCGAATGAAATCATCGCAACGGGTTTGTCAATGCCGCATTCACCGCGATGGTATCGAGATCGATTGTGGTTGCTTGAATCCGGAACTGGATCGTTTGGGACTCTTGACTTAGAGACTGGCAAGTTTCAGTCGCTCGTTTCTCTTCCTGGCTTTACGCGCGGATTGTCGTTTCACGGCTCGTTGGCATTTATTGGTCTGTCACAAGTCCGCGAGTCGGCTGTCTTTGGTGGGATTCCGATCGCCGAGCGTGCGCTCGAAGAACGGATTTGTGGCGTTTATGTTTTGAACATCGAAACCGGTGAAGTCGTCGGCTTTGTCAAGTTTGAAGATGCTGTCCAAGAAATATTCGCCGTCGAAGTCCTTGTCGGTCGTCGCTATCCGGAACTCATTAACGATCAAAGTGAACTCCTTTGCGGTTCGTTTGAATTGCCTGACGACATGATCGCCGAAGTGCCGACTCATCTACGATCGTAAGTGGATCGATTTGATCGAGCGATATCCTATTAGCCGCTTGGGCGTTGGTGCTCCCTGCCT
>Ga0105045_10006151_pt1 | contig 10609 bp, 2 predicted proteins | sample MAT02_FD_78089 | JGI IMG/M metagenome (GOLD analysis project Ga0105045, IMG submission 78089) | Freshwater microbial communities from Lake Fryxell liftoff mats and glacier meltwater in Antarctica - MAT-02 (megahit assembly) | ecosystem: Environmental > Aquatic > Freshwater > Ice > Liftoff... | reverse complement strand
GAGATAGTCCCCCTTTAGGGTTTCCTGTTCCACCTCCCCCTTTAGGGTCTTTACTAGGGTCTATTGGATTTAATCCTCCTCCATTGCCAAAAGGGTCACCAAATCTTTGAGTATCTAATTTTTCTTTATCGTTTTTAATACTTTCCAATACCTCTTGTGTTTTTGTATCTGTTTTGAGGTTTTGAGCTATTGTAGAGTTTATTTTAGAAGAATTAGTGGCACTTCTGCCAATAGGATCATCACATTCTTCATAATATAAGAATCCGTATGCATTCCCACCGTCATTAGTGATTGTACAATAGGCTTCTAGGTTTTCAATAATACTTTTTTCTTGTGTCTCTGTAAGTGTATAACAAAGTGATTTTATTTGTTGCATCCAAGCAGCTACTTGTTGCTCACAGTTTAGAGGAGGAAAGTTCTCATCAAATACTACATCTTGTTCTTGTGGTGTTATAGGTAATACTGGATTTATTACAATAGGATCTTTTTCTTTTGGAAGGTAATTACATCCTTTTTCAGTAAGTATTCTGTTGTGTAGTGTATTTTTCGCTTGTATATAAAATCCGTAGAAAAACTGCCATCTGAGCTGATCTACTGGTTGATTTATAATAGGAGCTTGTTGAGTAGCTAATGTTTCAGCAGCTTGCCACGCATTAAGAGGATTACCTTGAGCATCTGATGCTACATTGCTTAATAATGTAATCATTTCATTTACTCTTCCTGCTCCATAAGCAGGTGCAGTTGTAAAGTAAGGATCATAGGGATGGTTTGCAATAGCAGTAGGCACACCTGTTATATTTGTATTTATAGGTCTTGCATATCCCTGTGTTACAGCATCTGACCATGAAGAAACAGTAGATATAATATGTATATATCTAGTACTTTCAGCATTATCAGTACAATCATCTAAATGACAACGTTCTGGATGTTGTCCAACAAGATATATTCCTTGTTGTTCTTCATAGTCGATTTGAGCAGCTATATTAGAACAACGTAATTCTTGCATTTCAGTAGCCCAAGCAGCAATATTAGTTACTCCTTCTACGCAGTTATCCCCTACACAAATTTCACAGTTGGTGTAGTTAATTTGAGATAAATAAGTGGTTAAGATTTGCTCTGTTTCTTTTTTAAATCGTTCACTATCTTCTATTTGTGTACGTATTTCTGATATAGATTCTTCTTTGATTTTTAGTTCTTTGACGAGTGTATAAACACCAATTTCTTTGAATAAAACTTTTTCTACAAATTCAAAATCGCCTACGGTTGGACATTCGAGTCCTCCAATTTCTTGATTTTCTACGAGTGTTATACGTTCTTCACTTGGAGTATAAATATAAACATTGAGTTCATATTTACAGGTTTTACACCAATCTTCAAAAGAAGCCTGTGTTCCTGTCATTCCATATTTTATTTTATAAAGAGTATTAGGAGTTACATTTAGGATTTCATTTGTGGAAGTGCTAGTATGATTTTCTAGATCAATTCTATTGTTGTCATTTAGAGATACATTTATGTTGCTTAACTGTTCATCTGTATCTTTTTCTAATGCTAAAAGCATTTCAGGCGATTCTCCAGCGAGTGCAGTAGCAATTACATTTCCAGCTTGATCCATATAAGAAACACTTACTTGTCCGTTTGCATCACGAACAGCTTGTTTTCTATAATGAGCTGCTTTGCCTACATTTCTACCAAACATACGGCGAAGTTCGGTTTCATTTGTATTGGCATAAAAATATTCTGTCGAACGGCGATCTTCTCCTTGTGTATCATATTGGAATAGTTCACCTACTCCCCCTTGAGATTTTACTCTTCCTTCATTGTCATATACTACTTGTGTAAAAGCATATCCATCTGCATTAGGTAAATAATCTCGATGAATAGTTTCTAAGTTGTTGTTTGGAGAATAATATTTTCCTACACCACTACTTGTAGTTAATCTAGCAAGGCTGTTTTGTTCATTATCGTAGACTGATTTTTCATCTCCTGCTGTAAATTGATTTAATTTATTACGATAATGTAGTGAAGCCACCCTTTCAAAAGATTGCTCAGAATCAGTAGGTTCAGCAGCTAAAGGCACAGGTAAAATTTGTACTACTCCACGTCCTTCATAATCATAACGAGTTTCTGCTACAAGAGCTAAATTATCTGTATTGAGGTGTGTTACTACTTGACGAGATCGCATACTTCCATCTAAGTAAGACACTACTTTTTTGTATTTTCCTTCTTCAGCATACGTAGTTACACTTTGCCAAATTTTATCTTTCTCATACCCTTGATCTTCTTCTATTTCATATATCACAGAGCTTTCTTGTCCGTATTGCCAAGAAGCATATCTAGGTTGGTCTGGATAATTCTCATAATGTCCTACTCCACGTACTCTAAAATAGACTTTTCCTTGAGGATAGTTCATTTCTAGGATAAAGTGTTGGTCACTTGTAGTTATACGTGTAGGTTCTTGATATTCAAATGCTTGTTGTGGAGTAACATTTGTATTATTTTGAGCTAAATTACTCTTTGCATCAATAAATGTCCATTCTAAATCATATTCTTCGGCTCCTGGCAAATAGTCCCAAAATAATTGCAGTTGTTCGTTTTGTACACTATTGGTAGCACTCCCACCAAATTTCAAGTTATAATCCATTGCTAACTCATCTTTTCCATCTCTGTAATACTCCATATCTAAATAAATATTAGCTGGGGCATTAGCACTTTTAGTAATGCTATGTACATAGAGTATGGCATCTTCACCATAAGTACGAATATCTAACGGATTACCATTGATATCTGTGTCAAAAAGATGATGATGAATATAGGTTTGTAAGTTTTCTACTCTGATTTCATCTATACGTAATACTTTTCTTTCTGTGATAGGTTGAAATTGTGGAACAAAGCCATCATATCCATTTACTTTAGCAATGCTTACCTCTATTTCGTAGTGCCAGTTTTCTTGTGTTGTACGAGCCTTTCTATCATACCATAGTTTTAAACCAAACAATCCATCTTTTATTTGACAAGAGAATGCTGGGTCACTATTTATTTTTTCACCAATATATAAAGGGTCACCTAAGTGTTCTTCAATAAATTCTAATTTGGTTCTATCTATGCTACGAGTTACTGTATAGTCAGCATACTGACCATAAGTAGTTGTGGTAACAAATAGGAAGAGAACGGATATATAGTAGAAAAGATTTTTCATGATTATTTATTCAGCAATCAGCGTATAGTTATTATATTTTTTAGTTAAAGCCCATTTTTCTTTCTTCTTTTTTATATAATTTTCAATAGAGAAGAAGTTAGATTCGAAAACAGGAGAAAACAAAGTTTTTGTATAATTTACTTCAGTATAGCTATCAGTAGCAGTAGTTAAAGTATTGAAATAACGAATTTTAGTTATTTCTTTTATGTTACTCGCAACATATATTTCAATATTGTTTTTATCTTTTTGTATTGTAAAGATACTTATATCTTTATTTTGTTCTTTTTGTAATGCAGAAGCATCAATAAGGCTATCTAATGCTTTTAATTGTTTTTGCATTTGATTTTCTTCCTCATTTGATTCTCGTGTATTTAGCACTATTAGACTATCTTTTTCAGATATATACAGTAAATAATCAGTAGTAGTAATTATTCTTTGGTCACTATCTTGATAGTGTGTTCTATTTCCTTTCTTATGGAACTCCACTGTTCCACTATCAATAGTTATAGGAATAGTATTTTCTACTTCTATACTTTTGTATTGCATAGAAAGTGAAATATCTGATTGTGTATATTTTTTATATATTTCTTTCCATTCTTCTTTCGCTATTGTATTATTTTGAGCTAGAGAAGAAACAGATAGTAATAAAAAACATAGTAGAAATATATTTTTCATCATAATTTTTAGTCTGTTTTTGTTGAAGGCATATTATTGCCTACTTCTTGTATTGTTTTTACACCACGTTCTGTTTCTTTTTTAACAAGTCTGAGTTGTTGTTCAGCATCATAGTAATATAAAGTAGCAAAGTTATTTCGGTCTAATACAGCTCTAAGCAGGTAATTATTAGGATCATATACATAGGTCTGAATATTTCCATCAAAAGGATGTAAACGCATGTCATCAAAATAGGTAGTTTCATTTCTGCCACTTTGTAGTGTAATAGAAAGTTTATCATAACGTTTAGGTACACAAAAAGTACCTTCTATACGTTGCCATCCTTCTATAATTCTACCTGTAGGTTCAAAGAAAAATTCTTCTGTTGAGCCTTCAAATTTTATTTTTACTCCTCTTCTTGTTTCCTCAGGCATTCCATTATCAGAAATAAAAGTAGGTACATCAGCATCTTTGACACTTACCCAAAGACTAATTATATAACTACGTCCTGGTAGTGGGTCAAAACGAACTTGCTCAAATCCTGCATTTCCAGTCACTAGTAAACTTTTTTGACCTGTGTGTCCGTAATCTTGAGCTACTTTTACTTTGGTTTCATTTATATCAAATAATGGTACTACTTTATGAGTTGTTGAGAACGCAATACTTCCTTTCCATTTAGCAGGTAAGTTTGAAGTAGATAGATTTGCTTTCCAAGTCCTAGAAGTATGTGGAGTAAGTGTAACTGGAACATTTTCTATTACTTGTGTCAATTGAGTAGATATAGGAACCACTTTTAGGGTAGCTGTTGTACTTAAAAAAGGTCTTCCAGTATTTACTTCAATAGTTGCTGTATTACTTTCAGCCCACACAATAGTATGATGTCTGTATGAATAGATAGATGCTGAACTACTCTCGTCATCACTAAAAGTAAGAAAGTCGAAATTACTTGTAGTTAGATCAGTAGATTTTATTTTAGGTGTATTGTATTCTTCAAATCCTTCATAAGCAATTTCTGAATAACGAGCATTGGTTGCTACGGCAGTAGATAACTGATTGTGGTATCCATATAAAGCAGAACTATATCTTCCTAATATGTCTCTATTTTCTACTTCAAATCCTTCTGCATTGTACTGTTCAAGAGTGGCTACTTTTCTCCAATTTTCAGAATAAAGATTACCATGATATCCCCAGTTAAGCATTTGAAGATTAAATGTTCCGTCTTTACTCAAATCTACATCTGTAGCTCCAGTTTCTTCAATGGCTGAACGAGACTGCATATAAGCAAAACTTGCATCAGCTCTCCAAACTCCTTTTTGAGCATTCAAAAATGGATTTTGATTACTCTTTGGTTTGATTAATTTTAACCAACTATCTGAGTAGTTTACTACAGATACAGATAAGACTTCATTAAAAGAAGTAGTAGTAGTAGTTACAGCTGGTTTTTCTTCATAACATAAGTCATTTGAAGAAGCATAAAAAACTCCTTTCCTAATACAATTATTGATAGCATCAAAAGCTGTTACACTATATTCCCCATCACTATGGACTATAAGTGTTCTACCTTGCTCTCCTGTATTCCATTTGTAATCAGTAAAACCATCTTGTGCTGTGAGTGTATAGGTATCACAACTAAATATATCTGTGATTTGTAAAGGTAATTCACAAGGAGAACCTGCATTTTGAAATGTAATTTTAATTTCATCAGAAACTTTACATTCTGTACCACAATCATTGATGTAAGTGATAGTCAATGTATAAGTTCCTGCTGTACTTACAGTAATACTAGGTGTAGTTTCTCCTGTACTCCACAAATAACTTGTAGGAGTATAGGTGAAGTTAGGATTATTAGTGTTAGTAATAGAAAGTATAGTTGTTTGTCCTATGGCTACTGTTCTGTCTAAACCTAAGGAGAAGGTTTGGCAACCTACAGGTCTTGTGGGATAAGCAGGTAATGCTAAATTAGCTAATTTACCACCTAAATTTACTTGTGTATCTGTATATTGACAAGCTATTCCCAATTGATTTGGATTATTTATTACACCTAAACTAGTACTATTATTTTTAGTCAAATATATCTTCCCATCAGGAGCCGTTTGTAAACTACCTACTTTACAACAGTTATCATTTCCTATTGGGGTAATACTGATACCAGTTTGTTGAGCTATTGTAATTCTTGAATTAACTATATTAGGAACATTCATGTCATATTGATATAAAGCTCTATTAGTTCCTGTTCTGTCAGAAATATATAAAAGTGAATTGTTAGGTGAGAATTCAACACCATAAGGAGCAAGTATTGTTTCATCTTTAAAAATCAAATCTCCTAGCATTCCTGTAGTTCTATCAAATGAATAAGCTTCAACTACTCCAATATAACTTCCATTACCAGTTCTATCATGACCATTAACAATAGCTATTTTTGTTCCATCGTTAGAAAAATCTATCTCTCCATAGTGAGTTTTACCATAGGTAAGAGTAGGTAAATTAACAGCAACTGAAGAGATTATAGGATTTGATATATTAACTCCATTTTGAGTAATAGAATAAGAATAATATTTATCAGAATCAACTTCTCTAGTAATCAACCAATAATCGATTCCATTTTGTTGAGTTATAGCTCCTACTCTTTCAGTAGCATTGCTTTTTATCAATACATTTTTTGTCACTACAGTACCATTTGGAAAACTAGAACTGATTTCAACTTCTGAATAATACATTGCTACTCCAACAGGTAAAGCGGGGTGACTACCCATTGTATGGATTATTAAATACCTGCCCTGTGAATTTGGTTTTTCTATAACCATTATACCTTGTGAAGCAGAGCCATTACCCATCAAATTTGTACCATTATTAAATATTTGATGATTACTATTCCATACTGTTTTTCCATCTGTATAAAATAATAGATCTCCATTTTCATTACTAATTTGGCTGACTCCTTCCCATCCAAAACCAGTTTGTCCATCAGTAAGAGGTGTAGGAGGTGTAGTTGTAAAATCTAGTCCTGAGTTTTGTCCAAAATACCATTTTTTATCATTTGGTAGAGGAGAACAAGGTGTTGTATCAAAAGTAACCTCAATCTCATCAGATACAGTACATTCTTTACCACAAAGAGGATCTCCATAGGTAATTGTAAGTGTATAAGTACCTGAAGTAGTTACTGCAATAGTAGGAGTTGTTTGTCCAGTACTCCATAAATAGCTTGTAGGTGTAGCAGAAAAGTTACTAGGAAATGAAATAGTTACAGAAGTTTGACCTGTAGCAACAATATCATCTCCAAAATAAAATTCAGCACAAGGCAAGAAACTTTGGACAAATCCAGGTAAGCCATATCTTGGAAATCTAGCCATTCCAGTTTGAGGCATTTGCACAGCCAATTTATCATAGGCATCTGTTTCTGGGTTTATACTTCCGACAGCAATTTCTGCTGGATTTAACCCTCTATCTAGTTGTTCTTGTTGAAAGTACCTAGACACATAAATTTTTCCATCTGGACCTAATTGTAAAGCACCTATACAATCAAAGGGAGCTACATTAGGACGTAAATTTGAGGGCACTCCATAAGGGTCACCTGAAATTATTACCATACTAGCTGTAAAAACAGTATTAGTAGCTGAATTCAGATCATATTTTAAAATTTTCGCATTTCCACAAAACATATCTGCTGCATATAAATATCTACCATCAGGAGAAAACTCTATCCCATATACGTTTTGAAAGATACCTGCCCCAGCCATGACAGTAAATTTTGCTGTTCCTATTTGTCCCGTCTGTGCATCAAAGGGAAATATCTGTATAGAACTGTAAAAATCTCTTCTCACATTAGCTACTGCTAACCATTTACTATTAGGAGAAAGTTTTATTTGTCCTATAAACCCTGGAGTAATAGTAGTACTCGTCGACAAATCAGCATCTCCTAATCCTACTTGGGAAATAATAGGGACGGCAGGTGAAGCTGCAAGCAATGTAGAAGCATCTACTAGTCCATCTTCTGTTAAAAGATAAGACATATACTCATTCGGAGTTGTATTGTGTTTACGAACAATAATCCAATATGCGTTTAGAGTAGCATGTTTTACAGCTGTTACTCGTTCATCTAATCCACTAGCATTGAGAGGAATATTTTTTTGTGTAGGTATAACTTGCCCTAAATCAGTAGGAGAAGAAAATTTAACTACTGCATAATACATTGTTATAGGAGTAGCTAAGGTATAGCTATCTACATCTGTGCTATAGAATATATAATAGCGTTTTTCACCATTCGGATATACTTTAGGGTCAGGAACAATAAGACCTTTCTGTGTTGCAGAAGGTTTACCTAAGAGTCCATCTCCATTTGTCATTACTGTATGATTCTTGGTAAATACTTTATGTCCATCTGTATAAAATAATACATCACCGTTTTCATCAGAGATAACCCCAGTTCCTTCATATGTTTCTGTTATACCATTTGTAAGTGCTGAAGGGGTATTTGTTTCAAATGATATTCCTGAGTTATGTCCAAAATACCATTTGTTTGTTGGACCAAATCCACCACTACCACAACGTCCAAAAGAAGCTTCTGCTTTTATTTGTTCTATACTTGACGTTTTTACTAGTAAATTTTGGTTTGGATCTACTGAAAGAGCATTTTGAAAAATTCCATTTTCGTAAAATGAAATTACATTTTTATCTCTTTGTATTCGGTAATTATATTTTTCAATTTTTTCGGTTTTACTATCAAATTGAACTATTTTTTTGTCTGTTGATTCAAACCAAACATCTGTTGATTTACCATACCATTTTATCCATCCATCTTGTAATGCAGGAAGCTCATTTTCAGCAATTTGAATTTTATCACTACCTAACCAAACTAGTTGTTGTTGTTTGAAATAAGCTGTCGTTTTTACTTGACTTTCTGTAAAATCATTCTGTAAATCGATTTCGTTAGTTCCTGTAAAATTTCCTTTTATAGTACCTAATTGTGCTTTATTTAGGAGAATTGCTTTAGGAGATAGTGAAATAGCTTGAGTATACTTTTTCTTTATTACTTCTTTTCCATTAATAGCAAATACTATATGTCCATCTTCTTTGGTAATACTGTAGAGTGTATTTAAGTTTTTCGTACGAGCAGATGAATATATTATCTTACCCTCAAAATTAATATGAACTTGTTCTTCGTCTAACAAAAAAGAATATAGTAAATCATTCTTGAGAGTAGTACTTAGCTCATTTGTTTCTGTAAAACCTATGTATATATTACCTCTTACAGCTGCTTCTGACCAATACATTCTGCCTTGTTTATCCTTTGCAATGTACTCTCCGCTAATCAAAGATAGAGGTTGAGAAATGACATTAAACTGATTTGAAGAAGAGTTACTCTTCCCAAAAAATACTTCTGTGTCTATATTATAAGTTTTCTTTATATTTTCACCTTTTACATCTGTAATCGATACGTTATAAGTACCTACATTTAATCCTTTCAAAGAGGGTATATTTTCCTTTGTATGTTCCCACTTGTAAACGTATGGAGGGTGTCCACCAAATACTTCGATATCTAGTGTACCCATTACGTTTGCGTATGTGGATGTACTAGTAGATTTCACTAGAAGTTGTTCAGAATATTCATTAAAAAAAGTAACATTTGATGCTTTTTGGGTTACAACAACAGATACCAAAGGAAATAGATGACTATCTATAGCCTCAACTTCATAAATAGTTTTTCCATTTACTGAGAAATACATAGTGTTTTCTATGCGCATAATCTTAACTATATCATTTTCTTTAACTTGGAAAGGTATAAACGTTTCATTTACTTCGTACCCTGTAGTTTTAGCTTCTATATAATAATCAAGATTCTTTTTAAATACATATTTATCGGATTCTATAATTACTTTACCATCTTGTTTGGCTGTTAAAGCAAGAATGGCATATTTACCTATATCCTGCAAACTGGCTTCTACTCCTCCATCTTCATTAGCAATAAGTGTATTGACAGAATATCCAGCAGGTAAAATATATAAAACATTTTTGTCTACTGTCTCAAAAGAGGTAGAAGAAGTAAGATTGGAATTAATTACTTGATCCCAATATACTTTGCTTGTTTGTGCTTTTACAGAACTACTAATAAAGAACAACAAGCAAATTATAATAGTATGTACAATATTCTTTTTCATGAATGTAATTTTGTTATTGACGACACCCTACAGGTATTTGAAATTTATTTATTGCATCAACACGTTGGCGATTTCCTTCTGCTGAAGTAGGATCTTTTAATGCTGTAATATTTGCTGCAGGAGCACTTAATAGATTTCTTCTTCCTGAACGATATAGAAATAGATTCATAGAAGAAAAATTCTGAGGTGGATTTTCTATATAGAAATCACCTTGGTTACCTGTATGAGACATAAGTACAGCTCGACTATAACCCTTATTGACTATAAACTCATCACCTACTGATAATTGAGATAAAATAATTGGGTCAATAAAAACTCTAAATAAATTACTAGGAGGAGTTTGAGTTACTCCAGTAATTGTAAAATCTAAACCGATATTTTTAAATGCTGGCCCCATACCTTCATACTGTGTATGAGCTAAAATTGTATAAGAAAATAATGGATTATCAAAATTATTATTTACTTGTGTTAATAATACTTGTCCTGTTTGTGCATCCCATAGTAAGTTTTTAGTTTCTAAAATAGCACTTCCATCATACGCTTTTACAGACGAAATAATGCCTGAACGATGAATAATTTTATTAAAGACGATACTATTATACCT
>Ga0105045_10006150_pt1 | contig 10610 bp, 9 predicted proteins | sample MAT02_FD_78089 | JGI IMG/M metagenome (GOLD analysis project Ga0105045, IMG submission 78089) | Freshwater microbial communities from Lake Fryxell liftoff mats and glacier meltwater in Antarctica - MAT-02 (megahit assembly) | ecosystem: Environmental > Aquatic > Freshwater > Ice > Liftoff... | reverse complement strand
CTGTCGGACCGGCGCACCGCGCTGATGAACATGGCCGAGCGCACGCGCCTTGACGTGGTGCGCCGCGTCTCGGTCACGCTGGTCCAGTCACTGCAATTCGGCACGCCGCTGACCCAGGCGCTACGCACCCTGGCTGGCGAGATGCGCCAAGAACAGCTGACCCGCTTCGAGGAACGCGCCGCCCGGTTGCCCGTGCTGCTGACCCTGCCGATGATTCTGTTCATCCTGCCGACCGTCTTCCTTGTGGTGGGTGGTCCGGCGCTGCTGCAATTGTTGCGCTCATGGTAGCCCGCGTGCTTCGCGACCGGCGCGGTGTGACAGCGTTGGAATTCGCCCTCATCGCTCCGGTCTTCCTCACCATCATGCTTCTGGCGATGGAGGCTGCCTGGCAATTGGCCATCGGCGCCGGGCTCGACCACGGCACGCGCCTCGCGGCGCGCTGGGCGGCGACGGGGCAGGCGCCGCCAGCCGGCAGCTCGCGCACGCTCGAAGTGCAGCGCCTGGTGCGCGAGAGTGCCGGCCTGCCGATCCGACCCGACCGGCTGACCGTGACACCCGAAAGCTTCGCGGCGATCGGCAGCCTGACCTCGGGTGTCTCCACGCCGGGCATCGGCGGCCCCGACCAGTTGACCCGCTACCGCATCGAGTACCTTGCCGATCCACTGACACCACTGGGCGCTGGGCTGCTGACTGGCGGGATGTTCCGCCATGCCTTCGCCGTGATCGTACGCAACGAGCCCTATGTTCCGGCACCGTAGCGGCAGGTCTGGCGTGGCGGCGCTGGAATTCGCCCTCCTGCTCCCCTTCCTGATGGTGGTGCTGATCGGCACGACCGAAGCGGTCACCTATCTGCGCTCCTGGTACCGGCTCGATCGCACGGCGGCGGAGGTTGCGAACCTCGCTTCGCAATACGAGCAACTGGACCGCGCCACCGTGGCGCTGCTGTTCGACGCGGCGGGCAGTATCGCCGCGCCGCGTTTCGCCTACAACGCGTCCGGCGTGACAGAGCGTGCGCGCACGGTGATCTCGGTGGTGCGCGGCACGGGCAACGCCAATGCCGTGGCCTGGACCTGCTCGCGCGGCGACATCGCGCTCACCGCGACCATCGCGGGCTCCACCACCCTGCCGAATGGTTTCATCGTGCCGTCCGGGCAGACTGTTCTGGTGGTGGAGCTGATCAATTCCACGCGACCGTGGAATCTGCTGTCGGGCTTCACCGACATGGTGCTGCCCGATCCCGGGCCGATCCGCACGCATTCCATCGTGCGGCCTCGTCAGGGTCAGCTTACCTCGATCGGTGGAGCCTGCCCGGCATGATGTCCGCCCTGGTGCGTGCCTTTTTCGGAGCGAATCGGGGCAGCGTGGCGATCGTGGCCGCGCTGATGATCATCCCGCTGCTTGGCTTCACCGCCGTGGCGGTCGATGGCACGCGCGCCTGGCTGGTCTATTCCCGCATGAGTGCTGCGCTGGATGCGGCGGCGCTCGCCGGCGCGCGCAACCTCAACCTCGAAGCCGTACGCCGCGACCAGGAAGCGGCGGCCATGTTCTGGACCAATCTGGGCGTGCGGGAGGCCGGCTGGACGCCAGGCACCGCCATCGGTCGCGGCTGGCGCAGTTTCCTCGATGCGCGCATCACGGTCGAGGCGCCGATCAAGGTCGATGAGCGCACCTTCGAGGTCCGGGCGAGTGCCGAGCTGCCGACCACCTTCGCGCGCATCTTCGCCTTCAACAGCTTCACCATGAGTGCCTCTGCCCAGGCGCGCCGTGCGGAACTGGGCATGGAGATCGCGCTGGTGCTCGACATCACCGGCTCGATGGACACGAATTGCACCACGCCGAGCAATCGTACTGTTGCCAATTGCGGCGTGACCGCCGTGCCGCGCGCGCCCGGCCAGACCATCACCGCACTCAACAACAACTTGGACCTGCTGCGTGTCGCCGCGGCGGACCTCGTCAACATCCTGTTCGGCAATGCCGAGCGGCTGGACAATCTGTTTGTTTCGCTCGTTCCCTATGCCTCGACGGTCAATATCGGGCCGACGCGCACCAGCTGGCTGACCGCCGACGCGCGGAACACGCTGGCGACTGACTATGAGCCGGTCTCCTGGCGCGGCTGCGTGGAGGCGCGCAGCGGCTATGCCGGCGTGCCGGCCGATGGCGACCGCACCGACGACCCGCCAAGTGTGGTGCCCTTCCGCCCCTACCTCCATCGGTCCACGCTCGGCCTTTACACGGTGGCCGGCGCGCGCGCGCCCGGTGACAATGACTGGGCGCGCAAGGCCTGGAACAGCATGACCATCGGGGGCGACGCGATCACAGAATTTTATCAGCTCTGGCGCGGCAACAACAATGTGGGGCCGAACGTCGGCTGCCCGATCGCACAGGTGCGGCCGCTCGCCAGCAGCAAGACCGAACTGCTGGACAACATCCAGGCACTGCGCCCGAGTTTCCGCGGCGGCACCATGGCCAATCTCGGCCTGCAGGCGGGCTGGTTCACGCTCAGCCCACGCTGGCGCGATGCATGGGCGCTGGGCGCGCCGCCGGCGGGCCAGACCACGGCCCTGCCGCTCGACTACAATGCACGCAACATGCGCAAGGTCATCGTGCTCATGACCGATGGCGCGAACAATTGGTACGAGCCGAATTTCGGCTTCCCGGGCACCTGTTCCGGCGGCGTGAACACCAATTCTTTCCCCACCAACCAGGGAACACTGCCGGCGCAGGCGGTGCGGCCCGTGGCCTGCCCGGCGGGCAATGCCACGGTCACGGTGGCGCCGGGCGCGCCGCCGCTCAACAATGGCGACTACACCGGCTATGGGCGGCGTAGCGAGCGGCGTCTCGGCGCCGCGATCGCAACCGGGGCGCAGGCCAATACCGAGATCAACGCCCGCATGACGACGCTGTGCAACTCGGTCAAGGCGACGGGCATTACCGTCTACACGGTGGTGCTGGGGGCCTCGATCGATGCGGCCACGCGCACGCTGTATGAGAATTGCGCCAGCACCGCGTCCAATTATTTCCTCGTGTCGAGCCCCGATCAATTGCGCCCGGCCTTCCAGCAGATCGGCACGCAGCTCGCCAATTTGCGGCTGCTGCGATGACGGGCGACGTCCGTTGGCGCTCCGGTGTCTAACTGAGACACGACATGTCGTGGGCGCGATTGACAGTTCGCCGTGCCGTTGCGATGCATGGACCTCCTGTCGGAAGCGGCTCGACTCCATGTCCCACCCTGCGTTTCGGCTTCGTCGGCAGGCCCTTGCGGCTTCGGCCGCCGTCCTGTTGCTCGGCGGCTGCGCGCGCCAGCCCGACGGCACCGGGTTCACCTTGCCGAGCTTCCTGAGCAGCCGCCCTGCCGGCGCAGTGCCGCCGGCGCAAAGTGTCGATGGCCTTCGCGTCGCCGCGGTGGCGCGGCCCGGCGATGCCCTCGCCCAGGCGCGCTATGCCGACGCGGCGGAGCGGGCGGGGCAGTTCGCCGAGGCGGCCACCGCGCTCGCCCGCGTCATCACGCTCGATGGGGCAACGCCCGAGCGCACGGCGCGGCTCGGCGGGTTGCACCTGCGTGCGCGCAACCTGCCAGCGGCGGAATCGGCTTACCTCGACTCACGCAATCTGTCGCCGCGCTATGCCACGGCGCATGCCGGCCTTGCACTAACCTACGAACTCGGGGCCGATCGAGCGCGGGCGCAGGAGGCCTGGCGCCAGGCCGTGGCGATGGCGCCGAACGACTGGACCATCCGCGGCAACCAGGCGCTCTCGCTGGTGCTCGCCGGCCGCGCGGCAGAGGCCGAGCGGTCCCTCAGCGCGGCCGAGCGCCAGACCAACGTGCCACAGCGTGCGCGCCACAACCTGGCGCTGGTGCTTCAGGTGCGCGGCCAGCATGAGCGTACGGTGCGCCTGCTCCGCATGGAAATGGGCCCGGCCGAGGCCGAGGGGCTGGCGCAGGAGTTTGCGATTTTCGCCGAGTGGCTGCGCACCGCCGAGCCCGGCGAGGCGACGCTCGCGCTGTTTCCGCCCGCAAGTCTGGCAGTCGCGGCGCCGGCCGCGCGGTAGTCAGATCGGCACCGGCCGCGCGGTAGTCAGATCGGCGCCGGCCGCGCGGTAGTCAGATCGGCACCGGCCGCGCGGTAGTTTCTACCGGCGCCGGTCGAACTGCAGCGTCAGGCGTGAATCGCCCACGCGGAGTTCCGTGGTGGTCGCGCCGCGAGCCTGCTGTACGAAGGGGCTGTGCAGTGTGAATTCGCCCGGCGGCACCAGCGCGCGGCCATTGGCCTCCGCCACCTTCTCGCCATCAAGGAAGAAGCGCAGGCGGCCGCCGCCATCGATGCCTTCGAACTCCACCACCTCGCGCGTCACCCGCAGGGGCGCGGCCTGCACCGCGGCCTGGAAGCCAGCGAGGTTCGGGTAGGCGGCCCGCGGTGCTGCAACAATGATGACGGGTGAGCGCTGGTCTACGACGCGCCAGCGCCCTTGCTCGCCGCCGGTCTGGCCGCCAAAGGCGGCGCGTGCGGCGACATAGGCGGACCCCTCCGCGAAGAGCCAGCCACCTTGTTCCTGCGCCCGCAGCCGCGGCTCCATTACAATGGTCATCTCGGCGCTGTTGCGGCTGAGCGGCGGCATGACCCGCTGGACGATCTGCATGCCACGGATCTGCGCCACGACCAGCGCGTTGTAGTTGGAGCGCTGCGCCATCGCGGCGCTGGCGTAGATTTGCGCGCCATCGGCAAGGGTCAGGCCGCTCCAGCGGTTCTGGCTACTTAGCGTCGCCCAGCCAGCCACCGGCAGGCGCGGCCCGATGGCGCTGCCCATCACGAAATCCTGTGTCACATAGGCGTAGCGGGAGACAGCGGCGGTATTCGGCTGCACCGCCGAGCGTTCCGCCACGATGCCGCCGGCGGAGAAGCCTGGCTGGCGGGTCCAGACCTCAAAGGGCGCGCGCCGGCCGGCGCCGGTCGCGATCTCGACCACCGTCGCGGGCGGGCGCCAGCGTGAGAGCAGCATCGCGAAATGCGCGGGGTGGGAGGCCCCGCGCGTACGCTCGCCCAGGCTGAAATAGAGCCAAGCTACCGCCTCCATCGGCAGGCCGGACTCGACAGAAGGCGGGTAGTTGCGCGCGCGGCTGCCGCCGTGATTGCCGCCGATCTGCTCTTGCGCCCACATCGACCACCACAGCGTGACGGCGTTCTCCGCCAGGCCGCGCAGCTCGGCATCCGAGGCGAAATCCAGCATGCTGTAGAAGGGTGCGAGGAAGTACTTCGAGTAGGTCGGCGAGAAGAACTCGATGGTAAGTCCCGCACCGGCGCGCGATGCGATGAAGGCCTTGAGGAAGGCGTTCCAGGCCGCGAGTTGCGTTGTGGCGTTGGAGCGATCGGCGTAGGCGCGCGTCGCCGTGGCAGGGTCGGCCCGCAGCAGTTCGGCTGCGGCCCAGCAGGCATGAATGCGCTGGATATCGTGGTTCTCGCTGCCCCAGGGGCGCCAGAGCAGGGCCGTGTCGGTGTCAGCGAGGCGGCATTCCGTGCTCGCCCAATCCCAGAAGACAGCGCGGATGGCGCTGCGTGTCTCAGCCGTCAGCGGCTGGGTCGTGCCGGGTTGGCCTTGGCCAAACAGGCCCATCGCCTGGAACAGCAACGTGGCCGAGACGAAGTAGAAATCCTGCCCGGCGCGGGTGCGGGCCGAGCCTTCCGCGTCCATCGGGTCCTCGCGCCGCTTCCAGCCGGCTCGGCGCGGCAGGGTTTCGGCGGCCTCGCGCAGCAGCGCGTTGCCGCGCACCGCATCGGCCCCGCGCGCGAGCAGCGCCATGCCGAGCGTGGCCTGGCCCCAGACGCAGGTGTTGGTGCCATCGCGCGCCGTCGCGCAATCCGGGCTGACCAGGGGGCGCGCGATCATCGCGTCCAGTGCCGTCGTGCGGCGCGGCGTGACGCCGGCATCGCGCGCGGGCTCGATAGTGGCGAGGAAGGCCAGGGCGGGCAGTGGGGCGCCGAGCAATAGGGCGGACGCCAAGGCAAGGGACCGGAGCAGTCGGCTTGCGTGGCTGCTCATCTCTCCATTCTCCAGGGCAAGGTATCGCCCGGGTAGGAGCAAAGCCGAAAGCGGGCAGGGCGTCCATTGCGCCGCGGGCGCACGGCGCCCATTGCGCCCCGGGCGCACGGCTCTCATTGCGCCGCGGGTGCACGGCGCTCATTGCGCCGCTGCGGCATTATGCTCTCACCTTAAAGCAAGGTGAGCACATAATGCTGTATATCGAATTGTTTCTAGAGCATGGGATCGCTCCGAGAGGATCGATCGTGCTTTGACTCACCAGCCGATGGCGCTTGGCAGCCAGGTGGCGAGGCCCGGGGCGAGGAACACGAGCAACACGGCGGCCAGTTGCATCAGCACGAAGGGAATCACACCGCGATAGATATGCGCCGTGGTGATCTCGGGCGGCGTGACGCTGCGCAGGAAGAACAGCGCCCACCCGAAGGGCGGCGTGAGGAAGCTGGTCTGCAACATCACGCAGATCAGCGTGGCCAGCCAAACCTGGTCCACGCCCGCAGCCAGGAAGATCGGCAGGAACAGCGGCACGGCGATGTAGCTGATCTCGATCCATTCCAGGAAAAAGCCTAGAATGAACACCAGGATCAACATGAACCAGATATCGGCGGCGATCCCGCCAGGCAGGAACTCGAACAGATCGTGCACCAACTGCTCGCCCTGCAGGCCGCGGAAGGACAGCGCGAAGACCTGGGCGCAGATCAGGATGAACATCATCATCGCCGTGATGCGCGCCGTGCTGCGCAGCGTCTCCACCACCAGCGAGACCGAGAAGCGGCGCCCCACCGCGCAGACGATCAAGGCGCCGAGCGCACCCATCGCCGCGGCTTCCGTGGGCGCGGCGATGCCCGCGATGATCGAGCCGAGCACGGCGAAGACCAGGCCGAGTGGCGGCGCGATGACGCTCACCAGCTTCTTCAGCAACTCGCGTGTCGAGATCAGCGCGCGTTCCTCGGCCGGCACGGCGGGCACCATCTCTGGCCGGAGGATGCCGAGGGCCAGGATGTAGAAGCAGTAGATGCCTGCCAGCAGGAGCCCCGGGATCATCGCGGCGGCGAACAGCGTGCCGACCGAAAGGTTCATGATGTCGGCCAGAAGAATGAGAATGAGGGAGGGCGGGATGATCTGGCCGAGCGTGCCTGAGGCACAGATGACGCCGCAGGACAGGCCCGGATCGTAGCCGCGCCGCAGCAGCGCGGGCAGCGTCAGCAGGCCGAGCGTCACCACCGTCGCGCCGACGATACCCGTGGTCGCGCCCATCAGCACGCCGACGAGGACGATGCCGAGGCCAAGCCCGCCGCGCAACGCGCCGGAGAGGCGCCCCACCACCTCCATCAGATCTTCCGCGAGTCGCGACTTCTCGAGCGCCACGCCCATGAAGACGAATAGGGGGATCGCCAGCAGCGAATAGCTGGTCACCACGCCATAGATCCGCGCCGGAAGCAGGTTGAACAGCATCGGCCCGAAGCCGAGCCAGCCGAAGATGAAGCCGGAGGTGGCGAGGGTGAGGGCGACGGGCACGCCCAGCATGAGCAGCCCGAAGAACGCCACCAGCATGAGGATGGCGTAGATTTCCGTGATCGGCATGGGTCTCTCAGGCGCTGCGCAGGCGCGCGATGGAACGGAGCGTCTCGGCGATGAATTGCAGCAGCAGCAGCGTGAAGCCGGCTGGGATGAAGGCTTTCAGCAGATAGCGGGCCGGGATGCCGCCGGGGTTGGCCGAGCCCTCATCCTGCGCGAAGGACTGGCCGACATATTTCAAGGAAAGCTGGATCACCAAAAGGCTGATGATGATGCCCGCGGTGCCGGCCAGGATATCGACCAGCGCCTTGTTGCGCGCGGAGAACCCCGCGTACAGGACATCGACGCGCACATGCTCGCCATGGCGCAACGCATAGGCGGCGCCGAACAGCGCGATGGGCGCCATGAGGTGCCACTCCAACTCCTGCGCCCAGACGCTGCCGATCGAGAAGCCGTAGCGCAGCAGCACGTTGCTGGCCATGACGATGACCAGCGCGGCAACCGCGACGGCGGAGACTTGGCCGATCACATCGACGATGGCGTCGATCGCATCGGCCAGCCGAGTCAAGCGTGGGGCAGCCACCGATCAGCCCTGGCGGATCTTGCTGTGGTAGATGCTCTCGCTGTAGCCCGACCAGGAGTCGAACTTCTGCTTGTAGGCCATGTAGCTCTCGTGCACGCGGCGCGTCACCGGATCACGCGCGACGGCTTCTTCGAGCACGGTGTTGGTCTCCGTGCGCAGGCGTGCCACCACCTCGTCGGGCAGCGGCAGCGCGTTCACGCCCTGGTTACGGATCAAGTCCTCCATCGCTTCCGCATTGTTCTTCTGGCACCAGGCCTCGCTGATGACGTTGCAGGCTGCGACGGCATTCTCGACGATCGCCTTGAGGTCGGCCGGCAGTCGCGCCCAGGCGGCCTTGTTGATGATGAGCTCCGACGCCGTGGCCGTCTCGTGCCAGCCGGTGGTGTGGTAGGTCTTGGCGACGCGCTGCAGGCCGAGCTGGCGGTCGAGGAAGGGGCCGACGAACTCCGCCGCGTCGATCACGCCGCGCTCGAGCGCGGGAAAGATCTCGCCGCCCGGCAGCAGGCGCACATCGACGCCAAGGCGCTGATACACGCGCCCAGCGAGGCCCGGGATACGCATCTTGAGGCCGCGGAAATCCTCCACCTTCTCGATCGGGCGGCGGAACCAGCCGGTCATCTGAACGCCGGTATTGCCGCACAGGAAGGGCACCAGGTTGAAGCGGTCATAGACCTCTCGCCACAGCTCCAGGCCGTTGCCGTCATACATCCAGCCGTTCAGGCCCTGGAAGTTCAGGCCGAAGGGGACGGCGGTGAAGTACTGCGCGGCGAAGGTCTTGCCGGTCCAGAAATAGGCGTTGGCGTAGTTCATCTCGACGATGCCGCTGCTCACCGCATCGAAGCCCTCGCCGGCGGGGATCAGCTCGCCCGCACCGAAGAACTGGATGCGGATGCGGTTGTTCGACATGCGCTGGATGCGGTCGATCAGGTCGCGCGCCGAGCCCGGCCCCGTGGAGTAGAAGGCCGCCTGCGGTCCGTAGAAGCTGGTCATGCGCCAGTTGAAGGTGGTCTGCGCGGTGGCGACGGAGGGCGCGGCGAGCGCGCCGGCAGTCCCCGCGGCGGCAGAGGAGATCAGGTTTCGACGCTGCATGCAGGACCCCGGGGCTGATTGTTGCTGCGCGGCAGGGCGCCGCACTTTGGCCTGTTTGTCAGCAACCTTCGTGCCAGCCCGTTCCGTTGGCCGGAACGCGCCCCGAAGCCGCAGGGGCGGCGCCATCCCGTGCGTTTTCCGCCGCGCTGCCCGGAAATTGGGCAATAGCGTGTCACTCGCCTTGCCCTGGGAGCACGCCGCGCCACGCGCTATGTCAGGCACATGACCGAGATCCCCACCTTCGCCACCCCGCCCGGCTTCCTCGGCACCACGCGGCGCGACGGCGCCGTCAGCGTGGTTGGCGTGCCGCTCGACCTCGGCACCAGCAACCGCGCCGGATCGCGTGATGGGCCGCGTGCCATTCGCACAGCCTCGCGCATGCTGGTGGACGGCGCGCATCCACAAAGCTGGGTGGACCCCGCCACGCTGTCGCTTGCCGATCTGGGCGATTTCGCCATTGCCATGGGCGACTTGCCTGGCAGTCTCGCGCGGATCGAGGCGCAGGCGATGCGGGCTGGGCACCTTGTCGCGCTCGGCGGCGAGCATGGCATTACCTTGCCGCTGCTACGCGCGCTGGCGAAGCGCCTCGGCGGGCCGCTCGCCCTGGTGCATTTCGACGCGCATGTGGACACCTGGCCCGAGAGCTTCGGCCAGACGATGGGCCATGGGCAGGTCTTCTGGCACGCCATCCGCGAGGGGCTGATTGACCCGCACCGCGCCGTCCAGATCGGCATTCGCTCGCCCGTCTCGCGCGAAATCTGGGATTGGACGGTCGGGCAGGGGGTGACGATCCTGACCGCGCAGCAGGTGCATGAGAGCACGCCGGCGGCGGTGGCGGCGCAGGTGCGGGAGGTGGTCGGCACCGCGCCCGCCTATCTCACCTTCGACATCGACGCGCTCGACCCCGCCTTCGCCCCCGGCACCGGTACGCCCGAGCCGGGCGGTCTCGCCAGTTGGCAGGCGCAGGGGGTGCTGCGGCGCCTGGGCGGACTCGATTGGCGCGGGATGGACGTGGTGGAGGTGGCGCCGGCCTACGATGTGGCCGAGATCACCGCGCTGGCGGCGGCGACCATCGCCTGGGAATACCTCTGTCTGCCAGGCCAGGCCTGGGTTTCGGACGGGTGAACCTGAAGCATTCCGGGGCTTTTGCGACAGGGCGAGGCGTCAAGCGCGCCGATCAATGAAGGCGCCACATTTTTCGCTTGCGTTTCTGACGTAAAACCACTATTTATCCCGTCACGGCGGCCGCCCCTCAGGGAAAGCCGCCAATTAAATGACGCAAATCGCACGTGCCGCGAGCCTGATCCGGGCGAAACTTCTCCCGGTGAAGGCACAGCAACGACGGACCGCGTCCTTTGTTCGATCCGGCCCCACTATGCCGGACGGT
>Ga0105045_10006149_pt1 | contig 10611 bp, 11 predicted proteins | sample MAT02_FD_78089 | JGI IMG/M metagenome (GOLD analysis project Ga0105045, IMG submission 78089) | Freshwater microbial communities from Lake Fryxell liftoff mats and glacier meltwater in Antarctica - MAT-02 (megahit assembly) | ecosystem: Environmental > Aquatic > Freshwater > Ice > Liftoff... | reverse complement strand
GGCACGGTATCGGCGCGACCACTCGCCTCGGCGAGCACTCGCGTCGATCCCAACGTGATGGCGGTCATGAGTCCGGAGGGCGAGATCGCGACGATCGCCGGCTCGAGCGAGCGGAACGTGATCGCCTGACTCGGCACGTCATTGCCGAACTGATCCCGGACCGAGGCGCGCAGGCGGAGCGTGTCGCCAATCGGCAGCGTGGCCTCGTTGAGGGAGGCCACCACGGACGCGATCGGCGCCGGGAGGATGGTCGCGGCAAACGTTACAGGGGAGAGACCGTTCACCTGCGCGGTGACGCGCGCGGTGCCGGCGACGGTGCCGAGCGTCCAGTTGGAGGTTGCGATGCCGCGATTGTCGGTGACGGTACTGGAGGGCGAGAGCGAACCCGAGCCCGCGCCGGCGTCCCAGTCGACCCGCGTACCCACGATGATGCGCTGATTGGCGTCGGTGACGACCACCGACAACGGCACCGACAGTGGCGCGCCGGCCACGCCCGTCTGCTGGTTGCCGGTCTGCGAGCGAATGAACGCCGGCGTGGGGCCGGGGCCCGTGGCAGTCTCGCCCGACGAGCAGCCTGCAGCCAAGACCAGGGCGAGGGCCAGCAAAAAGTGCGGAATCAGGCGAAACGAAGCCATGCGTGGCGAGTCGGGAAAAAAAATGAAAGAAACGCGACAGCGGGAAGATGCCTCGCGGCACCGGGTGCGAGAGAGCGGTGTACATTCCAGCCTATGAGAGCGGGCGGATCGTGGCGGTGGTTGCTCCCTCCTGTGTTGTACCTCTGCGCGGCTGGCTGTTCCGAGCGGACGCGCGCGGCACGCGCAGGAAGTGACGGGTGGTTGGGGGCGGCGTTGCCATCGGCGATGCCGGACGAACGACCACGGATGCTCAACGCGAACCTCCCCTTCCGGTATCCCGTGGCTCAGTATCGGCAGCGGGTGCAGGGTAATGTGCTGTTGCGGCTGTTTGTGGACTCGACCGGCTTGGTGGTGGCCGACAGCACGCGAGTGCTGGAACCCTCCGGCCTGCCGGCACTGGATTCGGCGGCGCTGGTCGGCGCGTCCCGTCTGCGATTCCGTCCTGCCTATCGACGCGGCACCGCGATTCCGGTGTCACTGCTCTACCCCGTGCACTTCCGACATCCCGAGGGGCCCGCGCTCCCGGGAGACTCCCTGTAACCACGAAGTCAAAACGAATCCCACCCATGGCGACTACACTCCCCGCAGACGCGCCCGCTCAGGAAGAACACGTGCGGCACCGCCGACCCTACGATAGCGTCCTGGACACAATCGGCTGGACGCCCTTGATCCGTCTGTCGCGCGTCGCGAAGGGTATTTCCACCCCCCTTTACGGCAAGGCAGACTTCTTCAATCCGGGCGGCAGCGTCAAGGATCGGATCGGGATGCCCATGATCGAGGCGCATGAGGCGGCGGGTACGCTCAAGCCGGGTGGGACGATCGTGGAAGCGACCAGTGGAAACACGGGCGTTGGGTTAGCCATGGCGGCGGCGCTCAAGGGATACCGCTGCATCTTTACCATGCCGGACAAGATGTCGCAGGAAAAGGTGCGACTGCTCAAGGCGTTCGGGGCGGAGGTCATCATTACGCCCACGGCCGTGCCGCCGGATCATCCGCAGAATTATGTGATGATGGCCAAGCGGATCGTGCGCGAAACACCGGGCGCCGTACTCGCCGGGCAGTTTGAGAACCCGGCCAATCCGGCGGCCCACATGGCCACCACGGGCCCCGAGTTGTGGGAGCAGAGTGGAGGTCGCATTACCCACTTTGTGGCGTCGGCGGGTACTGGTGGTACGATCTCGGGCGTGGGTCGGTACCTCAAGAGTATGAATCCGAACATCAAAATCGTTGCCGCAGACCCAATGGGCTCTATACTGGCGGATATGTGGCGCAGTAATGGCGAGGCACACCCCACCGGGGCGCCGTATAAGGTGGAGGGCGTGGGGCAGGATTGTGTGCCCCTCACGCTCGACATGAGCGGGATCGACGAGTTCATCACGGTCAGCGATAAAGATGCGTTCGGGATGGCGCGCCGCCTGACCCGAGAGGAAGGTATCTTCGTGGGCGGATCGGCGGGGCTGATCGCCCATGCCGCGCTCACCTTGGCGCGCCGCCTCAACGATCCGGACGCGTACGTGGTCACCTTCCTCTGCGACACCGGGGAGCGCTATCTCAGCAAGGTGTTCAACGACGAGTGGATGCGAGAAAACCAGATGCTCGACACCCATCCAGCCAGCATCGAATCAGTATTAGGCAATAAAGACGCCAGTGCGCCGGCAATCGTGAGTGTGGCACCTGGCGCCACGGTGCGACAGGCCATTCGCCTCATGGCACTGCACAACGTGTCGCAGGTGCCGGTGATGGATGGGGCGATGTGTGTGGGGAGTGTGGCCGAGTCCCAGTTGACGTCCAAGTCGCTGGCTGATCCGAGGGTTTTGGATCTGACCGTGGGTGACGTGATGGATCAGCCGTTCCCGGTAGTGGAAAGCGATCAGCCGGTGGAAAGTGTGGCGAAGCTGCTGTCCAAGTCCAACCGGGCGGTGCTGATGCGGAAGGACGGCGTAATGCAAGGAATCGTGACGCGCTTTGACGTGCTCGAGTATTTGATGCACCGGTAGCTGTTGCTGATGCCGAAAAACGCCCGCGACGCGCAGTCAGCCGGTAGTATTGCGTCATGAAGATTACGGTGCTGTTGGGCGGAGTCTCCTCAGAGCGCGAGGTGTCGCTGTCGTCGGGGCTGCGGATTGCGGCGGCCCTGCGGGAGAAGGGGCACGAGGTGGTGTGCCTGGATCCTGCGGAAGGCGTGCTTACGCGTGAGACTGAGCGCGGGCTGCTGGCGTCGGGGGTTGGCAGTGCGCCGCCGAGCATCGAGGCGCTGGCAGGCCTCGCGCTGCAGGCACTGAGTCCGGAGTTGGGGACGCTTCCCGAGGTGACGCACACCGACTGTGTGTTTCTGGCGCTGCATGGCGGGCAGGGAGAAGACGGCACCATGCAGGCATTGCTGGATCTGGTGGGCGTGCCGTACACGGGCAGTGGCCACATGGCCAGCGCGCTGGCCATGGACAAGCATCTCAGTAAAGTGGTGATGCGGGCCGCTGGGGTGGCCACCGCCGACTGGATCATGGCGCCCGCCCCCGGCGAGACGCCGTTGGACGCCGAGGCGGTGGGGCGGCATCTGGACTGGCCGGTGGTGGTCAAGCCGTCCAAGCAGGGGAGTACGGTGGGGCTCTCCCTTGTGCGGGCGCCGGGCGAGCTGGCGGCGGCGGTGCGTGAGGCGTTTCGCTTCGACGACGAGGTCATGATCGAGCGGTTCGTGCCCGGGCGGGAGTTGACGGTGGGTATTCTGGGCGACCAGGTGCTGCCCACGATCGAGATCCAGCCGGTGAAGGAGCTGTACGACTACGAGTGCAAGTACACGCGGGGGATGGCGAAAGAGTTCGTGGCCGAACTGTCTCCGGATATCGGGTTCAAGCTGGTCGATCAGGCGCGGCGGGCGTTTTCCGCGCTCAAGTTGACCGGGTACGCACGAATCGACTTCCGGTTGGATCCTCAAGGGCAGCCGTGGTGTTTGGAAGCGAACACGTTGCCGGGGATGACGCCTACCAGTCTCATTCCGCAGGCGGCGGCTGCTGCTGGCGTCTTGTTTCCCGATCTCTGTGAGCGCATCGTCCATCTCGCGCTGGCGGCGCGGGTTCGGCAGCGGAGCTGACGCCGCGCGGTGCGGCGTGTCTTCGTAGCTCCTTACGTGTCCTAACATGGTCTACGCTTCTTACGACGACTTCGAATCCCCACGCACGCCGATCGCCGTCTACTGGCTGATCGGGCTGTGCGTAGCCGTGTATTTCGTGCAATCCACCCTCGTGGGCGACGCGAACATGGCCCGCTGGCTGGGCTATTCGGCCGACGATCTCGCGTCGCGGTCACTCTGGACGATAGGCACGTACATGTTCGTGCATGGTGGCCTGTTGCATCTCGCGCTGAACATGTGGACCTTGTGGCTGTTCGGCCCGCGCGTGGAACGGGCATGGGGCGCCGGCACCTTCACCTGGTTTTACCTCTGGTGCGGGCTGGGCGGCTGGGCGTTCCACTACATGTTCCAGAGCAACGGCGGCGTTCTGGTGGGTGCCTCGGCTGCCATACTCGGCGTGGCGGTCGCATACGCGTCGCGCTGGCCGGACGATGAAGTGCTGTTTTTCGGCGTCGTGCCAATGAAGGTGTTGTGGCTGGTGGTGTTCATGGCGGTAATCAACATCACGATGGCCATCGTGGATCATGGCAGCATCGGTGGTACGGCGTATGCGGCGCACATCGGTGGGATGGTGGCGGGTGGCGTGTACCTGTTCGCGCCGCGCTCAGGCAGCCTCGATCGCTTCCGCAACCGGATGGTGTCCGCCCCGGATTACGGCGACGAGACGCCGCGTGCCGTGCCCAAGTCGTCGCGTCCGCAGGAGCGTGAGGTGGACGATATCGTGGCGCAGAGCAAGGCGGCGGTGGCTCGTGTGCGGCCAGTGACGCCGCGTGCCGCGCCCAGTGCGCCCGCTGCGGTCGCCGAGGCGCCGGGCACGGCGTTGGATGCCGTGCTCGACAAGATTGCGTCGGACGGTATCGACAGTCTGACGGTCGCGGAGCGGGCGTTGCTCGATGACTGGTCGAAGCGGTTGCGGAACGGCGGCTGACCGCTGAGTTGGCATGGGCTGCTTTCCCCTGCTGGTGACGCTCCGTTAAACTGTAGCGCATGCCCAAGCCTGAACTGCTGGAAACGTTTTCGAATCCGTATGCGGATCGGAAGTACGAGATTTACATGGAGACCGACGAATTCACGTCGCTCTGCCCGTTGGGTGGCGTGGAGACCGACGCCGTCGAGCTTAAGCTGCTGGAAGGTGGTGCGCCCGATTTTGCGACCATGCGCATCACGTACACGCCGGCCGAGCTGTGTCTCGAGCTCAAGAGTTTGAAGATGTACATCTGGAGCTTCCGGAACGATGGCATTTTTTACGAGCGCGCCGTGAACCGGATTCTGGACGATCTCGTGGCGTCGTGCCACCCGCACGCGCTGACGGTGGTAGGGGATTTCGCGGTGCGCGGTGGGCTCAAGAGCATCATCACGGCGAGCTATACGCGGCCGGCGTGATCTTGGCCGGCTTGCGGCTTCCTTTCCGCGCCGGGTGGGATATATTCTGGGGCTCTGGCCGTGCGGCGCGTGCGCGGCAGGTCGGGGGGACGGCTAGGTAGCTCAGTTGGTAGAGCAGCGGACTGAAAATCCGCGTGTCGGGGGTTCGATTCCCTCCCTAGCCACTGCACGATCGATAAGAACTGACGTAGGCGGCGCCCGAGGTGTTCGGGGCGCCGCTCGTTTTTTGTACGTGTTACCAAGATTCGGGCGTTGTGCACGCGTGGCACCGGGTGCGGTGGTGTCGTCCCCGTGGGTGACACGATAGAAGGTGTTCCGTCCCCTCCGGCCCCTGCGGTCGTGGCAGCCGGTCAAAGTCCCGCAGGACATCGGTGATAAGCCTCGGCGCCACACGCGCCGTGAACGGCGACACCCCGAGGGGCTGCGCGCCATCAGCCGCGCTCGATAGGACAGCATTTGCCACCGAAAAACTGTGGCGTTTAGGCCAAAGAGTGAAACATGCTCCTACAGTGTTTGCTCCTCAAGCGTCCACCATCGCTACCGCATCAACGCGCCGCTCAACCCGCGTTACGAGGGCGCCGGCGTCTGCTGGTGTTGGACGACGACCCAGTCGTCCTCGCCTTCGCGCAGCAGGGTCGACGTGCAGTACGCGGAGTAGCTCATGGTTCCGCGTTTGGCATCGGCTTTATAGGCGATCACGATGAGGCCGCCGTTTGGTCCGTCGGGGCGCGCGACCTTCGTCTCGGTGAACTCCACGGAGTCCCAGTGCGGCGTCTGCGCCATGGCGTCGGCCGCCTTGTGCCCCGCCAGCACAAACGGATCCTGTGGCACCACCAGAATGCCATCGCGCGCAATTTTGTGACGATACTCGTCTTGACTGGCTGACCACAGACTCTTTTCAAAACTCCAGATACGCTCGTCGTTCATGCTAGACTCCGAATAGGACGTAAGACAACATGTGTTCGGCGACACGCTTCATGACCCGGTCACCTGAATCGAATTGACGTTGATGATTTCATTGAGACCAAAGCCACCGTGCTCGCGTCTGTAGCCTGACTCCTTCACACCGCCAAACGGCAGTTGTGGGTTGGCGAGATTTTATCCGTTGATTTTGATCATCCCCGTGTCGAATTCGGTGATGGCCAAGTCGATGGCCTTCTCTACGTTTTTCGAGATGATGCCGCCGCCGAGTCAGAATCGTGAGTCGTTGGCAACGCGCACAGCCTCGGCATCGTCAGCGACACGGATGATCGAGGCCACCGGGCCAAAGAGTTCGTCATCATAGGCGGGGATACCGGGACGCACGTCTTCGAGCACGGTGACGGGATAGAAGCCCGGGCGCTCGAAGAGGCGCGCTGTGGTGCAGATGGTGACGGCGGTTTCGATGTGAGCCCAAGCTTGAAGCGGGCAGCGCCGCCACTCGTTGAACGACGCGTGGGCAGCATCAACGATCGCATCGATGTCGGTGTCCGTGTGATGCTCATGCGTTGCTAGATCGGCACCCGTCATCGGATTGATGGTCGTGGTCGTCGTCATGTCACTCCGTCTACTTGTGCTCGCAGCCTTTGGAAGGGTGGCTCGCTGGCACGCATCGCGGCAGCGGGTCATATCAACTTGCAGTATGCGATGGCGATCACGTGCTGTGAATCAGCCGAAGGGATGATCTTGCCGGCCATGGCCATTAATCGGGCAGCGGTCGCGCCCGCCGCGCGTGGAACGCCTCACATCACGTGGGGTCTCGCTTAGGGCACTCCGATACTTCCCATTCTTCTTTGCAGGAGCATTCATGACTGAACGACAGAAGCAGCACCAAGGCCGCAGTGAAGGCGACGAGACGATGCTTGAAGGGCGAGACATCAGAGCCGATACGCCGGACGGTATCGGCATGGACCGCGTGAACGGTGCCATTGAGGGCGGCGCGCAAGCGAGCCAAGCGGCACTCCTTATCGAGGCGCTGGTGGAGACGAATCGCAAGCGAACCGCAGAGAACGAACGCTAGCAAAAGGCGGCCGCGAGCGGGATCTGCCGTTAGCCAGTTGGGAGAACGGCAGTCAGGCTGGTCGCTCGCTACTTTACGCAGGTGGCCACCCCTTCCGAACCCAGTCAGCCGCTTATCGGGCCCCCTGGCCCAGTCGGTCCCGCCGACCCTGAGGTCGTAGCAGACTCTAAGCTGGCTCCGCGCACCCGATTTTCGATCATTCGGTTGGTGGTCCGACTGCGTCGTCGACTGGCGCTCGGTCCGAACACCGATGTGGCGGGCACGACGGTACGGATCACCAACGGGATTCGCCAAGAGGGCGAGGCGCCGTGGATGCTGGTCTGTTCGTCGTTGCTGGCGTCCATTGGTCTCGATCTGGGCTCCACGGCGGTCGTCATCGGGGCGATGCTGATCTCGCCCCTGATGTCACCAATTCTTGGCGTAGGGTTGTCGGTGGGCATTGCCGACCGGACGTTGTTGTCCAAAGCGTCCCGCGAACTCGGTTTAGCAACACTGGTGGCGCTGGGAACGAGCACGCTGTACTTCTTCGTCTCTCCGCTCGCTGAGCCAACGGCGGAGCTGATCGCGCGTACTACGCCGACGCTGTTGGACGTGGGTGTGGCGTTTTTTGGCGGCGTGGCGGGCATCGTGGCGGGGTCCCGCCGTGAGCAGAGCCTCGCGCTGCCGGGTGTGGCCATTGCCACCGCGCTGATGCCGCCGCTCTGCACGGCGGGCTTCGGGTTGGCCACGTGGCGTCCGGAGTTCTTGTTTGGTGCGCTCTATCTGTTTGCGCTGAACGCGCTGTTCATCGCGCTGGCCACGTTTTCCATCGTGCGGCTGCTCAAATTTCCGCTCGTGAAATTTGAAACCGGTTCGGCGCGTCGGCGTGCATTTCGTCTGATTGGTGGCGGGGCGGCGGTGGCGGTGTTGCCGAGCCTGTGGTTCTTGTACACGACGGTCCAGGAACGCCGCGAAGAGCAGCGTATCGACGCGTTCGTTCGCAACGAAGTCACGGCACGCAATCACGATGTGCTGCGATGGACGCGGGAAATGAACGGCGACACGACGGTGGTGAAAATTTTCGTGGCCGGTCGGCCGGTATCGGCGGCGGAGCTCGATACCATCAGCCGCGCTACAGACGCCCTGCAACTGGGCGCGGTGCAGATCCGTCCGGTGCAGTCGGAACTCACCCGCGACGATCTGTCGCGCATGGAGACCACGCTGCGGACCAACGTGCTGGAGGTGCTCGCGCTCGCACAAGCGGCCCGTGACAGCACGGAACGCGCGACGAGCGGTGCCGAACGCCGTGGCAATCCCGCGCTCGACAGCGTGCTGGTACGCCAGTTGGCCCGTGAAGTGCGCGAAGCGTTTCCGGAGGTGCAGGGTATCGCGTGGTCACCGATCACGAATCTGCTCGCACCGGACTCCGTCATGACGCTGCCCACCCTGATGCTGGATTTCACGCCGCAAACGACCACTGTGACGCGGCGGGATATTCAGCAGCGGGTGCAAGCGCTGGCGCGGATCCGCCTGAAAACCGACAGCGTGCTCGTGCGCGGCGGATAAGTCAGGCGGTATTGTGCGGGCCGTACGCCGTGAGAAAGCGTTCACGCTCCGCAGGGGTGCCGAGGGCAATGATAGACGAGCCGACCAGCAGCCGATAATCGAGGGCGGGGAGCGACTGTACGCCTCCGTCGTGCTGAACCGCGATCACGTGGAGTCCGCTGCGCGCTTGAATCGCGGCCTGACGCAGGGACTGTCCGCTGAGGGAGACGGGCAGCGGGATGTAATACAGGTCGACCCCTTCGCCAAGCACGACGAGCTCGCGCTCTTGCACCAAAGCCAGCAGACTGTGTACACCCAGCGAGGCGTAGCTGAGCACGAAGTCCGCGCCGGCGCGCTGAATAGCGGCCACGTTCCGCTCAAACATGACGCGCGAGAGAATTCTCGCGTCAGGGTTGAGACGCCGACAGTACACCGTGAGATAGACGTTCATGGCGTCGTCGTGCGGCGTGATGAGAATGGACGGCGCCTGCTCCACGCCGGCATCCGCCAACACGCGTCGATCCGCCGCGTCGCCCACGATGACGCGGTCGGCAATACCGTTGAGGACGCGCGCGACGGCCGCGTCTTGCTCCACGACGTGGACCGGGATGCCGCGGGCCTTCAGTGCCTGCACGGCCGCGACCCCTACCTTGCCGCCACCCAGCACAATGACGGGATGGGGATTCACGTTATAGATCACCAGCAGTTCGTTGAGCGCGTCGATCTGTTCCGGTGTGCCGATGACGACCGGGACGCAGGTGGTGGTGAGTCGCAGCGTTGGATCGGCACGGTGTAAAACGCCGTGATCCCAAACGCCGACCACCGATACGCCCACCAGTTCCTGCAAGTCGATTTCTTCCAGTGTCTTTCGCTGCAGCGGCGTATCGTGCACCGGAAACTCCGCCAGCAGGAGTCCGTGAAACCGGCCAATGACGTTTGGCGCGCGTCAAACCGGAGCTGACCCGGTTGGCGAGATGCTCACCGAGCTGGCGCTTGAGCGGCAGCACGTGCGTCGCGCCACTCAGCTCCAGGATATCGATCGAGTCATCGACTTCGGCCAAGGCGACGATGCGGATCGTTTCCGCGCGTTCGCGCACGGTGAGAATAATGTTGCTGTTGTCGGCGTCGGAGCTGTTGGCAAACACAGGCTTGGCGCGTTCACCGCAGGACGTGCCCCGTCACATCAGCCGGGATCTGACGCACCATGCGGACACGGGCTCGACTGCGCTGCTCCAGCCACGGCGTGTAGACCGTGCTGATGAACAGGAATGGCATCAGGATCAACAGCATCACCACACCGGTGATGAGCACGAGCGAACTGAAGACGCGCCCGACGTCCGAGTGGAAGGTGATGTCGCCAAAGCCGAGCGTGGTCATGACCGTAAGCACCCAGTACACACCCGTGACCCACGAGTGATCCTGTCCCTCGCGCGCCATGATCACGTGGAATCCCCACGCGTACAGCAACATGATGGCGACTAGAAGCGCCACATACTTGAGGAACGGGGTGATCCCCCGCTGGAGTGATGTGCGTCCGGCGAGCAGCGCGGCGAGGTGGGATCCGACAGTCTTCACCACTCAAGATTACCGTGGAACGCGAGTTGGTGCGAGGTGTCGTGGCGGTAGTATCCGTCGAATGGCCGTACCACGGACTGACACGGAGCCATTTCGGGCAGCGACACGCGGTGGCACATGTTCTCACCATTGCCGGCCATCGCGCACCACCGTTGATTCTTCTCTATGGATTCTCTCGTGCCCATCGCCACGATCATCGTCGGTCATCGCGCGAAGCGCGCGCTGCGATGATCGATCCCTCCCTCACGCGACGCGCCTTCGTGGGTGCCTCGCTCGCTGCCGGCGCGTCGGCGCTGGTAAGGCCCACGTTGTTATGGACGCCCCAACTGGGCGCACCGTCCATCGTCTCGTCCGATCGGCTGCGTCCG
>Ga0105045_10006148_pt1 | contig 10612 bp, 5 predicted proteins | sample MAT02_FD_78089 | JGI IMG/M metagenome (GOLD analysis project Ga0105045, IMG submission 78089) | Freshwater microbial communities from Lake Fryxell liftoff mats and glacier meltwater in Antarctica - MAT-02 (megahit assembly) | ecosystem: Environmental > Aquatic > Freshwater > Ice > Liftoff... | reverse complement strand
TTCAGCAGGGCCACCGAGAAGTTCCTCAACGCAAAAGCGTGTCCACTGAGGAGTAAACTCTGTTCCGCCTGAAAAAATCCCAGTGATGCCAATTTCTTGAATACTAGTATCTTTCTCATCGAGCCCGGCTGCTAATGACTCTAGCAGTTTGGGCGTGGTGAACATGCATTTGATGTCGTGGTTCGCGGTCAAAATGGTAATCGCCTGATCGATACAATGCCGCTTGTATTCTTCTAAGTGCTCCATCCAACCCTTTTTGATGAGCTTGACTACCCAACGTGGGTCCAAGTCGATGCAGAAGCAAATCCCGCCACGATACTGACAGAGATGCTCGATCGCTAGTCGGAGCCTACGTGGACCAGAAGGCCCTAGCATCAACCAATTCGATCCCCTTGGAAAGTACTCATCCGGCAACGTGTGGCTGAACAACTCATAGTCGATCCGAAAATCATCAATTACCATGCGGCTTTTCGGAATACCAGTCGTTCCACCGGTTTCAAAAACGTAAGTAGGTTTTCCAAGCAACCCATTAGGTATCCATCGATTGATCGGACCCCCTCGAAGCCATTCGTCTTCAAACTCCGGAAACTTTTTCAAATCATCGAATACCTTGACTTCCTTCAACGGATCGAACTTGAGCTCTTTTTTCTTCTCAAGCCAAAAGGGCGATCCCGTTGAGTCATGAAAGTGCCACTGCACTGTTTCGTGCGCATGTTGATCGAGGGCTTGCTTAGCAGTCGCGATTTGTTCGGTCGTAGCCAACCAAGCAGGAGTTGAAACGGTCATAAATGGTAGGGTATGGATAGAGACGTGGTGGATCGAACAACTGTTCGATCTCTGAAGAACTGAGTTCCCGCTGCTATTGTAACCGAATTTCAAGCCTCGCAAAACGCTTGCTTATTCCGCTAACGCCTCCGGTCATCCCAAATCGTTTGACCACTTGCCAATACTATCGCAAAGTTGTTCCAAAACACCGCGATAGGAATGGTCTGCATTGGCGACAACTTGAACCGCTTGCTCGCACGGGCGCGGAGTTCGGCCCAACCGCCCCTTCAGCTCAACATCGGCCGCACGAAAGTTTGCGGAGCCACCATCAACCTCAAACTGGCCGAAAGTCCAAAGTGTCGGGATTTGCAGCTGGTTTGCCATTGCCAGATAATCGTATTTTTCGCCGCTGCCATATTTATCCAAGTAAGTAGAAGCGCAGATCCACATTGGCAACGGAAAACGAACCTTCATAACGAACTCCGGGACGCCAGCATCGCATTTCTCCGAGGCTTCCTTTAAGTGTTCACGAAAGACCGTTCCGCGAGCTGAGTCATTTAGCAATAAGCCCGTGTTCAGTCGCGGAGGGGATATGGCGACGAGGCCGCGAAGACAATCGTGTTTTTTTAGGCTCCACAGAATGCACTTTAAAGCACCAAGACTATGTCCTAGCAAGGAAATGCGGTCCACCCCTTTTTTGATTAAAAACTGAACCCAAGCGTCCAGATCAAGTTGGCTTGCCGAGAGACTCTCGATCTGTGAACCCACACGCATGGGCGTAGGGCCTGTATTGAAACTGAGGATGTCATGCCCGCGGGTGTTAGCGAGCAGCACCGCGGTATCTTCGTTAGCAAGTTTTCGGCCGAGTTCGCTAAGCAGTATCGAACCATAAAAATTGCTATTTACACCGTGCACCAAAATCCAAGCATGTCGTAGCTGTCTAGGTTCGGAGAGAAAACCGTCGAGCCGAACACCGTCGCTTGTCGTGGTTTGCACTAATGTTCCGAGCATAATCGCGAGCACCAAAAAAAAGGCCATCGACGAAATCGATGACCTCTAAGCTAATTGTTGACAGGAATCATTGGAATCATTGAACAGGACTAACGATCAGTGCGTTGTTGTTGTCGCTCGCGGCAACGATCCCCACAGCAGCGAATGCGCCGATGGATGCTAACCCGCCAAAACCTTTAGCGAATCCACACCCTGAAAACTGTTTGTCGGCCAATCACAACTGATAAGAAATTACGGTTTCACGGCGCTTCGTTTTTCGAAAATCTCCGAAACGCGACCGCTTCCCTCCGAACGTGGGGTTCCTAGATATTGATTCGGCCTGGATTTCTGAGCGCTACCCATTGCTGATACGTCTGATTCGCCCGATCCTCTGACCCAGTTCATAAGTTTGTCCACGTTAATAAAGGTAATGCCCTTCGACTTGGCCTCTGCCTCAAGCTCTTTCCGAAGTTTCGCTGTATTAGTATCGCTCGTATTCAAATCGCCTTCCGTACCGGCAGCCCGCTTAAAATCCTCTCCTACCACCATGTAACGAGTGTCTAAACTGAGTTTACCTACTAGCGGACTTCCGGGTGCCAAATCAAGCGTGACTATGCCACCATTCTGTTTGATCAACGCCTTGACGGCTTCTCTGTCATCAGTTCCGTCACCATTGGTATCAATTTTCCCTACTAAAGCGATCTCGACCAATTTGCCTGGACTCCAAAATGGCGAGTAAATCTTGTCCCCCGTCAAAATCGTGGTGGGAGCGCGATCGGTGGTTACTCTGCATCTCGAAATTTTGTCCTCTACTTGAACGACTTCGATTCTAGCCTTCACTTTTGCATCGGAAACGCGGCTTACATCCCCATCAATAACGCTAAACGTTATCCCGGCCCGAAGGCCGTGCATTTTGCCCAAGTTGATATAGACAAGGTCGCCGCCGTTCGTGACTTGTGTGATCACTCCCTGAGCATACTGGAAATCCTCACCTTTGATTTCTTCGAGTTTGCGCACCACACTTTCGACGGTTTTCTGAAGTTCCCCGTTCTTCTTGGTTAACTCATCTATCTTTGCGTCTTTCTCTTTGTTTTTCTTCTGAACGTTTTGCAAGGCCTTATCCTTTTCCAAAACGTCTTTGTCCCACTTTTCCTGTTGGGCTTTCATATCTTCCGCGTACTTTACCAACTCCTTGTCCCGCTTAAACGAGAGGTCCATCGCGTTTTGTTTTTCGGCCTCTCGCGCTTTTGTTTCCTGCGCCAATTTCGAATCAAATTCTTCCTTGAGGGTTAATTCCTTTTGTTGGGAAGTCAAAAGAGATTGGTTGCGAGCTCGCAGCTCGGTCATCAGTGTTGTTGCCAATTTCGAATAGCTTCGCTCAGCTGCACTCGGTCCCAACAGTTCCATGTTGTTCTGGAAAGTCTTGATTGCAGCATTCATGTTTTCGTCTGCCGTAACCTGAGTCTTCATTTGCTGGAATTCGGCCTCAGGAATCGGTTTTCCAACGCCAATCATGCTCTCCATTAGCTGACGACGGGTACTTTCCTCACGCAACGAAGCTTGGGCTTTTTGTTCCCTCTCCAATGCCCCCTCGACGGTTTTGGCGCTCGTACCATTTGAGAAAATCACATATGCCATCGCTCCCAGACATGCGACACTCACGATCGACATGACGATGACATAGGCTTGCCAAACATTGACGTTGCGATCGCGAGCCATAAAAAAACCTCGAAAACTCTGAAGAGATGGAACGGTTGGATCTGTGGAAACGAACCAGAACCGAGACTCGCGAGGTATAACAGCCTCACTAAATCCCGCATTTTGCCTTTATCCACCTACAGCATCCTAAATCGCATCGCTACAAACGTCAAACATTCTAGCGCGGCCCAGGCCGCTTTTTCGCCTTAAATACCAGCCCCCCCCGAAAGCTGACGGTTTGAACCGGTTCATCGGATTAATCTGACAACAATAGGCTTCGGCATTTGGCCATAGTTTGTAGTTTGGGACCATTGTCCCGAACAAACCAACGGACCGGACAGCGATCTCATCCTAAGGTCGTTTCCATTCTCCCACCTTGCTGACGCGAAATTGGATTTCTTGTTCGCAAATTGGGCTGCCGTCAACTAGTATTTTGATTAGGACTCTTCTTGTCTTTCACGGAGCTTTACCCAATGACATTCCAATCGATTCGCATTCGATGCCTGACCACCTTTTTGACAGGCCTTTCTCTGGCGACTTTCGGTGCGTCCGAACCAACTCGAGCGGAGAACAACTCAGACGATTTGGCGCATGTGGGGTTAGTTCTTCATTGGGAATCCAACATCGGAGGAGCTCCGCTGGCCAATGGGCCTCAAAGCTTCGTGCTTTGGTCGCATACAACGGAAAAGCGCGAATATGTAAATGTCCGTTACGCTCCAAAGCAAAATAGTCATGTCGTAAACAAGCGTGAAATCACAACATTGCGAATTCCGTCAGGAACTATCGGAGTGGTAACAAAAGTTATCTCGGATGGGGCAAGCTTTGAAGTTGAATTTTCCGATGCAAAGGGAAAAGTACTCGGTCTGACCGTAATGGATGCAAAGGATGTTTCGCCCATCGATACAAGAATCATAGAACGAATCCGCGGTGAGGAAGTCGACCAGAAAAGGCTCGAACAAGCCATCATCAGCGGCGAAAAAATCCTCAAAACGCCCAGACTCGGACTCCAGGGAGCAACGGAAAAAGCTCAAAAGCTTGTCGCAACCTACAAAACTCTTGGTCGTAATGTTGACATCGAACCTTATAGCCAAAGAATCGCTTTTGCCGTCACCCTGACCTCAAACGGTATCCTTGAATCGATGGATGCCGAAACCGGTGCGGTCCTTTGGAGAACCCAGGCAGGCATATCGACGCTTCCTATGTTCGGCCCAGGTGTGTCTGACGACTACGTGGTTGCAACCAACGGCAATGTATTCTACGTCTACGAACTCGCAACCGGAAATATCGTAACCTCTCGCAAATTGGAATTCACGCCAACTGCATGTCCGACCGTATTGGGCGACAAAATTATCGTCCCCTCGGTCGACGGGCGATTGGTTGCATACGATATCAAGAAGCCCGAAATTGCTCCAGCAATCATTCGCATTGGGATCGAAAATCGATTGGGCGTCGTTATTTCAGCAGACAGAAAATTCTTCGCCTGGCCAACGGGGAGAAAACTCATACAGGCCAAAATGGACCAGTTTCCAATTCTATGGAACGCTACAAGCGTTAATGAGCGAATTCTCGCATTGCCGATTGCAACTCAAAATGGCTTCTTGGCCTCGACTGAACATGGAACAGTATTCCATTGCTCCACCGGCCGCGAAGATGCTTTGTTTTGGAAGACACGATTGGCTGTGCAAGTGTCGCAGTCACCTCTTGCAAACAAGGAACTCGCCTTTGTTGTCAGCGATGAAGGAATCTTGTTTGCCCTCCGAATGCAAGATGGCACAGACGCCTGGGGGCACCAGCCTCAACATATCCAAAACCTAATCGCCGTCGGCAAAAAACACCTCTATGTCAAAGACTGGAGAAAGGCTTTGGTCGCTATCGACTTGGAAACTGGACTTGAGTCAGCACAGACCAGTCTAATTCTGCCAGACGTGGTCCCAAATAAGATCACCGACAGACTCTTGTTTGTAACCAAACAAGGGCAAGTGACTTGCCTACGCGAAATCGACGCCACCGTTCCTTCGTTCACTACCGAAATGAACGTCGCTTCCACTGCAATTCAAGTTGCTCCCAAAAATCCAGAAGAGACCGCGCCAAAACCGATGGAAGATGAAAGCAACGTGTTCGAGGGAGCCGGTTCAACAACGACGACGACAGACGAGGACCCGTTCAAAATTGACCCATGAGTGTAGCACGGCTCTCCTAGCCGTGATTCTGTAGTTGCAAGCAACATTTAATGTAGCGCCCGCAATAACAGCAGCATCACAACCCGGCGCGTGAGCGCGGGGCTTGCTGCAATCTCTTGCTCAAGCTTCGGGTTAAAAAAATCTCACTTAACTGAATGCAGAGCAGGCTGTGATTTTTTCGAATTGCAATAAAGTAGCATGCACACTCCATGTACCGTAGCCATGAAAACCGAACGTTTTTGAATTGCGGACGGCACATCGAATGTGCCTGCTAACGTACGTCACGGTACGGAGAGCCGTGTTACGCTAGGCGTTCCGCCCCATTAAAGGTACGGGGCAGTGATCGATAAGGGATTGGCTCGAATCGATTCAAAAGTACCCTCTGCAATTATCTTGCCCCCATGCGGCCCAGCCTCCGGACCGACCTCAATCAAATAGTCCGCAGCGCAAATCATCTGCGAATTGTGCTCAATAACCACAACGCTATTGCCACTATCAATTATCGCATCAATGCAAATTAGCAACCGCTGCACATCGCTAAAATGCAATCCAGTTGTTGGCTCATCGAGCACAATCAATTTTCCTGGCTTAACATTCGACTTGGGATTCGATTCCGACTTGCGAGAGCGCAAGTCAAGATGACTTGCAAGCTTGAGCCGCATGGACTCTCCTGCAGAAAGAGTTGCTAGGCTCTGACCCAGAGGTAGATATCCAAGTCCGATTTCGATCAATGGTTTCAATCGCTCTTGAACCTTGACGCTGCCGCGAAAGAAACTCAAAGCGCGATCAATGCTCATCTCCAACACCTCTGCAATCGTCATGTCGCGATATCGCACTTCGAGTACATCTGCCCGAAATCGCTTGCCGTCACAGTCTTGGCAAGGCAGCTGAACATCAGCCATAAACTGCATGTCGATGGTGGTGTACCCAAGCCCTTCGCAGGTTGCACATCGACCTAAATTGCTATTGAAACTAAAATGCCCCGCCCCAAAGCCTCGGGCCTTAGCGTCAGGCGTGTCGGCAAAAACTTGCCTTATGTCGTCCATGGCCTTCGAATACGTCACCGGGCTACTCCTCATCGATCTCTGAATCGGACTCTGATCAATTGCCAAACAACCTGTTAGAAATTCCATGCCAAATAGACTTTCAAACGGCAATCCGGAATCAGCTTGGCTATCAAACGCGCGTTCGATCGCGGGGCAAAGGGTGTCCAGGATCAATGAACTTTTGCCTGAACCACTCGGACCCATCACGACCGTCAGGCAATTGGTAGGAATACGCAATTCATCGACCTTCAAATTGCGGCCGCTGGCACCACGCACGCCAAACCAATTCTCGCCAATCGATTTCGCTGTGCGTTCTGTTAAACGTGCCCCACTCAAATACTCGCCTGTCAAGCAATCGCTTTGAACCAGTTCGGACGGAGTTCCCTCAAACGTAACGCGACCACCAAGATCACCCGCTTGAGGCCCAATCTCAATGATCCGATCGGCAATTCGCATCAAGTGCGGCTCGTGCTCGACCAGCACTACAGTGTTGCCTCGATCGCGTAGCCCAAGAATCGCACTTGCCATGCGTTCGGTGTCCTGCGGGTGCAATCCGACTGTCGGTTCGTCAAAAACATAAAGCATGTCGACCAAGCTCGACCCTAATAACGTCGTCATCATTACACGCTGTGATTCGCCCCCACTCAACGTATGCAACGGCCTCGCCAAAGCAAGATACCCCAAACCCACCTTTTGCAAGTACTCGATGCGGGACAATACCTGTCGTTGCGGCTCCGATGCGACATACCGACTCCGATTCTCTGCCGCTAGCATGAAGTTCGTCGATCGGTTTTCTTGTAAGCTATTTTCGCCGCTTGCACGCAGACTGCTGGATCGCAATCCGTCATCCAATTCGGCCGATAGCAATTGCCAAAGGTCGTCGATCGTGAAATCACACAACTGAGCAAAGCTCTTACCACAGAGCTCGTAAGCCAACGCCTCCCGATTCAGCCGCTGTCCTTTGCAGGCTTGGCAACTCGAGTAAGTTCGCCACCTCGCCAAAAAAGCACGCACATGCATCTTGTATTTCTTACGCTCCAACCACGCAAAAAAACCGTTCAGCCCACCGAACGCTCGCTCTGGAACCCCTTCTTGAATCCATCGCCATTGCTTCGGCTTTAGTTTCGATACCGGCACATCAAACGGAATCGTATATTCTGCGGACAAGCTTCTCAATTCATCCAACTCGTGCGAGTAAGCAGGCGTTCGCCAAACCGCAATCGCTCCTTCATTCAAACTCAACGATTCGTCCGGAATAACCTTCTTCATATCGATCGAGACGGTTTCACCAAACCCCTCGCAGATTGAACAAGCCCCCACCGGACTGTTGAAATTGAACAACCGAGGCTCACTCGCCGGATAATCGATCCTGCAGTGCTCGCAGCGAAGCGATGTCGCGAAACGATGAATAGAGAACTCAACACCATCGACAACGATCCTTTCAAGCGGAAAATCGGTTGCTGTCGAATCGAATCCATCCGCAGTCTGAACCAAAACTATCGCCTTTCCGCTTCCTACATCGTCCCGATGGTCAAAAGCAGTGGCCAGCGACTGGACCATTCGGTCTAACTCCTGAGCATTACCAAGCTTCAATCGATCGACGACTACAAGAGCCTGTCCGCTTTCATCCAACAAACCTGCCAATTCTTTGCGGTCATCGTCCGCCAAGTGAATCGTTTTGCCGGACGCGATCAATCGAATGAATCCAGAAGACTGCAAATCGAAAAGCAACTCCGACAAGTTACTCTTGTTTTGCCACCCTAGTTCGAAACAAAAAATGGCTCGCTGCCCTGAGTACCTAGACAAATAGTCCGCAACCGTTTTGGGGTTATGCGACTCGACTTTCCGATGGCACTGATAGCAACTTAGCTCTGCTCGATTGGCGAACACGACTCGCAGGTACTCAAGCATTTCGCTGGCCGTTCCAACCGTGCTGCGATTGTTGCGAGATCGCAACTCGCGCGTGATGGCAATCGAGGGAGGCAAATGAACCAAGGAGTCGAAGGAAGGCTTGTCAATGCGTTGCAGAAACTGCCTTGTGTAAGCCGAAAAACTTTCGATGTACCGCCGTTGTCCCTCTGCATACAACGTATTCAACGCCAGAGTCGTCTTGCCGCTGCCGCTAACCCCACACACGACGGTCAGCTTGCCGATCGGAAAATCAAGGTCCAGGTTCTTGAGATTGTGCTGCCGAGCGCCACGCAACGAGATGTTGATAATGGGCTCACGTTCTGCTCGAACTTGACCAGTGGAGATCGTTTTTTTAATCATTTTTCAATGGTCTTACTAGTGAACTAATTGCCGTTTTCCGTGGGGTAGGCCGCCAGCTTGCCACCCGGGATTCATCGCAAGCCGAAAGCTTACGCCACTTTAGCAGCCCGAAAAGCAGGGATCGACATCGCGTCGGGAAACTTCGACCAAATAGTGCCCTCAACCCACCGTCCAATCGCTGGTACAATAGGTAATCGTCGTTCGACAACGTCAAAAGTTAGCGGAACGCGTTAACGACAAAACGCTAGCGATTGGAACGCAGTCTGCATTTCCTAACCCGAAGCGTAAGCGAGGGATTTTACTATCGGTCCCTCGCTTACGCTTCAGGTTAGGAATAATCCAGACTAGCGCCCAGTCGCTCACAAACAGAATTCAACTTGGACCAAACACGAGACCGCTTCACAATTTCAACAGAAAGATACTTATGAGTAGTTCCTCCGATTCACAAACGAATGCTGGTTCCCTTGAAACGAGAAAGGACTCCACGCCCGGCAGGGCTCGTGGTCCCTCAAAAATCCGGATCTATAGTCACTCGGCGCTCCTATATTGGTGGCCTGTTTGGGTTGTTGGCTACATCATGGCTGCAATTACCTACTACCAAGGAGATCTGGTTAAAATCGGCCAAATCGAGACTCACATTCACAACCGCAGCGACTTAGGATTAATTTTCTTTGTGGTCTTGTTCTTGGTTATTCTCGTAACGAACTACTCGGTCCGCGGACTCGCGTCTGGAATCGTGATCTTGGGTTTGGTACTAACTTTCGTTTTGCTGCTCTATTTCCAAGTCTGGGAGCAGGTTTTCGGATGGATCACCAGCCACAAGATCTACCTTAACTCAGGCGCTTACCTCTGGATCTCGACGGTCATGTGTGTGATGTGGATGATTGTTGTCTTCGGCTTGGATCGATTGCAATATTGGGAAATCGATCCTGGGCAACTGACTCGCGATTCGCTCATGGGCTCCGGCTCAAAAAGCTACAACACTCAAGGTATGACGTTAGAAAAGCACCAGGACGATCTATTCCGACACTGGCTCTTAGGCCTAGGATCAGGCGACCTGCAGGTGATGACGTATGGGGCGAAGCGAGAACAAATCGATATCCACAACGTCATGTTTGTTGGTCACAAAATCATTGCAATGCAAAGATTGATCGCAGAAGTGCCAGAAGACTGAGACCAAAGAATAGCATGGCTCTGCGAGCAGAGCTTTTTTAATCCGAAGAAAGTAGCGGGCACACTCCGTGTGCCGCGGCCACAAAAACCAAAGGTTTTTGGATTGCGGACGGCACATAGAATGTGCCTGCTACCATAAAAGCACACCCTCTTCGAGCCGCGCTACATTCTCACTTTTTCCCGAAGGCTTTTTCCAATAGCTCTTGCTGCATCGCCGAGTTAGCAAGCTCCGATTCACTCTGCTGAATCTGACCGCGGATGGCAGTTAAGGATTGTTGTTTGGCTGTCATCTCGGTCTGGAGTGCAGTCCGTTTCTGTTGCTCCGCGGCAAGCATCGCTTGAAGAGCAGCCATCTGTTGCTCCAGCTTGGTCATCTCGCCACTAACCGCCTCGATTTGAGTTTTCGTCGCCAGCAGTCCCGCTTCCACTGGCGTGACCTGTGCGACGGCACCCGCTATCGCTTGTTCGATCGATATCTTTTTGGCAGCA
>Ga0105045_10006147_pt1 | contig 10614 bp, 13 predicted proteins | sample MAT02_FD_78089 | JGI IMG/M metagenome (GOLD analysis project Ga0105045, IMG submission 78089) | Freshwater microbial communities from Lake Fryxell liftoff mats and glacier meltwater in Antarctica - MAT-02 (megahit assembly) | ecosystem: Environmental > Aquatic > Freshwater > Ice > Liftoff... | reverse complement strand
ATATTACCAGATAAATTTGTGGTGAATGTATAAAGGGGAATACTCTGTTTCATATCGTGATAAGAAATGAATAAGCTGGCTGATGCTTGATTAATTTGATTGCCATTTATGTCATTAAATTCAACTTTTAACCGCCCAGTAACATTTGATGAGTCGCTTGTAATAATGGTTTGTGTTGGTGTATCATCATTTGTGTTTCGTGTGCATGCCCCTACTAAAAAAACAAGAACACTTATGGTTAGAATTTTCATACAACTTAACTTAATAAAACTTTCCATGCATCAATAGGCTTGTTAGCTTCACAATATTCATGTGCCAATTGATGAATACCTTTCTCCAAAAGTAGGATATCAATTGAACAATCTTGATGAATTTTCTGCAATTGTTTATTCATACGTTTAAATACCTCAATACTATCACCATCTGGCAAGATCTGCTCATTGGCAAGCATCCCCAAATCATTTCCTGTAAGTATTTTACTCAACCTAATAGATTCAGGTAAATTATCTACTCCCATTCCTAAATTTCTGTTGGGCTTTGGCACTTCAAATAACGCTTTACTTGCGCGTACATAAAAATCATATCCTGCTCTTGCAACAACATCAATTTTTTCTTGGTCAATTCCACCCGTTGCTGTCATTACGTCCTCGTCAATATGCATTAACAACATTTCGCAAATAATTAGATTTCCTGCTCCACCTTCTTCTCCAGTGTAAATGATATCGCGCACTTTACACTCAAATTGCACAGGCGATTCTTTTACCCTAAAAGGCTTTACTACCTCCGAAGCCAAAGGAGTGAAGCCAGATTTTGTAAACTCGTTTATTTCTTTTGGGTATTCGCAGCTTGCCAAGCTCATTTGTTGCACCATTGCATAATTTACCACATTAATAACAACTTCACCTGTTTCAACCGCATTCTCTAAAGTATGTTTAATGCTATTATCGCGCACCCTACGGGCTGGCGAAAAAATAAACGTGACCGGATTACTACCGAATATGTTAAAAAAACTAAATGGACTTAAATTTGGATTTCCCTCCTTATCAATAGTGCTTGCAAAACAAATTGGCCTTGGCGATACTGCAGTTAGCAGCATGTTATGGAATTCAGCAAGTGGTTTATCCTTTGGGCCTAGCGTTCTCATTGTTAATTTAATTTATTGGTTGTTTAAATGGATTATTACCACAATTGTTTATGATTTTGGAAACATATCTATCTCTCTCATTTCTTTTACAAATTCTCCGTAAATGCCTAAAAATTTTGTTGCTTTTACAGTGCTGTCATCTATCCAATGGTAATTTCCTCCACGAGGTTTCCCAAAAACAATGCCGTGCCATTTAAAGCCGTGGTCATTTAACCATATCTCAGTATTTTCTCTATGAGATTCTAAACGAGATGTAAAAAAAGTAATGATATTGCCTTCATCGTGCCACCTATTTACTTGCTCTTTAGCACCTAAAATTGTTTGACAATTAAGCATACGTTCAGGTTCTTCATTAGGCACATCTTCACAAATGGTTTCGGCAATATCTATCAAATAATTTTTAATATGTTCGGGCAGTAACGGACTTGCATTTTTCCCATTCTCATCTACGTGTGCTTTTAGTTTTACCGTAACATCTTCCATTTTACTTGGCTATTAAAAGGTAATAGTTTTTCTTCCCTTTTTGTACAAGAATATATGTGCTATTCATTAAGTAGTTAGTACTTATTAATAATTCAGGATTCTCAAGCTTTTGTTTATTGATTGAGATTCCTCCACCAACAATCATTTTTCGAGCTTCACCTCGCGAAGAAAAAATTTGTGTTTTACCACTTAATAACTCCACAATATTTATTCCTGCTTCCAATTCTGCTTTTGCAACAGTGCTTTGTGGAATCCCTTCGAAAACGTCTAAAAATGTTTCTTCATCCAATGCAATTAACATATCAGCAGTAGCAATTCCAAATAAAATATTTGAAGATTCAACAGCTTTATTATATGCCTGCCGCCCATGCACCCGTATAGTAATTTCTGTTGTCAATGCTTTTTGCAATACCCGTAAATGAGGCGCATCAGCATGCTCGAATTCTATTCTTTCAATTTGCGATTGGTTCATTAAGGTAAAAATCCGAATCCAGCTTTTGGCATCCGCATCACTTGCATTTAGCCAAAACTGATAAAATTTGTAAGGCGAAGTTTTTGAAGCATCAAGCCATACCGCTCCACTTTCTGTTTTGCCAAATTTTGTTCCGTCACTTTTTTTAATGAGTTGTGTTGTTAAAGCATAAGCTTCACCACCATCTTTTCTTCGAATGAGTTCTGTTCCAGTCACAATATTTCCCCACTGATCGCTACCTCCCATTTGGATGGTGATGCCAAGGTTTTTCCATAGATAATAAAAATCGTAGCCTTGAACTAGTTGGTAGGTAAATTCCGTAAACGACATTCCCGATTGGCTTTCCAAGCGCTTTTTAACGCTGTCTTTCGCCATCATATAGTTTACTGTAATATGCTTTCCCACATCACGAATAAAATTGAGAAAGGAAAATCCCTTAAACCAATCGTAATTATTAACCATCACTGCACTATTTGCACCTGTGTTAAAATCGAGAAACTTTTCCAATTGCAATTTTAGACCAGCTACATTTTTGTTAAGGGTTATTTCGTCTAATAAATTACGTTCGGCACTTTTACCGCTTGGGTCACCCACCATGCCAGTTGCGCCACCTACTAGGGCAAAAGGCTTATGTCCAGCACGTTGAAAATGAATAAGTGTCATTACTTGCATCAAATGACCTACATGCATCGAATCCGCTGTTGGGTCGAAGCCAATATATCCGTTGCACATTTGTTTTGTTAGGGTTTCTTCTGTTCCCGGCATTATATTCTGAAGCATACCTCTCCAGCGCATTTCTTCTACAAAGTTCAGTTTTGTCATGCTGCGAAAATAATCAAATCAATCATTTGGAGTAGTTAAAATGATAGAGTAAATAATTCAATTTTTAGGTTTTACGATGAATGATGCTGGCGATTGGCTGTGCGGTTGGCATAATAGTAAGTTTGTTTATATTTACATGAACCGGTCTGGAAACTGCAAACCAAACGGCTTCTGCAACGTCTGCTGCTGACAAACTTTCAAATCCTTCATAAATCTTTTTTGCCCTTTCCGCATCGCCATTAAACCTTACGATGCTAAATTCAGTTTCGACTGCTCCCGGATGTATTGCAGTCACCTTAATAGGGTGTATAGCCATATCTATTCTCATCGCTTTAGTTAAGGCGTCAACTGCATGTTTTGTTGCACAATATACATTTCCATTGGCATACACCTCTTTGCCTGCAATGGAGCCAATGTTTACTATATGCCCGCTTCCTTTTTGTATCATTAGAGGGGCTACATTGCGGGTTACATAAAGCAAGCCTTTTATATTGGTATCTATCATTACCTCCCAATCGTCAATGTCGCCTTTATCGATAGTAGATAATCCACTTGCAAGCCCAGCATTGTTTACAAGAATGTCAATTTTTTTCCAGTTTTCTGGTAAATTACTAAAAGTGGATGTTACTTCTGCTCGCTTTCGCACATCCAACTCAATTGTTAATGTTTGAATATTGAATTGTTGCTGTAATTGCTTTGCAAGCTCATCAGTTTTGTTTTTTCTGCGGGCTATTAAAATTAAGTGATACCCGTTTGCGGCCAATACGTTAGCAGTTGCAGCTCCAATTCCAGCCGAAGCTCCAGTGATGCAGGCTATTTTTTGTTGTGTCATTTTCTTATAATAATCAAATCAAAAATAGTAGTTTATTTATCAGGGTATGCTATTTTTACCATTCTAATTTATTTTTATGAATTACACAATAGAAAAAAACGACCAATATTCTTCAATAAAACCACAAATGCTTGTATTTGATAAAAATACCTGCGAATTGCTGCGAAGTAAAGTTTTGCATGAAGTAGCGAGCAGTAGTAAATATGTTATTGTAAATATAACCACGGTGAAAAACTGCACTGCTGATGGGGTGCGTGAACTTATAAAACTTGGTACTGAATTGCTTAATAATGATGGAATGCTCATTGTTACAAATGCTGAAGATACTTTCACCCGCTTATTCTCAAAAGCAGATATAACTTTTATACCTACTGATGTGGAAGCTATTGATTTTGTATTTATGGATCAGCTAGAAAAGCAGTTTTTGGGTATGGATGATGCAGAAAAATAACAATGACTATAGAACTAACAATATTGGGAAACAGTTCGGCTACTCCTACACTTAATAGGTTTCCATCTGCACAATTTTTAAATTTTTTAGACCATCATTTTTTAATTGATTGTGGAGAAGGCACGCAAGTGCAATTAAGGCGATATAAAATTAAAAAATCAAAAATTAGCCATATTTTTATTAGCCATGTGCATGGCGACCACATTCTTGGTTTGCCGGGCTTAATTTTTTCGATGAACTTGAATAATCGTGTGGATCAGCTTCACATATACGGTCCACAAAGCCTTTTCGACTTGTTAAATTTATTTATAAAAAGTTCCGATACTCACTTGCGATTTAACATTATTGAGCATGTAACAGATCATTCTAAAACTACTGTTATTTTTGAGGATATGCTTGTTAAAATCACTTCTTTTCCTCTTTACCATCGTATTCCAACCACAGGATTTAAATTTGAAGAGCAAGCCCGATTGCGCAAACTAAATATTGATGTTTGTGAGCGCTTGCACATTCCATTTACGTACTATAATGATTTAAAGAGGGGTAAAGATTTTGTGAGTAATGATGGGAAAACAATTATAGAAAACCACAAGCTTACTGTTGATGCTGGAGAGCCTATGAGTTACGCATATTGCTCGGATACTGTTTTTGATGAACGTGTTATTGAACAAGTTAGAGATGTAGAAGTATTGTACCATGAATCTACTTTTATGCACGATAAAATTCAAAGAGCACAAGAAACCATGCATACCACAGCAAAGCAGGCGGGTATCGTGGCCCAAAAGGCGAAGGTAAAAAAATTACTTATTGGTCATTTTTCTTCTCGGTATGAAGACCTTACAGAATTGTTACGCGAAGCGCAATTGGAATTTGCCAATACACAAATTGCCGAAGAGGGCAAAACGTTTAAGATTGACTAGTCTTATCGGCATTCTCAAAAACCTGAAAAGTAATATCATACTTGTTTTTTTCGTCAGCTTTTACAGTTGACGATTCTGTTAATTGCCAATTTTGTGTAAGCGTAGGAAAAAAAGTATCAGCATTAAATTGGTGATGTATGCGACTTAGATATATTTTGTGAGCTAACAAAATGGCCTGATTGTAAATGGTACCGCCACCCGCAATAAATAATTCGGGCTCGCCATTTATACGTGCAATTTCAATCGCTTTTTCCAAACTTTGTGTTACCATGCAATTTTCAATAATGAGTGAAGAATTGCCACTTACAATTATGTTGGTTCTATTGGGCAGTGGTTTACCTATTGATTCAAATGTTTTTCTACCCATAATAATATGGTGCCCTAAAGTGGTGTTTTTAAAATATTTTAAATCGGCAGGTAAATAGCATAGAAGATTGTTATCTTTTCCAATGCCATTTTTTTCATCTGCTGCAACTATTATTGATATTTTCATGACTGCAAGTAAAGTGATTTTTAGTTGTAATTATTCGTTTGTTTCCTATCTATTTCCCTATTTTATTTGTAATCAATCAGATATTGCTAAGAATTGATTTTAAAGCATGAAAGTATTCTCTCAAAGCACCATTTTTTTCATTTGTTTCTTTTTGGCTATTTTATTTATAATTAGTGGTTGTGGCAAACGGTATTGGTATCGAATTAAGATTAGAGGACAGTACAAAAGCACCCACGCTATTAAAATTGAAGTAAGAAATTATTCCCCAGAATTTTTGAGTAAGGCATTTGAAGATAAATTGATTGAAGTATCGCGAAGGCAATTAAAAAAGGTAGGTTATATTGTTTCTCCTAAAGATTCTCCAGTTTTTAGGTTTGTACTTTCTATGCGTGTAGATTCGTTTAATGCCGTATTACGCGAAAATCAAAGGCCAAGTTTTGTAGTTCAAAATCCGTATGATTTCTCGCTTAAACAATCGCAAATGAATTATTACCGCAATGCAGTAAAAAACCTTTTATTTGAATGTCAATTTTTACCCTATAAAAACCCAATCCCAAACTGGACAGTACAAAATGATTTATACTTTTTTAATGATTACCAACGCGATTTGGGAAGAAGTGCTGGTATGGTTAGATATATTATTAAATATGGAAACCGCAATAAGGAATTTAAATAGCAGGAAGGTTCATTTCAATTTGCCACATCATTATTGTTTTATCATCACTGCAAGTAACAAACTCATTTTTGCTTAGCCACACTATTTTATTTACCGAGGTGGTATGACCATCGTTTCTTGGTTTATCAATCACTTTGAGTAACTCATTTGTTGTTGCATCCCAAATTTTAATCGTTTTATCCATGCTTACGCTTGCAAATAATTCGCCACTTGGGCTAAATGCAATAGCATTTATATGCAAGTTGTGGGCTGCAATAGTAAATTTTTCCAGAAATGCTTGTTGAATGTCCCAGCTTTTTAGCATCACATCTCTTCCGCCCGAATAAAGTATTGTGTCAGTTGGATTGTAAGTAAGGGCAAAAACAGAATTTGTATGTGCCAAAAAGTTAAATACCATTTCCCAAGTAGTAGTATTGTACACTCTAATGTAAAAATCACTAAATCCAACTGCCATCTCCTTTTCAGAAGAATTTACAGCAATTATGCGTGCGCTTTTTGCCGAAGCTTTTATCGTTTTTGTAAGATTAAAATCTATATCCCAAACGCAAATATTGCCATCACCACCGCTGGTTACAAAATTTTCTCCTATTTTTTTTATATCAAATATTCCAAGTTTATGAGCCTCGATATTTCTAATTTCTTTGCGTTGCTCCAAGTTGATGATGTGTAGATTACCAGAAGCTGATCCACAAAGAATTTCTTGTTTGGTTTCATCAACCAAGATGGTATATATTGGTTTGTTTAATTGCACCAGCAATTTGCCATCACCTTTGGATTCTATGTTCCACTCCACGACATATCCGTCATCTGCACCACTAAAAAATGTATGATTTCTCAACCCTTTTGCTAATGAAAATATACTTCCTTTATGTCCGCTAAAATGCGCTAATTTTGACACCAATATTTTTGTCATGCCATTAATTGTTACCACAAACCTAAATCAAAATTCGATATTTGCCCTCTGGAAAATTACCGAACCTAAGCAACTGTTACAATCCCAGCTAGATAGTCAGTTTAAAGATGACGGATTAAATAAAAATGATAATTTACATTGGTTGGCCAGCAGGGTATTATTAAGTGCTTTGTTTAGCAACCAAAATGTGTTGCTTTCCAAAGATGAGTTTAATAAGCCAAGTTTATTTGTAAATGCAATTCCATTTTATGTTTCCATAAGTCATTCATACGCTTATGCTGCAGTTATTGTTAATTCGCAATCGGTGGTTGCTGTAGATATTGAAAAAATAGACAACCGCATGTTTAGGGTTGCGCATAAGTTTAGACGTGCTGATGAGTTTTTTGGCCCACTCGATTTGCAAAGCACCTACCTTACTGTAATTTGGTCGGCCAAAGAAACGCTATACAAGCACTATGCAACAAAAGGTCTTGATTTTTTGGCAAACCTTCGGATTTCATCATTTGAATACCAACCATCAGATTTTTTTATTGAAGGAACTATTCAAAAAGATAATTATAAAGAAGTAGTAACAATCAAAGTAATGAGTTTTGAAGGTTATATCATTACGGTAGCGGCTTAGTTGTTTTTATCTACTACCAATTCCTCTAGTTTGCTGCTTAGTGGATTTAATTTTAATACGATATAATACAATGCATCATCTTGTTTATATAACCCATATGTTTGAATAAAGCCATTGTTTGTTTCTGATGCTTTTTTAATTGATGCCCCTTTTACTTTTGGCAAATAGAAATTTAGGTAAGCGGTCAGCTCATTACTAGTCAGATTCCTTTCTGTTGTATCCGAAATAAAAAGAACAGGTTCGTCAATAAATGATTTGAAATCATATTTTAACATGGATTGCTCCAATTCTTTGTCTTTTAAAAATGCATCATGTTGCGCTTGGCCAAAAGCCATTATACCTAATAATAACAAGGTGAATAATATTGTAATAATTTTCATATAGTCATTAAATTAAATAACGTTTTTCTATAATGATGCGGTGGTGTATTTCGTGCCCAAGTATGGCAAATAATATTGCCTTTACAGTTATAGTATTGGCATTGGCTATACCCTCAAAATCAAATATTTCTGGCCTAAAGCTTTTAAACAGTTCAATAGTGTTTGCTCTTACCAAAGAAAGTTCTCTCACCAAATCATTTACATCTCTTAATGTAGCTTGCGCTGCAGTTACATATTCGTCTTGTTCAAAACCATGTAAGATTGTTCTGTCTTTTCGGGCAAATCGCAAGGCGCGGTAATTAAAAATTCTTTCTGTATCTATAATGTGTTGTAAAATATCTAAAATGGTCCACTTGCCTTCAGCATATCTATAATGCAGTGTTTCGGGGTCGAGTGAGGTAACCAATTCCATAGTTTCCATGTAGGACGATAACAATTCTTCAAAAATATTATCACCTTTTACTGATTCTATATAGGTATTCATTGATGCTGGGTATGAGCCCGATGGTGGTCTACTTATCATCTGTCTGTTTTGTTGATTTGGCAAGATAAACATAAAAGTTTTCATCCTTAACCAATGCACCTTCAAATTTTTGTAGCAAAGTAAAATGAATCTTACTATCACCTAGACTATCAGCATTTAGGCTAGTAAATAAATTAACGGCTGTTGGTAAAAATGTACTTAACACCACTACAACACCAGCATTTTTTTGCATCAGAAAATCACAAGTTGAGTTTAGCGTTTCTGGATTTATAGAACCGCGTCTTTGTGTATTCCATTTTATAAAATTACCATATGATTGTGTTTCCACATAAAAAATATTTTTGGCTAAATAATAGCTTAATGGTGATATAGTGTAATCCAATATACCTGTAATTGGTAAATTGCCATGTGGTGAATGTTTGATAAAGCTTGCTACTTCTTGAATTTTTGAAAAGGATTTTCTTATATCTATGGCGTAAACCCAAACCCCAGTAGCAAATTGACATGTTAAAACGAGATTTAAAAATGATGTTCTAAAAATGTCAATATGATCAATTACTAGTTTTTTATTTATTTGTAGAGTAGGGTGTTTTTTTTTACTATTTACAATCCAAAATGAGGCAATGAGTACTATAAAAAAATGGCCAATAAACCTTGCAGAAATCATCATAGTTGTTGATAGTAAAAGCGCTATTCCCAAAGTCCCAATCGTGTAACAAAATATAGCCAAATAATTTACGGATAATAACAAGCAACATAACACAAAGAGTAATATTGATGTAACACCAAGTATTGTTGTGCTTTGGTTCCAAAAAACACCACTCCAATTATTTATCTCAGGCCAATATTGCATCCAAGTATATGCATCAAATATAGTAGACCAAGTTTGTATAAACCTGCTTATCGAAAAGTCTCCACCAATGGTATTGTTTTTTTCGGGTAGTATTTGCCATGCAGATAAAAGGATGCCTAAAAAAGTGAAAAAAATAAATCCCCAATTTTTTTGGAGCAAGGTAAAAATATTTATTTTAAATTGATAATTATCCCAGTTGCGTAATAAATGAAGGGAAATAAAAGTGAGGCTTAATACGATACCGCTTGCAGAAACATTTGCCAATAAAAATAAAATTATCCAACCCCATTTATTTTGTTGTTGTGATGAAAACCAAATCAAAAACAATATTGAAAACAGCAACACCAAACCGTAACTTCTTGAAACTATATTGTATTGAAATAATGTTAAATAGCCAAAACTAAAGAGTATTTTCTGAATACGCGAAAATGGACTATATTGATAAAACAAAAAGACACTCGTTGTGGTGATGCAAACACTAAGAACTTGCATGCCAGCTATATTATCTGAAATGCTTGAAACGGCATACAACAACAAATGCCAAAGCATTGGGTGCCCTTCGTAAAGACAATTGTTATAAAGCTCGGCAATTGAGTGAGAATGCAAGGCAATTAGCCATGCTTGAATTTCATCTCTCCAAGGTTCGTGATGTAAAATACCTACAATAGAAACTGCTAAAAAAATTGAACTAATAATTAACGTTTCAATCCATTTTTTTTGGTTGTTAATATGCATTATTAAAAGGAGCGATTTACGCCAACAATCCACCGTAATTTCAAATATTCGCTATCAACAAATGGGGTATTGTTTAAAAATATTGGCGCATCAAATCTAATGGTAAATGGTTTTATTTCATCGTAATTTAACCAACGTTTAACAGTAAATGCCATTCCTGCGCCTGAACTTACCATCAAATTTGACGATACTTGAGCGGTCTCCGTAAAATTAAATTCGCCTGCTTTAAAACTTCGCGTAATTACACCAGCATCAGCAAATAAATAAGTATCTATATGAAAATATCGGTTTATTTTTCTTGGATTTAGTGGGATAAATTTGTCGAAATCTAACT
>Ga0105045_10006146_pt1 | contig 10614 bp, 6 predicted proteins | sample MAT02_FD_78089 | JGI IMG/M metagenome (GOLD analysis project Ga0105045, IMG submission 78089) | Freshwater microbial communities from Lake Fryxell liftoff mats and glacier meltwater in Antarctica - MAT-02 (megahit assembly) | ecosystem: Environmental > Aquatic > Freshwater > Ice > Liftoff... | reverse complement strand
GATTGAAATATATCTAATCAATTTTTGAGAGCAAAACTTCTTGAGAGCAAAACTTCTTTTTATTGAATTATTAAGTTTTAGTTATATATTTAACCGCTTAAACAGGTTATTATTTATTAAAAACTTAAACCAATTAGTATGAGGAAAAATTTACTATTGAAAATGGTGCCTCTGTTAATGCTGCTGAGCAGTATGGCATGGGCACAGGAACGAGTCATAAAGGGTAAAATCACTTCGGCTGAAGATGGATTGCCTGTTCCTGGGGCAAATGTAGTCATTAAAGGAACTACCATCGGTGTCGTTACAGATGCCTTGGGAGCATTTAGTATCAATGCTCCGGAGGGAGCCACTTTAGTCGTCAGTTTTGTAGGACTAAAATTGAAGGAGGTTAATGTGGGAAATAGGACTACCATTGATTTTGCAATGGAATCGGATCAAACTCAGCTAAACGAGGTGATTGTTGTTGGTTATGGAGGTATTAAAAAGAACGAGTTATCTGGGTCGGTTGGTTCGGTTAAGGGAGATGTAATTAGAAACTTACCAATACCAAGTTTGGATCGGGCTATTCAGGGAAGAATAGCTGGTGTGCAAGTAAGTGCTAACAATGGCGTTCCTGGCGGAAATACTCAGGTGCGGATTAGAGGAGTAGGATCTGTGTCAGGTTCAAACGAACCTCTTTATATTATCGATGGCGTTCAGATTTCTGCCGGTGACCGTTCAAGAAGGATAATTTCATCTAACCCATTGAACGGTATAAATGCAAATGATATTGAATCAATCGAGGTTTTGAAAGATGCTGCATCCGCATCTATTTATGGATCTCAAGCGGCCAACGGTGTAATTATTATAACCACTAAAAAAGGCAAGCAGGGTAAAGCAAAGTTTGATCTTAACTATTACTATGGACAAACTGATGTAATTAAAAATCAGCCATTGACTAATAGCGAACAATGGTTGGGTCTTTATAGGGAAGGTCAACGTAATTTTTATAAGCCCTTTGATACTTTCGAAAGAGGGTTGAGTTCCACTATTGCAAATTCGGTAACTCAGGTCAATTATGGAAATGCATCAACTGCTGCCAACTATGACTGGCAAAATCTTGTGACCCGCAGAGGTGACATTCAAAATATTGATTTTTCGGCCAAAGGTGGTAACGATAAAAACATCTACTTTATTTCTGCTTCTTTTAATAAGCAAAACGCGCAATTTGTGGCGACAGACTTTACTAGAGCTTCGGTTCGTTTAAATTTTGATAATCAGCTAACACCGAAGTTGACAGCCGAAACAAGATTGAATTTAAGTACGGTTACCCAAAATACCCAAGGGACTGGAGGATTCAATACAAATAATAGCTTGGTAGGAGCGATCGGAAGGTTGCCATTTTCAAATCCATTTTTATCGGATGGAAATGTAAATCCCAATATAACTTACGCGCCAGGACCACTGGGCAACCTCTCCAATCCTTTGTGGCTTGCGAAGGTTAATCCGCAGTCTGGAGTTACTAATCAGGTGTTGGGTAATTTCGCGCTCAATTACAGTATTAATAAGGACTTGTCGTTTAGATCATCCTACTCCTTAGATTATGCAATCATTGACGAAAACGCCTATTTTGATCCTCGCTCACCAGGTGGGTCGGGCGTGAATGGAAGTGTACAGTTTTTAAATACACGAGTTGTTAACTGGCAAACCGATCAAACCGTCAATTATAACAAAACGTTTAACAACAGACATAGCTTTGCTGCAGTGGCTGGATTCTCCTACCGCAATCAGCGTGTCGATGGATTCAATGCAACGGGTATTGCTCCCGCAAACGTAGCGCTCGGTGGAACCCTAAACGGAACCACTGCCAACGTGGTGTCTTCTGTATTTAGCCAATTTAAGTTGAACGGCATTTTTGCAAGGGTAAATTATACCCTTGACGAAAAATATATTTTGTCGGCAACGGTAAGAAGAGATGGTTCCTCTCGGTTTGGTTCCGGAAATCAATTCGGGGTTTTTCCAGCCGTTTCTGCGGCTTGGAGAATCAATCAGGAGAGTTTTCTGAAGAGTGTGTCTTTTGTGAATGATCTGAAGCTACGAGTAAGTTATGGAGTAACGGGCAACCAAGACTTATCCTTAGGCGCTCTTGGATCGGGAGACTTCCCCATTTCTTTATTTGGTGCAGCGGTGGCATTCGGCTACGGGGGTGTCGGTGGACTAGGGTTTACAAATCTTGGAAATCCCAACCTCAAGTGGGAAGAGAATCGCACGCTAAATATTGGGTTAGATTATGGGTTTTTAAATAGCAGAATAACAGGTACGATTGATGTTTTTGAAAGAACCACGGAAAATTTACTGCTTCCGCAAATATTGCCTTCCAATAGCGGATTTGGTTCTATTATACAAAATGTCGGGGCTCTAAAAAATACCGGGATTGAGTTGGGGATTTCAACGGTCAATCTAGATGGGGCCATTAAATGGACGACTGATTTTAACATAACATTTCAAAAGAATGAAGTAACTAGACTGATCAATCCAGGCGAAGACCTGCCAAATAACAATTTATGGCTTGGAAAGCCAGTAGGCCAAATATTTGTTGCGAGCTATGCGGGGGTAAATCCGGCCGATGGGCGTGCTATGTGGTATAATAAGAGTGGTAATATTACCTATGACCCCCAAGCTGATGATCGAGTATTTTTATCAAGAGGTTCCAGTTCGGCTCTATTACCTACCCAGTTTGGAGGTTTGACCAATACGATTTCATATAAGGGTATTGAAATTTCAGCCTTCATGCAATGGAACATAGGGCAGCTTGCGTTAAGTAATTTTAAAGCTAATAGCTCAATGGATTTCCGTTTTGATACCAATCAAGACACGGACATGCTCAACCGTTGGCAGAAACCCGGTGACGTCACGGGCGTTCCGCGGATTATTCCTGGCGCACAGGAAGTTGGTTCTGCCAACTCACTTTTTGGGGGTTCAATATCTGGGCATGATCGGTTCTGGGAAGATGCAAGTTATATACGACTAAAGCAGTTGTCGGTTTCTTACAATCTTCCTGAGAGTATTTTAAAAAAGTTACACCTTACTTCAGTAAAAATATATGCTCAGGGCATCAACCTGTGGACAGATACTAAATTTAGTGGTCTAGACCCGGAGTTCATCGCCAACGGTAGTAATATTGGGATTCTGCCTCCTAGCAAAAGTGTTATCGGAGGTATTCAATTTGGTTTTTAATTTTTATGAATATGAAATTTAACATTAAATTAATTTTTCTTTTGGGATCAATGCTATTGATCTCAATCAGTTGCAAAGAGCAACTGGAAGTAAGCCCTATTGCCTCCCTAAAAGAGACGCAGGTTCTTAAGGATGTTACGACCGCTAGCGGTCTTCTCAATTCAGCGTTCGCTATCCTTAGAAGTGGAAATTACTATGGAAGAGACTTTGTGGTAACTCCAGAGCTTTTGTCTGACAATACAGTTTTGGTAAATGCCGGGGATAGAAGTGGTAGAGGATTAAATCAATCTATCAACCTCAGCGGAACCCACTTGAATATCTATTTCATTTATCAGGCGATGAATACGGTAAACCTGATCATTGATGCGATTGATAGCAAGATAATAGTGATTACCTCTCAGGCAGATCTTGTCGCGATTACTAGAATTAAAGCGCAGGCTCTTTTTATGAGGGCACTGTTCCACTTTGATTTGGTTCGTACCTATTCTTATAATCCAAATTATATAGTCAATAACTGGGACAAAGGCGTGCCAATCGTTACACTGCCAGTTAAATCAAAAGCTGATATTATATTTCCAGAAAGGCCAACGATTGTGGCGGTTTACAAGCAGGTAGAAACGGATTTATTGGCGTCCATTGAATTGTTCACGGCTACTGGAACCCCAAATCCAGCAACTAGATTTGCGCCAAACAGAGCCGCTGCTCAGGCATTATTAGCTAAAGTGTATATTTATTGGGCTGGTCCTTTAAACACGGATAAGTATCAACTGGCAATCGATTATGCGACCGCTGCGATTATTTCTGGAGCCACGACATTAAGTACTACTGGAAATTTGGTTAGTAATTGGGTCAACGCTAGCACAACAGCTCCTAACCCCGAGTCGTATCTGGAAGCAAATTTTGCAAATAATGCCGAAAATTTGGGAGCTGATAACTCGCTTCAAACCTGGTATACTAGGAATGTGAACGCCACCACTGGTGTCAGGATTACTGGATGGGGAGATGTAATTGCTTCACCCGTGCTGTTGGCTGAGTATCCAGCAGTCGATATTCGGCTTACTGGTTTACTCCAGCAGGCAAGAAGAGATTTTGAACCTGCCACTTCAAGAGAAACAAGAAAATATACAGGAGGGTCTGTCTTTGGACTAAAGAATACCCCGATCATCCGGGTTGCAGAGATGTTTTTGATCAGAGCCGAGGCGTTTTCGTTTTTGAGTAATGATGTGAGTGCCTTAGCAGATCTCAACACTATCAGGGTACGATCGAATATACCTGCATTAGTGGCGGTAACGGGAGCCGCGCTGCGCACAGAGATTTTTAACGAGCGCAGAAGAGAATTAGCATTTGAAGGACATCGCTGGTTCGATTTCACTAGAAGAGGTTTGGACGTTCAAAAGCCGGATGGATCCGTAATTGCCTATTCTGATTTTAGAATTTTGGCAAATATTCCTTTGGGAGAAGTGCAAGCCAACAAGAACCTAGAGCAGAATCCTGGTTATTAACTATAAAGTAAAATCATGAAAAAGAAATACATTGTTTATTTAGGATTTACGATAAGCCTTTGCGCTTTTGTACTTTCTTCTTGTACGGATTCCTACAACCTGAGTTATAAAGGTCCATCTGTATTAGAGTTCAAAAATTATTATTTGGAAATCCAATCGCGGATTGGTGTTGCTAATTTGCAGCTTAGTTATGTGAATGTAGTGCCAAGTGAAAACTTGACACTCTCTGCATTGACGGTGGAACAGGCTTCGGTAGTCAGAACAGGCACTATCACGACTTCGCTAGCTTCGACAACTGTGACAGGGATAGGCACATTGTTCACCACGCAATTGGCAGTGGGTAGTGTTTTGAAAGATGCGCTTGGCAACGTCATTGGATTTGTCAGTGCTATCGCAACGCCTAATAGCTTAACATTGATTGCGAATGCAAGACTTGCGCTAGCTGGATCTGGCTACAGAGCCGCCTCTGTGCCAGATGGAAGGCAAATCTACCAAGATAGCGTGCTCGTGCAATTAGTAGGATCGCAGAGATCTGCCGATTTGAATGTTGATTTTATAAAAGACACCAATCCAGCAGGAGCTACACAGGCTGTCGAAGGCGTTCATTTTGATTTCGTTCGAAACGCTTCCGGTAAATTAGTCGTAAAGGCTAATCGGAGTTCAGGTTACATCTACATCAACGTTTATGACGCGTTGGGTGCTGCGGATCCGGATCGTCTTACTTTGCGATTGACACTTCAACCTTCTGAAGGTGTACAACCAAGCGAAAACTATAAAACATTTACATACAATATAATCAAGTAATAACATGAAACTTAGATATATAGGTTTAGTGCTGGTGCTTTCAACTTGGCTTTTTGGTTGCGAGCGAGAATCTTTAACTGACGAGAAGATAAAGATATTAGCTGGAATTAAAGCAGATCCTCAATTGTCGAAGTTGAGTCAGGCAATTGAGCGTGCAAATTTGAAATCGGCCTTAGTAGGAACTCAGTATACTTTTCTCGCTCCTACGGATGATGCTTTTACGAAGGCAGGGATTGACCCCAACGCTATTGATCCGGCTGCGCTATTGGCAATTCTTCAGTACCACATAATTCCATCTAGGATAGATTCGTCTAGATTCGGTATTGATTACGCAGTTTTTTTGGGTCAGATCGTCCTTCCTGGGCTAGTCGGGCCATTGACGTATCAGGGATTTCAAACAATAAATTTAAATGTCAATGCGAATTTGTATTGTACGAATGCTACCGCAGAGTCTGCTCCGGGTTCAGGGATACCAGTAAGCAGAGGTGTCTTTTTCAATGGTGCGAGAATCGAGTCCTTCGATTCCTTTGAAGGTGCAGACGGAGTAGTACATAAGATTGACAATGTACTGTTGCCGCCCATTGGTAATTTCGGTCAGGCAATAGCCGCAGATCCTGATCTTTCTCTTTTTAGTAAGTTAGTTAACAAAGCAGCCACCGCCACTGGTGCATCTTCGTATGCAACAACCACACTCAGCTTACTGCCGATAGATGCAACCGCTCCCAGTAGAGCGGGGACGTTAACAGTTTTGGCGCCCACCAATGCGGCTATGACTGCCGGAGGCCTAACCGAAGCGTTTATTGATGGAGCTACTGAGGCAGAGTGCTTAGGTATTGCTAGGCGGCATGTATTTAGTCTTCGGAATTTTTCTTCGGATCTTTTCAATCAGTCCATTCGGCCTACTCCGGTAACTACTTTTACTACGCAACAAGCCGGGGTAACGGTAACTTATGGATCTGACGCCAACGGAGCTTTCTTTTCAAATTTACTTACTCCGAGAGCTGATATTGTAAAAGCAAATATCGTGACGACCAATGGAGTGATTCATAAAATTTCAACTAGAATAAATTGATTTTTAGAGTATTAAAAAAAAGGCTGTCGAAAGACAGCCTTTTTTTTAAATTTAAAAACAAATTGTTGTATGCCTAGAACTTTATTCTTTAATCTTGTATGGGTAGGCGTTTTGTCATGTATAGTAGCAACTCCTGTTATTGCCCAACAAGATATAACCGACTCAATGCAAAAAAATCTGGACGACATAGCAGCCGAACAGTACACGCTATTTGTGCAGAGTTTAGAAAGAGTTCGTCAGTATAGCCTTGCAACTGGCTTACCAATTTTTAGTTATGACGATAAGGGAAACCTGATCCATCTGATTGATATTGATCAATTTGGTCAACCAGTATACCGGACCACGTTTAATGCGGGGGCGGCAATCACCACAGGCGTGGTGAAACTAAGATCAGGCGGAGGTCTGGGGCTAAACTTAGAAGGGGCAAACGTCAATTTAGGGATATGGGATGGAGGTCCGGTTTTTGATCATGTGGAATTTGATACGAGAGTTTCATTTAAGGAAAACGCATCTTCTGTTTCAGATCATGGGTCGCACGTGGCAGGCACAATGATAGGTGCTGGAGTAAATACGTTGGCCAAAGGAATGGCACCGAAAGCAAACCTAAGGTCTTACTTTTGGGACAATGATTTAAATGAGATGGCAAATGAAGCTTCGCCAACTCAGACCTCTTTATTAATCTCAAATCACTCCTATGGATTGATTCAGGGGTGGAATTGCTCGTCTGCCACCAATTGTACCTGGTTTGGGAATCCATCCATTAGTACAATAGAAGATTGGCGATTTGGATTCTATACTCAAGTTGCAAAAGGGATAGATGAAGTCGCATTTAACGCGCCTTATTATTCAATTTTTTGGGCTGCGGGAAACGATAGGGATGATGTTAATTTCCCAAATACGGGAGGCTCAAATCCGGCTCCTCCTGATGGGAATTCTGGGACGGGTTTTGATTCGATGGGTCAAGAAGGAACCGCTAAAAATATACTGACAATAGGCGCAATTGCAAAAGTGATCAATTACACATCCCCGTCTTCGGTAGATGTTGCTGGGTTTAGTAACTGGGGTCCAACTGATGATGGGCGCATCAAGCCGGATCTTGTTGCCGCGGGAGTATCAGTTTTTTCGTCAGTAAGTACGCCCGTTGGTCAGACAGGTTCGAGGTACAGTACTCTCAGCGGTACTTCTATGGCGTCACCCAACGCTGCGGGGTCGCTGGCATTGCTGCAAGAACTAAATAAGAACCTTACCGGTAATTATTTGCGGTCTGCGTCATTAAAGGCTCTTGCGATTCATTCGGCCAAGGAAGCTGGTCCTGGTCCTGGCCCCGATTATATGCATGGCTGGGGATTGTTAGATGTGGAAGCAGGTGCAAAGGTGATTCTTTTAAAAGACGATCAAAATGTTTTTATTAAAGAGCTCGCGTTGGATGCTGGTGAGAGTTTTGAGTTGTTGCTAAATCCAAAGATAAATACAAAAATGACTGCCACAATTGTTTGGACTGATCCAGCGGGCACTCCTGTCGGAGCATCTCTTGATCCAACTAATCTAATGCTTGTAAATGATTTGGACATGAGGTTGGTTGATGATTCCGGTACGAGACAATTCCCATGGATTCTAAATCCCGACTTGGGAGCTCTTACCACTTCTCAAATTGCCCAAAAAGGGGATAACTTTAGGGATAACATTGAGAAAATAGAATTTGAGAATCCGGAACAAAGAAATTACAAGCTGGTGGTGACGCATAAACGCACTCTTGCTGGCGGAAGGCAAAATTTTTCACTGGTGTTAACGTACACCTCAATATCGACTGTTGGTACTGCATATTATTGGGTAGGTGGATCAGGTAATTATAATGATCCTAGTCACTGGTCTTTATCTAGCGGTGGAATGGCTAGTTCAACCGTCCCAACAGGTGAGGATAGAGTAATAATTGATGAAAACTCATCTCTTCTTTCCGGTGCAATCGACTTGACAAACGATGTCATTTGTCGTTCAATTACCTGGTTATCAAAGAAATCTGCTGTCCTTAACTTAAACGGCTATTCGCTCACTGTTCATGGAGATATGACAATCTCAAATAATTTTTTATCTTGTGGAAGTCCGGGAATAATTCGCTTTTCGGGTTTAAACAAAACGGATAATCTACTGCTTTTAAACAATTGTGACTTTAGTAAGGCCAGCTTTGAGTTCGAGGCCGCTGGTACCGACACCTACTGGCGACTACAGGGATCACCCACTATGTTTTCAATAAATTTGATTTCTGGTTATCTGGACTTGAGCTCAACTGATTTTACTGTAAATGAACTGGCTTCAAATTCAAATTTTCAGAGACGATTAAACCTGAATAACTCAAAGATTAATGGAATTAGCGCCTCAACAATTTTAGCCAGTCCTAAATTGGTTTTCAATACCAATAAATTTTCAGAATTAACTCTTAAGGCAGACGCAACGGTAATCGATTGGTCAAATGTTAAGTACAGCGGCACTATCAAGACAAATAAGTCAGTTGCAATTATAAAAGGAAATAATGAAATTTCAAGTTTAAAAGTAGATGGAAAATTACTTTTGGAAGGAAGTAATAGAATTGATTCCCTTGAACTAGTAGGTGGGGCAATACTTGATCTTGGATTGAACTCTACCCAAACATTAAATCGTTATTGTAACTTTTTCTCTTCAGCAATCAATCGGATCGAAATTGCTTCTGTCGGTATTAGCAGCATATTAAAATTCGAAGGACGTTATAAGGTTTGTTTTGATTTTTTAACAGTAAAGAACGTATCAGTTCAAGGTGAAGCAGTAATTAATGCGGGAGCCAACAATACCATTTTAAATTCGTCTCAGTAGGCGACTAAGGATTGTGCTAAGATTCTTTATCCTGATTTTGACGTTCGCTACAATTGCGTGAACTCTTTAGTAGAATTCATTGACAAAAGTACTGGAGATATTCTGAATTGGAGTTGGATCTTTAATGATGCCAATGCAATTAGGGTTGATGAAAAGACGAAGGGTCCGCGGGTAATTTTTTCAAAGCCAGGAATGATAAAAATCACCCAAACTATTTCCAATAATAGTTCTATTCAATCCTTTTCAAAAGAGATTGAACTTAAGTCAAATGTATTGGCGCCAAATTCTATTCTTGTTAGCGGTAATACTCTTGCCAGTACACTAAGTTCAAATTCCTATCAATGGTTAACCGAGATGAAACCAATTTCAGGTGCTACTTCTAGAACTTTTCAGTTTGACGGAAAACCGGGAATTTACAATGTGCTTATTTTCGACCAAACATGCAATATTCTATCGTCTCCGTTATTGATTTCTGGCGATGTTGATCGGCCTCCTAATAATTTACCTACATTTTACCCCAACCCTTCTTCCGGTGTAGTCTATTTTGAGGTTGAAACCGACATTGAAGTAATCATAGCAGATATTCTGAGCGATATTAAAGGAATCTATTTGATTAATTCTTTGGACAAGTCAATTAATTTAGAAAATTATTCTAACGGTGTTTACCTAATTAAGATTAAGTCAGAGAAGGGCAACCAAACTGGCAAGCTTATCATTAATAGATAAGGCGTACAAATAGTTCAATATGCGCTCTAATCCCTAGTTCAATTTCTATGAAAGGATTATTGATTCAATCCTCCTCGACTTCTTTATCTTCGCCTCTATAAAATAGTGATACTTGTTTCGTTTATCAGCTGGTGTATCAACGTATTCAATATTCACCGGTTTGTCGAGCGCATTAAAAACTGCCCTGGCCAAGTCATTGAACGTCCTGGCTTTACCGGAGCCTAGATTGTATACACCAGAGTTTTTGCGGTGGTGCATTAAAAAAATGCAGACTTCCGCCACATCCTTTATGTAAACATAATAACCAGTTTGCACACCATCGCTGTTGTGGCTTTGTGCTGTGGAAATATTTATACCGATTGTTTTTTATATTGGTTTGGCGGTTCAAAAATAGCGCCTAAAAAGTGGTATAAAAAATGGTTCGCAAAACATGATTGTCGGGCCACTGGT
>Ga0105045_10006145_pt1 | contig 10616 bp, 8 predicted proteins | sample MAT02_FD_78089 | JGI IMG/M metagenome (GOLD analysis project Ga0105045, IMG submission 78089) | Freshwater microbial communities from Lake Fryxell liftoff mats and glacier meltwater in Antarctica - MAT-02 (megahit assembly) | ecosystem: Environmental > Aquatic > Freshwater > Ice > Liftoff... | reverse complement strand
CGGCAAGTGAATTTCCAAATCTGCCAGCCCCACGTCAAGCGGCGTGTCGTCCTTCAGCGTTACCAGATCGCGCGAGAGGCGGATCTTGTCAGCGTTGTCCAGCAGCGCCTCACGGCGTTTGGGTTGCTTGATCTCGCCCGCCCGGGAAAGCAGCGTATCAAGGTCGCCGTATTCATTAATGAGCAGTGCGGCGGTTTTCAGGCCTATGCCCGGCGCGCCGGGGACATTGTCCACGCTGTCGCCCGCAAGGGATTGCACGTCGATCACTCGGTTTGGCGGGACGCCGAATTTCTCCATCACCTCATCGGGACCGATCGCCTTGGCCTTCATCGGGTCGAACATGTCGATGCCGGGGCCGATCAGCTGCATCAGATCCTTGTCGGACGAAATGATGGTGCAACTGCCCCCCTCCTGCACCGCTTTGCGCGCAAGGGTCGCGATGATGTCGTCGGCCTCATACCCTTCGGTCTCAAGGCAGGCTACGTTGAACGCTCGGGTAGCTTCGCGGGTCAGGGGAAACTGGGGGCGGAGGTCCTCGGGCAACTCCGGGCGGTTGGCCTTGTAGTCGGGGTACAGCGTGTTGCGAAAGGTCAGCGACGAGTGGTCGAAGACCACGGCAAGGTGGGTCGCAGCCTTGCCGTTCGACGCGCGGGAAAGTTCATTCCACAGGATGTTGCAGAAACCTGCCACAGCGCCCACGGGCAACCCGTCGGACTTGCGTGTCAGGGGCGGCAGCGCATGGTATGCGCGGAAGATGTAGGCCGACCCGTCGATAAGATGAAGGTGGTGGCCCGTGCCGAATGCCATGAAATGCAACCCCGTGGCCTGTTGTATGAATCAGTAATGCCACGAACCCTGCGGGCATGCCACCCGGACTAGGACGGAAAGAAGGAAATGAAAACGGGCGGCGCCAGATGGCGCCGCCCGTGTTTTTGAATCGGTCGAAGATCAGAAGCCAGCGACCGAATCGCAGATCGCAGCCAACTGGTCGTCCGTCATGCTGGAACCAGCCTCTTCAGTCGGCTCAACGCCAGAACCCGCGCTACCCGACGAATCAGTCAGTGCTTCCTGAGGGGTGCTGGCTGTTTCAGCGGCGGCTCCAATCCCTTCGGTCGGTTCAACGCCGGCACCTGCATTGCCCGACGACTCGGTCAGAGCTTCCTGCGGGGTGCCGGCTGTTTGAGCTGGGGCACCAACACCTTCGGACGGCTCTACGCCCGAACCTGAACCGCCCGATGACTCGGTCATGTTTGCCTGAGAGTTGATGCCAATCGTTAGGCAGCGATTGCGCAGTGCGCCTTGATCTTCCGGGCCGAGGTTCGCCCAGCCGGCCTCGATCTCTTCTGGCGACCGCAGCGTCGTCATGCTGTCATCGGTGTAAAACGCAGGCCCTATGCGCGAAGAAAGAGTGACGCTGTCAGCCGAGGTCTGCGCAAAAACAGGGGCCGCGATAAACGCGAAAGCAAGTGGTGCGTAAAGTTTCATTTTCATTCTCCGAGTTGCTGTTACTGGATGGCTCAGGTCACCTCAGGCACGCTGGTCGCCTCAGCCCGACACGTATTGCAAAGTGCTGTGCACCATGCTTTGGACTTTGATCGGGAAACGGGCATGGAAGACCCTCGTTCCGTTGGTTCGTGACAATCAAACTCGGCATTGTCTCAATAGTTCCACTACCGAGCCGCGCCGGGTTTGATCGCGGCGGCTTCTTGCTCGGATAGTTCTTCGGGAAATGGGACGTCTCTGCCAGCGGCGACTGTCAGTGGTCGTCGAGCGCGTGGTCGCGGTCGATCACATAGCGCTTGTCGCAGTAGCCACATTCGACAAAGCCGATGTCGGCGGGGATTGTCAGCCAGACGCGGGGATGGCCGAGTGCGCCTTCGCCTTCGCCACCGTCGCAGGCGACCTTCCAGGTGGTGACAACTTGGGTTTCCGGGGCTTCTAACGGCATGGGCGCGGCGTCCTGCTTGTGGGGTATCGGTCCTGTCTATCGGCTGGAGGGGGGGCGCGACAAGCCTAGCCGATCAAGCCGCCGCGCGATTTCAGCGCGGCCAGCCAGCCAAGGCCCTGTGCGGTGCCCTTGGCAGGACGGTATTCGGCGGCAATCCAGGTATCCGGGCAATGTGTGTCGACCTCATCACACAGGTCGGGCAGGGAAAAGCCACCGCCGCCGGGTTCGTTGCGGGCTGGAAATCCGGCAATCTGGACATGGTTGATCCGGTGACGGTGGTCGGCCCAGACCACCCCTGCATCGCCATGAAGGCGGGCTGCATGCCACAGATCAAATTGCATCCCGATCCGGGGATTGGCGAGGTCATCCAGAATCCGCGCAGCCTGATCATAGTCGTTCAGGAAATAGCCGGGCATGTCGTCGGGGTTCAAAGGCTCGACCGTCAGCGTCAGGTCAGGCACTTCGGCCAAAGCCCAGGCGAGGTTTTCGGTATAGCACTGTTCGGCCTGCGGGCCCTTGGCGACGCCGGCCATCACATGAACCCGGCCCGCCGAAAGGCGGTTGGCATAGTCGGCGGCGCGCAGAAAGCTGTCGCGAAACCGCAGTTCCATTCCGGGGACGGCGGCAAAGCCCCGGTCACCACTGGCCCAGTCCCCGGGCGGAGTGTTGATCAGCGCAACTGGCAGGCCTGCCAGGGCACGTTCCCAATCGGCCATCGGGTGATCATAGGGAAACAGCACCTCGGCCCCGTCAAAGCCGCCGCGCGCGGCCCAGTCGGGACGGTCGAGCATCGGCACTTCGGTGAACAGAAGCGTCAGGTTCGCGGCGAAACGGGGCATGAAGGGCAGTGGCCTTTCAGGGCGGGTCTTTGGGCAATTCGGACGACGGGATGACCGGGAAAAACTGACCCGAGGACCAGAGGCCGAACCAATCCTGCCCCTCGTAGGCGTGATGAGACCCAAGATCAACCAGCCGGTAAAAGGATTTCCGGTCAATAAGGGCCCAAAGGTTTGCCCGGATCAGGATATAAGGCGCAGGTTCCCCGGTGGCCGGGTCGCGTTCCACCCGCAGGGGGTGATCGACGTCAAGGGTCGCGGTATCCTCGGTCTTCGTGGTGAAGTTGACGGTCTGGGCCGGGCCTGCACCAGCCACGTCGAAGTCGATGGCAAGCAGGGGGGCGTCGTCGACGGTGATGCCAACCTTTTCCACCGGCGTGACCAGAAAATAGGCATCGCCCTCGCGCTTCAGGATTTGCGAGAATAGTTTTACCAGCGCCGCGCGGCCGATGGGCGTACCAAGGTAATACCAGGTGCCGTCGCGCGCGATGCGCATGTCGATGTCGCCGCAGAACGGCGGGTTCCACAAATGAACCGGGGGCGGGCCTTTCTTGGCGGCGACCCGGGCGGCGGCGGCGAGGGTATCGGCATTGGGTATGGTCATGGGCGCAATGTAATGGCCTTGCGCGGGGGTGCAACATCCGTTCACAGCCAGGGTGGGCGGCCACTTTCACGATGATTTGTGTCAAGTCGCCTTTTGCCATTTGTACCGGGCGGCATAGTTCGCTCTAATAACCCACGATCACCCTGCAGGGAGCTTTGCCATGGCCGATACCACAGCACTTGTCGCCGAGATTGAGGCGCTTGGCGCGACCTTGGGTGAGGCGAAGGCCTCGATCAACCGCCGGTTCATCGGTCAGGAAAAGGTGGTGGACCTTGTGCTTGCCTCCATGCTTTGCGGTGGCCATGCCCTTTTGGTCGGTTTGCCGGGTCTGGGCAAGACCCGGCTTGTGGACACGCTTGGCACCGTCATGGGCATGAAGGCCAACCGCATTCAGTTCACACCAGACCTGATGCCTGCGGATATCCTGGGATCGGAAGTGCTGGAAAGTTCGGCTGACGGCGGGCGGGCGTTCCGCTTTGTCGAGGGGCCGATCTTCTGCCAGCTTCTGATGGCGGATGAGATCAACCGCGCCAGCCCCCGGACACAATCGGCGCTGCTGCAGGCGATGCAGGAGAAAGAGGTCACCATCGCGGGACAGCACCGGCCCCTGGGGCGTCCGTTCCATGTGCTGGCTACCCAGAACCCGATCGAGCAGGAAGGCACCTATCCCCTGCCCGAAGCACAGCTGGACCGCTTCCTTGTGCAGGTCGATGTCGAATACCCGACCCGCGCTACCGAGCGGGATATCCTGATTGCCACGACAGGAGCCGAAGAGGCTGAGGCGCATCAGGTCTTTACGGCCGAGGGATTGATCAAGGCGCAGTCGGTGATCCGCCGGATGCCAGTGGGCGAACAGGTGGTCGAGGCAATCCTCGATCTGGTGCGCGCGTGCCGCCCTGGTGAGGCTGAGGGGCGTGATCTGGCGGATTCGCTGTCCTGGGGGCCGGGGCCGCGCGCGGCGCAGGCCTTGATGTTGACGGTGCGCGCTCGGGCGCTTTTGGACGGACGGCTTGCGCCTTCCATCAGCGACGTGGCGTCCCTGGCACAAGCCGTGCTGGTCCACCGGATGGCGCTGTCTTTCGCTGCACGGGCACGCGGTGAGACCTTGGCGGGCATCATCAACCGGGTAACCGGCCGCGTGCTGGGCCTTGAGGCCGCCGCGTGAGTGCAGCCCCGGCAAATTCGAACGGCGATCTTCGGTCGCGGGCCGAGGCGCTTGGCCAGACCTTGCCACCGCTTCTGGCCGAGGCCGAGATGCTGGCTGCCACAGTGATGCTGGGCGAACATGGCCGCAGGCGCGCAGGGCTGGGGGATGAGTTCTGGCAATACCGGCCAGCGCATCAGGGCGATAGCGCGCGGATGATCGACTGGCGGCGCTCGGCCCGCAGTGACGCGCATTTCGTTCGGGAACGGGAATGGCAGTCGGCGCAGTCGGTCACGCTTTGGGTAGATCCGGCGAAGTCGATGACCTTTAGCGGCGACAAGGGCCGTGCACCCAAGGGTGACCGGGCGAAGCTGCTGGCGCTGGCGCTGGCAGTGCTGCTTCTGCGCGGCGGAGAACGGGTGGGCCTTGCCGGCATGGCCAGCCCCCGCGCGGGACGGACACAGATGCTGCGGCTTGCGGCGCGGCTGGCGGGCGAGGAAGACGGCGAAGAATATGGCGCCCCGGAAACCGAAGGCATGGTCAGCCACGGCCGGGCAGTATTCCTGTCCGACTTCCTCGGTGACCTGACGGCGGTCGAAGCGGGGCTGGCGCGGGCTTCGGACCGGGGGGTCAGGGGCGTGCTGATCCAGATCCTTGATCCGGCCGAGGAAGAGTTCCCTTTCGACGGCCGCACGATCTTCGAATCGATGGGCGGCACGATGCGGCACGAAACCCAGCGCGCAGGTGACCTGCGCGACCGCTACCTTGCGCGGTTGGCGGAACGAAAGGACCGGCTGGCCACCCTTTCCCGGGCTGTGGGCTGGCATTTTTCGACCCATCACACCGGCAACCCCGCCCAGTCGGCGCTGCTTTGGGCCTATGCCGCCTTGCAGGGGGGCCGCTGATGTTCATGATCGGCCCCATCGGCTTTGCCATCCCCTGGCTGTTGCTGGCGTTGATTGCCTTGCCGATCCTTTGGTTTCTGCTTCGCGCCGTTCCGCCAGCGCCGATCCGGCGGCGCTTTCCGGGCGTTGCGCTGCTGCTGGGCCTGAAGGATGAACAGACAGAGACCGACAAGACGCCGTGGTGGCTGCTGCTTCTGCGGATGCTGGCGGTGGCGGCGGCGATCATTGCCTTTGCCGGGCCGGTGCTGAACCCGGATGTGCGGGCGGCGGGATCGGGGCCTTTGCTGGTGCTGGTCGACGGCTCCTGGGCCGATGCGCGCGACTGGCCGCGTCGGGTAGACAAGGCGTCAGCCCTGGTTGCTGAAGCCGGAGCTGCTGGGCGGACGGTGGCGCTGATCCGGCTGACCGATGCGCCCGAGGCGGTGAATTTTCAGACGGCCGAGGCCTGGGCGGGCCGCGCTGCGGGCTTGCAGCCGCAGGCTTGGGCGACGGCAGGGTTTGCCGATTGGGCGGCGGTCTTGCCCGATGGCGGCTTCGATACAGTGTGGCTTTCCGACGGTCTTGCCAATGCGGGGCGCGAGGCTTTGCTTGACGCGTTGCAGGCCAAGGGTGCGGTCCGCGTGATCGAAAGCCCGCGCCCGGTGCTGGGCCTGCATCCGGCGGGGTTTGAGGATGGTGCGGTCATGATCGCGGCGAGCCGGATGCCGGTGGGCGATGCGGTGGCGGTCGAAGTGATCGCTCGCGGGCCCGATCCGGCGGGGATCGAACGCGAACTGGCGCGGGTGACGCTCGGCTTTGCTGCGGGTATGGCCCGGGCCGAGGCGGAGCTGGACGTGCCTCCGGAATTGCGCAACCGAATCACAAGGTTTGAGCTTGAGGGCGCGCGGACGGCAGGGGCTGTCAGCTTGACTGACGACAGCTTGAAACGCCGCAAGATCGCGCTGATCGGTGCCGGGCCGGATCAGGAGGGGCTGCAGCTTCTTTCGCCACTGCATTACCTGCGCCAGGCGCTGGAGCCGGTGGCCGAGATCATCGACGGCAGCCTGACCGAGGTTCTGCTGGCAAACCCCGATGTGGTGATCCTGGCCGATGTTGCGCGGCTTACGCAGTCGGAAACCGATGCCACGCTGGACTGGCTGGAGGAAGGCGGCCTCCTCCTTCGCTTTGCCGGGTCACGGCTGGCGGCCAGCGATGTCAGCCGGTTCGACGAAGACCCGCTTCTGCCGGTGCGTCTGCGCGAGGGCGGCCGGTCAGTGGGCGGGACGATGAGCTGGGGTGAGCCGAAGGCGCTGGCGCCGTTCCCCGAAGGCTCGCCCTTCTACGGGCTGGTCACGCCGGATGATGTGGTGGTGCGGGCGCAGGTGCTGGCGCAGCCCGACCCGAACCTGACCGAACGGACGATTGCCGCGCTGGACGATGGCACGCCCCTCGTCACCCGCAAGGTGATTGGCGAAGGGCAGGTCGTGCTGGTGCATGTGACGGCGAATGCGGAATGGTCGTCGCTGCCGCTGTCCGGCCTCTTTGTGCAGATGCTGGAGCGGCTGGCGGTGTCCACCCGCCCCGCGCTGCCCGTGGCTGCCGATCTGGCCGGGCAGACCTGGTCTCCCGAAGTGGTGCTGGACGCCTATGGCCAGTTGTCTGACGCTGGTGAACTGCCGGGCGCAGAGGGTGAGGCCTTGGCAGGCGCGATTTCAGCCGGCCCGACACTGGCGATGCCGCCAGGGCTTTACGCCGGCGCCGAGCGGCGGGTAGCCCTGAACGTGCTGGCTCCCGAGACCGAGTTGCTGCCCGCCATCTGGCCTGCTTCGGTGCCAGTAGAAGGGCTGGAGGGTCGTGAGGCTCAGGTTCTGAAGGGCGCGTTCCTGACAGGTGGACTGGCGCTATTGCTGATCGACGTGCTGGCGGCCCTGTGGGTGGCGGGGCGCTTGTCCGGCTTGCGGCGCGGGGCGGCGGTGCTGCTTGTGGCCCTGATGCCGATGGGTGAGGCGCGGGCGCAGGATACGTCTCTGCCCGATGACGCGCTGGCGCTTGAGGCGACGACGGCAGTGGTGCTCGCGCATGTGCTGACCGGGGATGCTCAGGTCGATGAAATCGCGGCGGCGGGGTTGCGGGGACTGGGTGACCGGCTTTGGCAGCGCACCTCGATAGAGCCGCAACTGCCGATCGGCCTGGATATAGAACGGGACGAGTTGGCGTTCTTTCCGTTCATTTACTGGCCGATCACGGCGGGTCAAGCCCAGCCTTCGGCCGAAGGCTATGAAAAGCTGAACCAGTATCTGCGTACCGGGGGGATGATCCTGTTCGACACGCGCGACGGCGACGTGGCCGGGTTTGGCGGGTCGACGCCGGAAGGGCAGGCGTTGCAGTCCATTGCCGCGGGCCTTGATATCCCACCGCTTGAACAGATGCCGGGCGACCATGTGCTGACCCGGACCTTCTACCTGTTGCAGGAGTTTCCCGGCCGCCATGCGCGCGGCGCAGTCTGGGTGGAGGCCGCCCCGATGGCCGAAGAGGAAGCCGCAGAGGGTATGCCGTTCCGCAACCTCAACGACGGGGTGACACCGGTGGTCATCGGCGGGAATGACTGGGCGGCGGCCTGGGCGGTGGATGAGATCGGCGTGCCCCTCTTGCCGGTGGGCCGGGGCTTTGCCGGGGAACGCCAGCGCGAGATCTCCTATCGTTTCGGGATCAACCTCATCATGCATGTGCTGACGGGCAACTACAAGTCGGATCAAGTGCATGTGCCGGCGCTGCTGGAAAGGCTGGGGCAATGACGCAATCCATCGTCTTCGCGCCCCTGGTCGATTGGCTGGTGATCTATGGGCTTACCCTGGTGGCGGTGCTGCTGGTCGCACTGGCGCTGTGGCGCGGCCTTGGCGGCTGGTGGATGCGCGCGCTTGGCCTTGCGGCAGTTCTGCTGGCACTGGCAAACCCTGCCTTGCAGGAGGAGGAGCGCGCGCCGCTGACGGATATCGTGCTGCTTGTGGTGGACGAAAGCGCGTCGCAATCGCTGGGTGACCGGGCGGCACAGGTGGCAGACGCCGTTGCGGCGGTGGAGGCAGAGGTGGCCGCACTCCCCAACACCGAACTGCGCATCCACCGGGTTGGCGACGGCGAGGAGGACGCAGGGACGCTTGCCTTGACCACGCTGGCCGAAGCACTGGCCGAGGAACCACGCGCCCGGGTGGCCGGGGCAATCATGATCACCGATGGCCGGGTGCATGACCTTGGTCTCGTCCCGAACCTGCCCGCGCCCCTGCAAGTGCTGCTGACCGGGGACGAGTCGGATTGGGACCGCCGCCTTGTCGTCAGGGACGCGCCGGCCTTTGCGATTATCGGCGAAGAGTTCAACCTGACCCTGCGGATCGAGGATATCGGCGCAGTCCCTTCGGCTGCAGGGCAAGAGGTGGAACTGACCATCTCCATCGACGCCGAGGAACCCGCGACCTATAGCGTGCCGATCAACCAGGACCTGGACCTGCCGGTGACCCTGCCGCATGGCGGGATGAACGTGCTGCAATTCAGCGTCGCCCCCATCGACGGCGAGTTGACTGACCGCAACAACGCCAGCGCAATCCAGATCAACGGGGTGCGCGACCGGCTGCGGGTGCTGCTGGTGTCAGGCGAGCCGCATGCAGGGGAACGGGTCTGGCGCAACCTTCTGAAGTCGGATGCCAGCGTGGATCTGGTGCATTTCACGATCCTGCGCCCGCCGGAAAAGCAGGACGGCGTGCCGGTCGACGAGCTTTCGCTGATCGCCTTCCCCACGCGGGAACTGTTCGTCGAAAAGATCGAGGAATTCGATCTGATTATCTTCGACCGCTACCGGATGCGTGGCATCCTGCCTATGTCCTATATTGAGAACGTGGTCACCTATGTCCGCAACGGTGGCACCGTGCTGGTTGCGGCTGGGCCGGAATATGGGGCGGTGGACAGCCTTTATCGCTCACCTCTGGCGGAAATCCTGCCGGTCGCGCCGACAGCGCAGGTGGTGGAGGAAGGCTTCCGCCCGGCGTTGACCGACCTTGGCCGCCGCCATCCAGTGACCGAAGGGCTGGAGGAAACCGCGCCCGAAGGTGGCTGGGGCCGCTGGTTTCGCGCCATCGAGGTGGAGTATCTGGACGGCCAGATTCTGATGACCGGCCCGCGCGACCTGCCCTTGCTGGTCTTGAACCGGGTGGATCAGGGCCGGATCGCGGTGCTTGCGTCTGACCATGCCTGGCTCTGGGGCCGGGGGTATGAGGGCGGCGGGCCGCAGTTGGAACTGCTCCGCCGGCTGGCGCACTGGATGCTGAAAGAGCCGGAGCTTGAGGAGGAAACCCTGACGGCCGAGGTTCGCGGGCAAGACGTGACCATCATCCGCCGCTCGCTGGCAGAAGAACCACCCGGGCCGGCGACCATCACCGGGCCGGATGGGGTCGAAGTTGTGGTGGAGATGCCGGAGGCTGGCCCGGGCCGGTTCCAAGCTGTTTGGCAGGCGCCGATGCTGGGGCTGTACCGGCTGGAGCAGGGCGACCTGACGCGGGTCATTGCGGTTGGCCCGGCTTCCCCACGCGAGTTTGTGGAGACGATCGCGTCGGGCGAGGACCTGGCACCGCTGGCAACGGCGACACTTGGCGGGGTCACGCGGCTGGAGGACGGTATCCCGGATATCCGCACTGTGGCCGAGGGCCGCCCTGCCATCGGGCGCGGTTGGGTTGGCGTGACCCCGCGCGAGGCCTATCTGACGGCGGATGTGAAGGTGGCGACGCTGTTGCCCGCCTGGGTCTGGCTGCTGATCGCGGCAGGCCTGGCGGTAGCGGCCTGGCTGGTTGAAGGGCGAAAGGGCGCGCGCGCGGCCTGACGCCAGCGCCTTTTGGCTGGCAGAGAACCGGGGGCCAGGCCCCGGACGCCCGGAGTACTTTCCGCGCGGCCTGGCGCTATGGCTCTCTCATCAGGATCACCCGGCGTGAGGCTGAGGCGAACTCACGGCGGAGGAGCACGGAGGTGGACAGCACAACCCCCCCGATCAGTCCCCACGGACCCAGCAGCCACCCCAGAGCCGCGAGCGCGAAATAGATCGACCGCAGCCCGCGGTTGAAGCTTTTCGCCGCGGCGATGTTGATCTCGGCCGCTTGCCCTGCGCGGTGAAAGGCGAGTGGGTCGGTCGGCTCATTCGGAACGGCGGCCATCAGGATCG
>Ga0105045_10006144_pt1 | contig 10617 bp, 11 predicted proteins | sample MAT02_FD_78089 | JGI IMG/M metagenome (GOLD analysis project Ga0105045, IMG submission 78089) | Freshwater microbial communities from Lake Fryxell liftoff mats and glacier meltwater in Antarctica - MAT-02 (megahit assembly) | ecosystem: Environmental > Aquatic > Freshwater > Ice > Liftoff... | reverse complement strand
CGAGTGCGCTGTGGAGGCGCTCGTTGTTGAACCAGTGCACCCAGTTCAGGGTGGCCAGCTCGACCTGGTCGACGTCGCGCCACAGGCCCCGCCGGCTGATCAACTCCGTCTTGTAGAGACCGTTGATCGTCTCGGCGAGGGCATTGTCGTAGCTGTCCGCGACCGACCCGATCGAGGGCGTCGCCCCGATCTCGTCGAGGCGTTCGGTGTAGCGAATCGACGTGTATTGCCTGGGTTCAAGGGGCGGTCGCAACACCCCTTCGGGGATCAAGGCCACGGTCTGGGAACGGTCCGGGGGCGCGTGCCAGGAGTGCAGCAGACGAGTCGAACGGGGCGACATCCACTTCGATCACTACGGGCCGTTCTCGCGGGGCGGGCCGTCCCCCGGTAACGCGGCCAGATCGAGAACCTCAACCGCCAGTGGCGCTTCTGGTTCCCACGCGGCACCGCCCTCTCGATCGTCACACCCGCGGATGCTCAACACGCAGCCGATGTCATCAACGGTCAACGCCGACGAGGACTCCAGCTCGACTCACCCGCAAGCCTCTACGCTGCAGCGATCGTGCACTGACCACTGGAACTGGCCGAGTGCACGGGTCTCACACGAGGGGTTCGAGTGCCGCTGCTGTCGGTAGCGATGAGGCTCGGAGCCACGTTGACCGATTTTCGGAGATGACTGACGGTGAGAGCGGAGCCCCCGCTAACGCCTCGCCATAACACGTGGAAGTACCTTCGCATAGCGGACTTAGGTCGTGCGAGAGTGAGCTTGCAGACTGGTTCTAGCGGCTTTTCGGACTTCTGCGCACAAGCGAACAAGGCGGCAAGATGACCGGTGCAGTCCAGAGACTTCAACCACGTTCGGTGGCCGCGCGCCTTGTTGGTCTGCTGGCGCTGGTGCTCAGTGGCTGGAGCGAGGAGCAGGTGAGTCAGGTCGTCGAGGCCGTTCCTGTTGTAGGGCTCACGAGGCTCGACTCGTCATGTTGAAGCGAAAGATCCAGGCCGACCCCGTTGGAACTCACCGACCACGAACCCGATTCCTCCGACTCTGGCGTCGACACTGGGTTGTGGCGCCGCCGCTCGTGGGCATGGCGACCTTCCTGGCTCAGCTGGTCATCTACACATTCGGAAGGACCGCTTCTGATGCCGTCCAGGCCGCGCTGGACCAGTCCGTCCTCAACTTCCTGATCGGAGTCGGAACATCTGTCTATTTGCGCCTTCGCTACCCCGAATGAGCACCTGAGGGGCGTCGACCCAGCGGACCCCTGTGGCTTCCTCTTGGAGGTTCCTGACCTTGACAACGTGGGGACGGTTGCTACGGGCAGTGAGCCGAGGGAGTTGTGGCTTCGTCGTGAGCCGGCGCGAACGCGCACCCCATGCTCGCCGTTCGCCGCACCGGGACCGAACAGCCACCCGACGCTCCGCTGGGGCCGCTGGAGGAGATGGTTGGGTCGCTGTCATCGCAGTCCTCGGCGATTGGCTCAGGTTCGGGCGCTCCGGTGCCGATGATGAACGTGTGATCCGACGGCACGCGTACGCACGAGACGTGACGCGCCACGTGACCCAGTTGCCCGCCGAGTTCGAGGTTCAGCGCCTCGAGGACCACTGGCTGGTGGCGGGCCCGACCGGGATCTTCGTGGTGGGCCGGTCCGATGCCGATCCGACCATCGATGCCGAACGCACCTCGGTGCTGGCCCACCACGTCCGCAGCGCTCTGTCGGACCTGATGAGCTGGGTCCCGTTCGTCGACGCACTGCTCGTCGTGCCCCACGTGCGGCTGGGCGACCCTTCGCAGTCGGCACTCGCCTGCACGGTGGTCCAGGGCGACATGTTGCCGGTGGTGCTGACCAGCGGCGCCGAGGTCGTGGGCCCCGCGCACCTGGCCGAGCTGTATCACCACCTGCCCATGGTCGTGAGCGTGCTGCATCGCAGCGACCGCTCCACCCTCGACCCCGCCTGATCGGGCCCCGCACGGTCCGGACGAAGCCGTCGGCCGCCCGCTGACCAAGTCCGGTGACCGCCGACCGGCATCGGCCGGCGCGGTGGCAAGCTCGGGGGATGCAGGACGTCCCCCCATCGTTGCCCGAACCGAGACCGGTGAGCTCCCCCGACGGCACCCGCCTGGCCAGCTACGACCTCAGCGGCCCCGGCGGCCCCGTCGGCCCCGGCGGCGATCTGCTGCTGGTGCACGCCACCGGGTTCTGTGCCGGGGTGTGGATGCCGCTGGCGGCACACCTGGGCAACCATCACACGGTGGCGCTCGACGTCCGGGGGCACGGACGCTCCGCCATCCCGGACTCGATGCACTGGGACGGGACCGCGCAGGATGTGCTGGCCACGGTCGAGGAGTTCGGCCTGGACCGCCCCTTCGGGGTCGGCCATTCGATGGGCGGTGCGTCGCTGATCCTGGCCGAGCAGGCACGCCCCGGCACGTTCCGGGGGCTGTGGGTCTTCGAGCCCATCATCTTCCCCCCGGCGATGATCGCAGCGGCCAGCGACTCCGATTCGTCCCGCAACCCGCTGGCCGACGGTGCCCGCCGGCGTCGGGACCGCTTTGCCTCCGCCGAGGACGCGTACGCGAACTTCGCATCGAAACCGCCGCTGTCGGAGCTGAGCGCCGCGGCGCTCGCTGCCTACGTGCGCGACGGCTTCGAACAACAGGAGGATGGCTCGGTGGTCCTGCGGTGCCGGCCCGAGGTCGAGGCGTCGACCTATGAGATGGGGGCTGTCCATCATGCGTTCGACCACCTGAGCGAGGTCTGCTGCCCCGTCACGGTGGTGCGCGGCACCGACCGCGTTCCCGGACCGGCCTCGTTCGCCCCCCTGATCGCCGACGCGCTGCCCCGGGGCGTCCTCGAGGACCACCCTGAGCTCGGCCACTTCGGGCCGTTGCAGGACCCGGCGGCCATGGCGCGCTCGGTCGAGTTCGCTGTCGGTGCAGCCACGTAGCATCTCCATATGCCCCTTCCGCTGCCCACCTCGCTGTCGCCGTCGAAGGTGTCGACGTTCAAGGACTGTGCGCTCGCGTTCCGGTTCTCGGCGATCGATCGGCTGCCCGAACCACCGTCGATGCCAGCGGTCAAGGGCACCACGGTGCATCGGGCACTCGAGCTGCTGTTCACCGCGGAGCCCGCCGACCGCACCCCCGCGCTCGCAGCAGAGTGCCTGGCCGAGGCCTTGGTGCAGATGCAGTCCGAGGAGGAGTACCAGGGCCTCGAGCTCGGCGCTGCGGCGGAGGCGGCCTTCGCCGCCGACGCCGGGCAGATGGTCGAGCGGTACTTCAGGCTCGAGGACCCCCGAACGATCAGACCCATCGGGCTCGAGATGATGCTCGAGGCCGAGATCGACGGTCTGGTCGTACGCGGCATCATCGACCGCCTCGAGGAGGACGCTGACGGCAACCTCATCGTCACGGACTACAAGACAGGTCGCACCCCGTCGGTGGCACAGGAGCAGTCACGCCTCGGTGGAGTGCACTTCTATGCGTTCCTGTGCCAGAAGGTGCTGGGCCGGATCCCCTCACGGATCCAGCTGGTGTATCTGGGCAAGGAGCCCCAGGTCATCACGACCACGCCGTCGGAGCAGTCAGTACGCGGCATGGAGAAGAAGGTCGGCGCCATCTGGGCGGCGGTCGAGCGGGCGTGTGAGCACGACGACTTCCGTCCCAAGCAGTCCGCACTGTGCAACTGGTGTGCCTTCACCGCCTACTGCCCGGCGTTCGGGGGAGATCCCGACGAGGCCCGGGCGATCGCCCTGGCACGCGACGCTGCACGCGACGCAGCGCGTGACGAGGGCAGCGACACCGCATCCGACGTCGAACATGCGCCGACCGGGGCAGTACCGGTCGACCTGACCACCCGTCGCGCCGACACCCCGGTGTGAGCGACGCTGCGCCGCCCGGACCATCCGCTCGACGCTCGGTGCTGACATCGCCCAGGGTCGTCGGTTTCGATGCCGCCATCGCCCGCCTGGCGGAGCAGGCACGCGACCACAGCGCGGACCGTGCGCTCTACCTGCTGTCACAGGCCGCCAACCACTCACTGCTGTGGCACGGGATCAACGCGATCGATGCGCTGGTCGGCGGGCCGACACACCGTCGCCGAGCGTTGCGACGCTCGGTGATCGTCGCGATCGAACAGGCGGTGGTCAACGGGCCGATCAAGGCCACCGTCGACAGGGAGCGCCCCGCACCCCGGGCCGACCACCCCCACGGTCTGAGGGTTCCGCTGACGTCGTCGTTCCCGAGCGGGCACGCGTCGGCCGCAGCGTGTTCCGCCACCTTGTTGTCCCGGGACCTGGGCGCTGCGCCGGTGTGGTGGGCCCTGGCGGGGTTGGTGTCGTGGAGCCGGGTCCACGTCGGCGTCCACCACGCGAGCGACGTCGCCGCGGGCCTCGTGCTCGGCAGGACGCTCGCCGGGGCCGCCGCCGTGGTCTGGCCACCGGCGGGAGGCCGCTGATCGAACGGTCCGGTCCCCGACACAGCCCCGACCGACGCTCCCTGCCGCACTCGTACCCGACGGGCGTCGCGTCCGACCCAACTCTGGTTAGCCTCCCTCTGTGGCGCCCCAACCGGTCGAGGACCGAGACGAGATGAGCGGGCTCGAGTCCGTGATGTGGGAGCTCGAGCGGGACCCTCAGCTCTCAGCGGCGTTCGCGAACCTGACCATGTTCGACCGCCCCCCCGACCGTGCCGCGTTCACCGCTCGGATGGGTCGGGCCACGCTCGCCGTGCCACGGCTCCGCCAACGCGTGGTGGCCACCCACAACCCGCTGGGCCACCCGAGGTGGGCCGAGGACCCCGACTTCGACCTGGACCACCATCTGCGGTGGGTGGACCTGGGCGGGAGGGCCGACGATCGCGAGCTCTACGACCTGGCCGCCGGCCTCATGCGTCAACCGTTCGACCGAGAGCGGCCGCTGTGGGAGTTCGTCACCATCGAGGGTCTGTCCGACGGCCGCGCTGCGATGCTGCAGCGACTGCACCACACGATCACCGACGGCGAGGGCGGCATCCGGCTGTCGGTGGAGTTCCTCGACTTCCAGCGCGACCCGGACCACGCACCTGCGACGACGACAGTTGCACCACGCCCCACAGCCGGTCCCGACCAACAGGTCGGCCCGGCCGGAGATGCCGACCGGAACGACCAGCACGAGGGTGAACCACGGGCGGACGCGATCGACGCCGGCCCGACCGGGACCGACACCGTCGCGGCGGCCACGGGGATCTGGGCCCGGTCGAGCGCAGCGCTGGGCGGTGCAGCAGCTGCGGTCACCAACACCGCGGCCGCCATCCCCCGCAGAGGGTCCGAGTTCACCTCGATGGCGCGTTCGACCCTGCGGCAGGTCACCGTCGGGTCCCACCGGTCCACGCTGTGGAACGAACGCTCCCTGCAACGGTGGCTGGGCACTGCGGTGCTGTCGCTCGACGACGTGCGCGATGCCGCCCACGAACTCGGCGGCAGCGTCAACGACCTGTTCGTCTGCGGCGCCGCATCTGCTGCTGGACGCATCCATGCCGATGCCGGGCGGCCGGTGGACGAGCTGCGGGTGTCCATGCCGGTCAGCACGCGCCACGACCGCTCCATGGGCGGCAACGCCTTCTCCCCGACCCAGACGCTGGTCCCCACCGGCGAGATGAGCCCGGCCGAACGTTTCGCGACGATCCACGAGATCCTCGACCAGGTCAAGCACGAGCGGTCCGTGGATGCGCTCGCCGGAGTCGCCGACGCAGCAGCCCTGTTGCCCTCCGCTGCAATGGTCCGTACCGGACAACACCTTGCCGGTGCGGTCGACTTCGTGTGCTCGAACGTCAGGGCGGCACCGTTCGATCTGTTCATCGGTGGTGCTCTGATGGAGGCGAACTACCCGCTCGGGCCGCTGGCGGGCACTGCGTTCAACCTGACCACGATGTCGTACCGGGGATGGCTCTACCTCGGGCTGGTCACCGATCCGGCGGCAGTCGCGAACCCCGAGGAACTCCTCGACGAACTGCGGCGAAGCTACGCAGAACTGTTGCGCATCGGCGGGGTCCGCCGACCTCGGAGCATCTGAGCGAACTGCGGACGGACGCGTCTCCGGAAGGGCCGAGGCGACGGGCCGAACCGGACCTTCGGGGCGGGCCGCGTCATCGGCCGGAGGAGATCCGCCGGCCGACGAGTCGGGTCAAGTCAGTTGGATGAGATCTGGTGGTCCAGACGGACCAGCACCATGCGCACGTCGAGCAGCAGATCGGCCACTTCGGTGCTGGTCACGATGTTGCGGTCCGAGATGCCGCCGAGCCCACGGTCGATCAGGTCCATCGCCTCGCGGACGGTGGTGTCGGCCTGCAGCTCAGTGCCCAGAACCTCAGTGTCGAGAACCTCTGTCATGGTGCCTCCTGCTGCCCGCACCCGGCTGGTGCCAGGTGCTCGTGACTGAGGATACCGGTCGTCGGTGACATCGAGCGCGCGCGTTCGCCCCGGGCCCCGATCACCCTCAGCACATCGACGTGCGAGAGCGGAACGGATCCCGACCGCCGGGTGCGGATCGCGACAGCGGAACCGGCCGGGGACTACCGTCGCAGCGATGCCCAGCCACGACGCACCAGCAGGCGTCACCTTCGCCAGTTTCGCCGCGCTGGGCCTGCCCACCGGGCTCCAGGTCGCACGCTCTGCAGCAGAGATGGGTTTCGACTCGTTCTGGACCGCCGAGACCGTCGGCCAGGAGGCGTTCGCGTCGCTCGCCGCTGTGGCCACCACCGAGCCGCGCCTGTCGTTGGGCACCGGCGTGCTCGCGTTGCAGCTGCGCACGCCGATGCTCGCCGCCATGGGAGCGGCCACACTGCAGAGCCTCGCGCCCGAGCGCGACGTGCTGCTCGGTGTGGGGATCTCCTCGCCGGTGGTGGTCGACCGCTGGCACGGTGCGCACTACGGCGATGCTCCCGTGTCCCAGGCCCGGGAGTACGTCCAACTGGTCGGCGAACTCCTCTCGGGTGAGCCGGTCACCCATGACGGCACCCACTACCGGTGCACCAAGAGCCGCTTGGGGGTGCGCCTGGAGGGGCGACGACCGAAGGTGATCCTCGGCGCACTCAACCAGCGCATGCTGCGCGCTGCGGGCGAGTTGGCCGACGGAGTGCTGCTGAACTACCTGCCCGCCGACGCAGTGCCGTGGTGCGTCGAGCAGGTTCGGGCGGGCGAGGTGGTGGCCGGACGATCGGCGGGCACCTGCACCGTGTACGCCTATGTCCACCTCGGCGTGTGCGATCGCGACGCAGCATTGCCGGCGGCCCGCAAGGACCTGTTCTCCTATGCGGTGGTTCCCGCCTACGCACGAGCCTTCGAACGTGCCGGTTTCGCCGACGAGGTGGCGGGGGTGCGCGCCGCTCACGCGACGGGCGACCGCGATGCTGCGGTCGCGGCCATCTCGGATCGCATGGTCGACGCCATCGACATCTGCGGCGACGCAGCGACCGTGCGCGCAGCCATGGGCAGGTACCGCGATGCCGGGGTCGACGTGCCGGTCGTCATGGCGTTGCCGTGGGGGCCCGATCGTCGGGCGGTCATCGACGCAACGCTCGCTGCCACGGCCGGGTACTGACCAGGCACCGATCAGGAGGACGAGGCGATGCAGCTGAGCGATGCAGTGGTGGTGGTCACCGGCGGCGGCAGCGGGATCGGAGCCGCGCTCGTCGAGCGCATCGCCGCCGAGTCCCCGGCTGCGGTGGTCGTGGCGGACCTTGATGGTGAGGCCGCCGCGGCGGTGTCCGCGCGAGTCGGTGCAGCACTGGCAGGCGCAGCATCGTCGGCCGCGGCGATCTGGCACGTCGAGTGCGACGTGTCCGACGAGTCACAGGTGATCGACCTGATCGCAGCGGTCGAGGCCCGTCACGGCACGATCGACCTGTTCTGCGCGAACGCGGGGATCGCGTCGGGACAGGGGATCGACGCACCGGATGAGGTGTGGGATGCCGTGATGGCGGTCAACGTCATGTCGCATCTCTACGCCGCCCGTGCGCTGGTGCCCGGGTGGACCGCACGGGGACGAGGTCATCTGCTGGTGACTGCGTCCGCGGCAGGTCTGCTGTCCAACCTGGGCGATGCGCCGTACTCGGTGTCCAAGCATGCAGCGGTCGCGCTGGCCGAGTGGATCTCGATCACCTACGGCGATCGCGGGGTGGGCGTGTCATGTCTCTGCCCCCAGGGCGTGCGCACCCCGCTGCTGTTCGGCGCCCACCCCCCCGCCGCTGGCTCGTCGGGCAGCGCCGTCGACGGCGCGCTCGCGGCCGAGGTCGTGAAGGCCCAGCGGATCCTCGAACCAGAGCAGGTGGCCGAGGTGACCGTCGCCGCTCTCGCCGAGGACCGCTTCCTCATCCTCCCCCACGACGAGGTCGCGTCGTTCGAACAGGCTCGGGCGGCGGACCGGGAACGTTGGCTCGGCGCCATGCGGCGCATGCAGGCCCGCCTCGAGCGCCGGTGAGGGCCGGCACACCGTGACCGGCGATCACCGAATGACCGGCAGCCCGCTGTGACCGAGGATCGACCCGAGGACCCTCACCTGCGCACCCTCGAGGTGTACCAGCGGCGGGCGGACGACTGGATCGACCGGCGCAGCGCAACCACCGACGCGGTCGTCGAGTTCACCCGGTGGCTCGACCGCGAGGGCATCGGGGCGCGCCCGGGACGCGTCGTCGATCTGGGGTGCGGGCCGGGCTGGCACCTTCCGCTGCTGCGGACCGCCGCGGTCGCGCTGGACGGCACTGCGGCCATGTTGGAGCGGGTCGCAGAGATGGCCCCGGCATCACCGAGGGTGCGGGCGGACCTGCGAGCGCTCCCCTTCGCGCGGGGGTCGCTGGACGCCGCATGGGCGGAACGATCCCTGGTGCACCTCCGCCGAGCGGCGGTGCCGATGGCGCTGTGGGACCTGCACCGAGCGCTCAGGGTGGGGGCGAAGGTCCACCTGGGTCTGTTCGAGGGCGAGCTGGAACACGGTCAGATCGATGGCGACGACGTCCCCGGCCGGTGGTTCAGCGCGTGGCCCGAGCCCTTGTTGCGCGCCGTCCTCGGCGGTGCCGGGTTCCGCCTGGACCTGCTCGGGCGGCACAGTGTCGGCGACGTCGACGAGCTGCAGGTGTGGGCGACCAGGGAGCGGACCCTGGCCGACACGGTCGGGCCCGGCATGCGCCTGCTGCTGGTCGGGTTGAACCCGTCACTGGTCGCGTCCGACGCAGGAGTCGGCTTCCACCGCCCCGGCAACCGCGCCTGGCCCGCGCTGGCAGCCGCGGGTCTGGCGACGGTGGACCGCGACCCCGTCCACCTACTCCGTGCGCACCGCATCGGCATGACCGATCTGGTCAAACGCGCCTCGCCGAGGGCCGACGAGATCACCGCCACCGAGTACCTCGCCGGCATGGACCGACTGGATGCGCTGTGCTCGTGGCTGTCGCCCGACGCGGTCTGCATCGTCGGCCTCGCCGGATGGCGGGCCGCGGTCGACCGCCGCGCCACCACCGGTGTGCAACAGCGACGCCTCGGCGGCCGACCCGTGTACCTGATGCCGAACCCGAGCGGGGTCAACGCCCACATCGACGTCGGGGGCCTGGCCGAGCACTTCGCCGCAGCGGCGCGGCTCGCCGACGCACACGGCGTTCCGCCAGACTCCCCCGGTGCTCCTCCATGAGATCGTCGAGTTCGCAGCGTCGGACCGCCCCGACGACGTCGCGCTGATCAGCGACGGTCGGCGACCGAGCTTCGCTCAGCTGGACCAGCGGATCCGCGCGGTGGCCGACGTGGTCGGCTCTCGCACACGGGCCGGCGACCGGATCGTGATCGTGTCCGACAACCACCTGGATGTGGTCACCGCCATGTACGCGGTGCCACGCGCCGGAGCGATCCTGACCTTCGCCAACACCCGCCACACCCCGGCCGAGATCAATGAGCTGATCGACGCGACCGTGCCGTCGATGCTGTTGGCGAGCCCCGAACAGCTCGACCGACTCGGGCCCGTGCTGAACGACAACGGGTCGCTCGCCACCGTGCTGTCGATCGGCGGTGCGCACCCCGTCGCGGAAGACGACCTGACCGAGCTCGCCGACAATTCCATCGGCAACACGAGCGAGCCTGCCGGACTACCGACCGGGCTCGCCGAGGCCCACGGGACCGGAGAACAACAACGCGTTCCGGAGCTCGACGCCTGCGCCTGGTTGATCCACACCTCGGGCACCACCGGTCGACCCAAGGGCGTGATGCTGACCCACCGCAGCCTCGTCGCTGGCGTCACCAACACCGCGATCTCCCGACCGTTCTCCGAGGATGACGTCTACCTGTTCCCGTTCCCCCTGTTCCACGTCGCTGCCTACAACGTGCTGCACGCGCATCTGCGACGCCGCCCGGTGGTGCTGGTTCCCCGCTTCGACGCTGCCACGGTGCTGGGTCTGATCCGCAGCGAACAGGTCACCTGCTGTTCGCTCGCACCGACGATGCTCGCCATGCTGTTGGACCATCCCGAGCGCACCCCGACGTCACTGGAGGGTCTGCGCCAGATCTCCTACGGCGCGTCGGCGATGCCGCTCGACCTGCTCCGTCGGGTGCTCAGCGAGCTGCCCGACTGCGGGCTCGCGCAGGGGTACGGCATGACCGAGCT
>Ga0105045_10006143_pt1 | contig 10617 bp, 10 predicted proteins | sample MAT02_FD_78089 | JGI IMG/M metagenome (GOLD analysis project Ga0105045, IMG submission 78089) | Freshwater microbial communities from Lake Fryxell liftoff mats and glacier meltwater in Antarctica - MAT-02 (megahit assembly) | ecosystem: Environmental > Aquatic > Freshwater > Ice > Liftoff... | reverse complement strand
TTAGAAGTTTAGTTGATGGTAAAAAAGATAGTTCCACATTTACAAAATACACCCAAGTTTTTGATGATAAACATGGATTTATCCATAATCTAAGCGTTCTTGATTTAATCTTCAATGAAGGTAAATATGCTATGGATTATTTAAAAGAACAAACGCTGATAGTCAAATAGATACTTTTTAAGAAGTAAAGGGAGCTCTATTTGGGCGTGTTCGCTGCGGCGAACTGGGCTTTACGTTCCCGATTTTTTTTATAAAGCGATAAAAATCGCATTATAAAAAAAGAGCTCCACTTCAATCCCTCACGCAAAAAATCGTACACAGAAAAATTCGCTTTTATTCATAAGTCAAACGTGCCATTATAGGAAAGTGATCTGAATTAATAAAATTGGGGAAACTTTCAAAATTTTTAACAATCATTTTTTCATCGGCAAAAATATAATCAATACGAGCTGGATAATATCTGAATTTATAAGTAGCGCCAAATCCTGCACCAGCTTCTTCAAAACCATCTTTCATATTTCCCTTAATACTTCTATAAACATACGAAAAGGCACTGTTATTCATATCACCACAAATAATAGTTGGATAAATCGATTTTAATTTATGTTCCCTTAAAATTTCTGCTTGCTGCTGCTGCTGTTTAAAAGCTTTACTTATTCTATTTAAAAGTTTTTGTGATTTCTGCTGATTGATAGCATCGATATTTTCATCGATCTCATTCACATCAGGTGATATTTTTATCGATTGTAAATGCATATTGTACACTCTGATAATATCCTTACCTTTTTTTATATCAGCATAGACAACATTATTACTTGAATTTGGAAAAATAATATTCCCTTGATTGATAATAGGAAATTTAGAAAAAATGGCTTGTCCAGATTTTATTTTGTTTCCCGTTGTGTAAATATATCGATGTCGATACACTTTTAAATCAATATTAGCCGAAGGAGCGTATTCCTGAATGCATAAAATATCAGGATTTTTGTCATTGATAAAATCTACAATATCCGAAGGTACATCATCACGATCAATCCAATTGAAAACATTCAGCAATCGCACATTGTAACTCATTACGGTAAAGTCTTTTTCTTCAATTACAAAAGTGGCTGCAGAAAATTTGTAGAATTTATTGATAAATGTAATTCCTAGCAACAAAACCAAACCAGATACAATCAATCTCTTTTTAAATTGTACAGCCCAGTAAACAAAAAACATAGCATTAAGAACAAAGAAAATAGGCATAAAAAGCGTTAGAACAGATAAAATAGGAAATGATTTAGGAGCTAAAAAAGGTAAGACGTACGCAATAAAAGTCACAAGGATAACAACAATATTTAGAAAAAACATTCCTTTGTTAAACCATGATAAATTTTTCATTCTACTATTTTTTTTAAAAAATTATTTTTGGATTTTACTTACCAACCTTAAACAAAAATTCTTTTTCCTCTTTCGTCAAACTATCATACCCAGATTGACTTATTTTATCTAATATCTCATCAATTTGCTGTTGAGATTTGTCCTTTGTAATAATTTTTGAAACGCTTCTTTCAATTGGTTTGCTGTAATTTTTATGTACTTTTCTAAAAGGTGTCGATTCCCTTTTTTGAAACAAGGTAGCAAAAAAATCTAAAACTGAAGAGACCATTTTACTTAGATCAAATCCACTTTCTAGCAATTTAATGAATATAAATCCAAACAAAGCTCCCGCAAGATGAGAAATATGTCCGCCCATATTTTCAGATCGAATTTGCATTAAATCAATAATTAGAATTACCGCTGTTACATGCCACAACTTTACATTACCTATTATTAGTAACCTAAGTTCCATCATGGGATTGTAAGTGGTTGTTGCCACTAATATTGCCATTATTGCGGCAGAAGCACCAACAAGAGGCGCATTAATATTAAGAATATAAAATATTAAAACATAACTAACACCGGCAAAAATAGCACTTAAAACATACAAACCTAATAATTGCTTTGCAGTAAAATAGGTCATAAACAATCGGCCTGCAAAATTGAGCACTAACAAGTTAAAAATGATATGCATTATCCCTGCATGAAAAAAAGCGTAGGTTAACAAAGACCATGGTTTCCAAATCAAATTTGCAGGATTAGAAGACAAACTAACAAACTGAACATAATCAACACTAATTCCTACTAGTGATAAAAGTCCGAAGAGTAGCCATGGAATTACAAACAAAGCAGCATTCCAAAAGATGAGCTGCGTTACAATCCCTCCTACTTTATATTGTAATTTTATGTCGTCAATTATATCCATACTTTTATTCACTTTAAAATTAAATTCTAGTTCCAGCGATTATCATTAAACTGATTTTTTTTCCAATACCACATAATAATAAAACCAAACAAAGCGCCACCAACGTGAGCGAAATGTGCAATTCCACCACCTCCAAATATAGATCTTCCAGAAATTCCTAAATACAAATCAATTAAAACAATACCTGGAACAAAATATTTAGCTTTTATTGGAACAGGAATAAACAATAAGGCTAATTCAGCGTTAGGAAACATAAAGGCAAATGCGACAATCGTTCCATATATTGCACCTGATGCTCCCACCGCAGTCCCCGCATAAGCACTAGTGAATTTATTGAAATCAGATACGGTAAGTACTTCTTGCCAACCCGTATTGATTTTTCCTTCGCTTAATATTTGTAAAATATCTTGTTTTAAAAATCCATTAGCGATCAGCGTATTTATACCATCCTGAAAATAATAGTAATTCACAGCAGTATGGACCAAAGCTGCTCCTAAACCGCATGAAATATAGAAAAATAGGAATTTTTTACTCCCCCAAACGCTTTCTAAAGCTGATCCAAACGAATATAAAGCAAACATATTAAAAAGAATATGCATTAAGCCACCATGCATAAACATGTGTGATAGTATTTGCCAATACTCAAACCCTGGGTTGTCTGGAAAATATAACGCTAAAAATTTATAGGCAATATCTCCTAAAAAAAGGGTTCCAACAAAAAACAAAACATTTATAATTACTAATTGTTTTACGGTTTCAGTGACGTTTCTCATAATGCAAATTTTTTATCTAAATCTTCCACACGCATAGTGATGAAAGTGGGTTTATGAAATGGCGATACATTGGGATCTTTACAGGCAAAAAGCCCATTGACCAGGTTTTCTTGTTCTTTCTCTGTAAGGTGTGTTCCTGTTTTTACAGCTAAACTTTTAGCCATTGATTTAGCTATCGAATCATTTTGACTAAAACTACTTTCTGGAATTCCATCTTGTAAATCACTTAGCAATTGCTCTAAAACTATTGAAACTTCACTCTCCGTTACATTTACAGGAATTCCTGATATAACTACGTGATCCGTATCATTTTCTTCAAATACAAATCCAGTATTTATTAATGAAAGTTGTAATCCAGAGATCAATTCCATTTCACTACTTGAGTAAAACAAATTCAAGGGAAACAACAACTGCTGACTCGAGGCTTGATTAACGGTCATATTCAATAGGAATTGTTCATATAAAACCCGCTGATGGGCGCGCTGCTGATCAACAATTACCATTCCCGACTTGATTGACGAAATGATATATTTTTTATGAATTTGATACGTTTTATGAACTGAATTTTCTACTTCTTCATCTTGAAACAATGACGAAGTCATTTCTTCATTTTCAAATGTTAGGTGTTGACTTTCGTTTGGATTCTCGTCCAATCCCACATATAAACTTTCCCAATTTGACGTTGATTCTGGTTTTTTATAAGTTGAAAATTGCTTGCTTGGTCTTTCTTCAGAAAACGGATTAAAATTTCCATCAACTTGGATTGTGGGCGTAGCACCATCTAAATCTTTATAATGATAAGGTGTATCTAAATTAGAATCCCTATCAAAATCTAAAACTGGCGCAACATTAAACTGACCTAAACCGTGTTTAATAGAAGCCCGCAATATGGCATACAATGCTTGTTCATCATCAAATTTAATTTCAGTTTTAGTAGGATGAATATTAATGTCAATAGTATGAGGTGGCAATGTAAGATTTAAAAAATAACTTGGTTGTGCGCCGTCTTTTAAAATTCCATCATAAGCAGCCATCACCGCATGATGCAAATAACCACTTTTTATAAATCGGTCATTAACGAAGAAAAACTGCTCTCCCCTACTTTTCTTAGCAAATTCAGGTTTGCTTACAAATCCTTCAATAGTTACAATTTCTGTTTCTTCCTGAACTGGTATCAGTTTTTCATTAGTTTTTCCTCCAAAAATAGCAACAATTCTATGGCGTAAAGTTCCCGGCGACAAATTATACATTTCACTGCCGTTGTGATAAAAAGTAAAATGAATTTTTGGATGTGCCAATGCAACACGCTGAAATTCATCAACAACATGGCGATATTCCACAGTATCTGATTTTAAAAAATTTCGGCGTGCAGGAATATTAAAGAATAAATTTTTAACTGCAAAAGAAGTTCCTTTCGGCAAAACAGCAGCATCTTGGGATATAAATTTACTGCCTTCAATTACGATATGGTTTCCTAGTTCCTCTTGATCTTGCTTAGTTTTCATCTCCACATGCGCAATTGCAGCAATTGATGCTAATGCTTCGCCTCGAAAACCTTTAGTATGCAAAGAAAATAAATCCTCCGCCTGACGTATTTTGGAGGTAGCATGACGCTCAAAACACAAACGAGCATCAGTAACACTCATTCCTAAACCATTATCAATAACTTGTACCAATGCTTTTCCAGCATCTTTTATAATCAATTTGACATCTGTTGCACGCGCATCAACTGCATTTTCAAGTAATTCCTTCACCACCGAAGCAGGTCTTTGAACCACTTCACCAGCAGCAATCTGATTCGCAACATGATCAGGAAGTAATTGAATAATACTCGACATTAATAAATTGGGATTAGAATTTTGAGTTAATAATTTTATAACATAGCAGTGCAAATTTAATGAATTTCCTTGCGCAATAGTAGCTTATTAAGTCATAATTAAAACAAAAAACCTACACTATTGAAAACAGTATAGGTTTGTTAATTGATCAACTTTAAAACTATTACTCCTTCAATTCTAGTGGTAAGTTTTCTATTTGTAAAGCACCTGCTGATAGTAAATGTTGATCATCTATTTGATGTGTAAACGAAGCTTGCTGACGAATATATGCCATCTTTATAGCTGCAATAGCGGCTTCGGTACCTTTATTGCCATGGATTCCTCCACTTCTATCAATGGATTGTTGCATTATGTTATCAGTTAGCACACAAAAAATAACTGGTACATCAGTTTGCACATTTAAATCTTTAATCCCTTGAGTTACGCCTTCGCATACAAAATCAAAATGTTTAGTTTGTCCTTGAATTACGCATCCAATGGCAATAACTGCATCAACATTTTGTGTTTGTAACATTTTTTTGGAGCCATAAATAAGTTCAAAACTTCCAGGAACATTCCACCTAATAATATGGTGAGCTGGAACTTGGTTTTCTAATAATGCTTCAATAGCTCCTTTACAAAGTCCTTCGGTAATATTCTCATTCCACTCTGAAACAACAATCCCAAACCGAAAATCTTTCGCATTTGGGATTAAATTTTTGTCGTACTCAGATAAATTTTTATTTTCAGTAGCCATTTGATTATTGTTTTAAATTCCAGATTCCTATTTTATACTGTTAAAGGTACTATTTTGAATTCAAAAACATATCTTCTTACATTAGCAATCTAAAATCTTTAAATACTATTGCGCGGCTCCTATCAATACATCAATTGAAGCTGCTTCTGGTGATGCGTCATAATTTTCCTTAATATCAGTAAAGTATTTTAGCGCATCCGCTTTATTTCCCAAAGTCAAAGCTACTTTTCCAGCTTTCAATAAAAAACGTGGCGTAGTAAAATCATTTTTATTCAACTCAGCAGCTTTTATATAATTTTCTAAAGCTTCTTTAGGCTGGTTTTTCTCAGAGTACGCGTCACCAATTGCGCCTTTTGCCAAAGCACCTAAAACAATATCATCTGAATTGAATTTACTTAAATAATCAATTGCCTCAGTATATTTTCCCGTATTCAAATAAGCAATTCCAGCATAATAATTTGCCAAATTACCAGCATCTGTTCCTGAATATTCATCTGCTATTTTCAAAAATCCAAATTTCCCTTCAGATCCATTCAATGATAATTTGTACAAAGAATCACTTGACACACCATCAGTTGCTTTTTGAAAATTTTGTTGTGCAACAAACATTTCATTAGCTGCTTCCTCTTGCTGTGGCGCCGCAATAAAGCGCTGATATCCTAAATAACCAATCATGACAACTGCCGTTGCAGCAACTAATCCAATAATGATTTTTTGATTTTTAGCAACCCAATCCTCAGTTAATGTCGCTGTTTCATCTAGCTTTGAAAAAACTTCAGCAGTTGTGCTGTCTTTATCATCAATTACTTTTGCTTCGATTCCTTCTTCTTTAACCTCTTTTTCTTTTGGTGCTTTATATCCTCGTTTATTGTACGTTGCCATTTCTTATAATTTAGTGAAGCGCAAAAATAAAATTTTTATTCAAACTCACGCTAAAAATATGCTTTTATATTAAAAAAAAATGGTGCAACCGAAAATTTTGTTAGACTATCCCATTAATTAGGTGAGAATATACTCAAAATGTGTTTAATTTCGAAAATTTTCGATAATTTGCGCTCTTATTGAAAAAACTTGGCACAATTAGCAAAGTTCTCAATATCAGCCAGTCCACTCATGTATTTAAAAAGTATTTCACTGTTCAATTATAAGAATTTTGCAGAAGCAAATTTCGACTTCGACCGAAAGATAAATTGTTTTGTTGGCAAAAACGGAATTGGAAAGACCAATGTCCTAGATGCTATCTATCATTTATCATACGGTAAAAGCTATTTTAATCCATTAGCCGTTCAAAATATCAAGCATGGCGAAGAGTTTTTTGTCATTGATGCCGAGTTTGAAAAAAAAGAACGAATAGAACAAATTGTATGTAGTTTAAAAAAAGGTCAGAAAAAAATATTAAAGCGCAATGGCAAAGCGTACGATAAATTTTCAGATCACATTGGTTTTATTCCACTAGTTATTATTTCTCCAGCGGATAGAGATTTAATTGTAGAAGGTAGTGAAACCCGACGTAAATTTATGGACAGTGTGATTTCACAGTTGGATTCACACTATTTAAAACAACTTATTCAATACCAAAAAGTAATCAGTCAGCGCAATGCGTTGTTGAAATATTTTGCTTTAAATCATGTTTTTGAAAATGATACGTTGTCTATATATAATGAGCAGTTAACTATTTATGGAAAATATATTTTTGAAAAACGTAAGGAATTTATTGAACAATTTATTCCTACTTTTAACAAACACCATCAAGCGATAACGGGTTCAGAGGAAACGGTTCAATTAGTTTACGAAAGCCATTTACATGAAAAAGATCTGTTAAATCTCTTACAAGAAAATATCAATAAAGATCGAGCCTTACATTATACTAGTGTAGGCATTCACAAAGACGACCTTGCATTTGAAATTGATAATCATCCCATAAAGAAATTTGGTTCACAAGGTCAGCAAAAATCGTATCTCATTGCATTAAAATTAGCACAGTTTGAATTTCTAAAAAAGCAAAGTGGTGTAAAACCATTACTGTTATTTGATGATATTTTTGATAAATTGGACGAAAGCCGGGTCAGCAAAATAATAGAAATGGTTAATAGCGATACTTTTGGACAGCTTTTTATATCAGACACACACCCCGAGCGCACTGAAAATATCTTAAAATCGACAAATCAATCTTATAAAATTTTTAATTTGTAACTTTTTTTTATTGATCCTAAAGATTTTGAATCTCAATAATTAACTACTTTTACACAATCAATTTTAAATATAATAACCTTGAAATTTAATCCAATATTACTAGTAATTGTATCTTTTATACTATTTTCATGTAATGGTCAAACAGCAAATAATAGCCAAATTTTAGATGCTAAAACCTTTTCGGAAAAAATTGCTGCTACGCCAAATGCCCAAATCCTAGATGTCAGAACTGCAACTGAATTTTCATCAGATCATATTGATCAGGCTGTAAATGCCGACTGGCTAGGAAATAAATTCATTGATGGCACCAGCAAATTAGATAAAACTAAACCTCTATTTGTTTACTGTAAAAGTGGTGTAAGAAGTCAAAGCGCTGCAACAAAATTATCAGAATTGGGCTTTACTAAAATTTATCTCTTGCAAGGCGGGATTTTGAAATGGGATGCAGCAGGTTTGTCAAAACCTAGTGCTAAAGTAATAGGAATGACAGCGCAAGAATATAGTGAATTACTAAACTCTGATAAAAAAGTACTGATTAATTTCTACGCTGAATGGTGTGCACCTTGCAAAAAAATGGCTCCTTACGTCAAAACAATGCAAACTGAATTTGCTGACGATGTAACCATTATAAGACTAGATGCCGACAAAAACAAAACGCTTATAACGGAAATGAAAATTAGTGAACTTCCTACCTTGCTTTTATATGACAAGAAGGAAATGAAATGGAGACAATCTGGTTTTGTTAGCGAAGATGATTTAAGAAAACAAATACAATAGCTACGATGCTTTCAAAAGACACACTTCAATTTTTAGATGATCTAAAAGCTAATAACAATCGGGACTGGTTTTTAGAGAATAAAAAAAGATACGAGATTTTTAAAACTGATTATTTACAAACTGCTAATGATTTATTAGATGCTTTAAAACCACTCGATCCATCACTGGAAATGCTAGAAGGTAAAAAGTGTACTTTTAGAATCAATCGTGATATTCGGTTTTCAAAAGACAAAACGCCCTATAAAACGCATTTAAGTTTTTGGTTTTCATCTGGAGCCAAAGGTCAAAATCGTTCCGGATATTATATTCATCTTGAGAAAGGAGCAAGTTTTATTGCCGGTGGATTGTATTGTCCAGAAGCAGATGATTTAAAAAAGATACGCAAAGAAATCGCTTTTTTTTATGATGATTTAGAAGCAATTCTTGATGAAAAGGATTTTAAAAGAGAATTTACCGATTTTGCTCGGGAGGAAAAAAACACATTGAAAAATCCGCCAAGAGGATATGAAAAAGAGCATCCCGCTATAGATTTATTAAAATTAAAAAGCTTTGAATCAGCCCAAAAAATTGAAATAATAGTAGCTACAAAAAAAGATTTTGTTGCTGAGATGAGTCAAAAATTAATCGTTTTAAAACCCTTAAACGATTTTCTCAATCGCGCTTTAACTTCTGAGTAATTTACGTAGGATCAATGAAAAAAAAGAAAATACTCTTTCTTGGCGAATCATTTCGAGCCGATGCCATAACATGGATAAATGGCTTAAGGGAATTTGGCGATTTCGAAATTATAACTTGGGAATTAACAACTCCGAGCAATAATAAAACAAATCGCATTTTAAGATTATTAGAATTTATCTTCGCTATTTTCAAAATAAAAAAAATAATTAAAGCAGAGAATCCTAATATGGTGATCGCTGAACGAACAACTAGTTATGGTTTTCTAGCAGCAATGACAGGAATACACCCAATGGCAATCGCCCAGCAAGGTCAAACTGATTTGTGGCCTGAAAAGACCGTTACAATTTCTTTTAAAAAGTTAATTCAGAATTATGCTTTTCAACAAGCAGATTTAATTCATGCTTGGGGAGAAGTGATGACACTTACTATGAAAGAATCAAATGTTGATATGAATAAAGTGTTGGTTTTACCAAAGGGAATTGATTTAGATGTCTTTGCAAATCACAATAACGCCAATCCACAAAAAATTTGTGCCATTGTTACAAGATCTCTTTTACCTGAATATCGTCACGATATTATTTTAAAAGCTTTTGGTGTTTTAAATAGGAAAGGAATTGACTTTTCACTAATTATTGTTGGCGACGGCAAACAATTTCCTATTTTAAAGCAGTTAGCAAAAGAACTTAAAATACAAGAAAAAGTGATTTTTACGGGTCGAATCCCAAATACGCAGTTACCACAATTATTACAAGAATCCAATTTTTACATAAGCATGCCAATTACTGAGGGAGTTTCGGCGTCTTTATTCGAAGCAATGGCCTGTAATTGTTATCCAATAGTGACTGATATCGCAGGAAATAGAAGTTGGATCCAGCACCGTGAAAATGGAAATTTAGTTCCGGTTGATGATTATAACGCCCTTGCTGAAGAACTCATTTGGTCTTTTGAAAATAAAGATCAAAAAGAACAGGCGGTTCTTATAAATAGAAAAACCGTTGAACATAAAGCTAATTACAAAACAAATATGAAAATTATTTCCAATAAATATTACCATTTAATTGACACTTACACCACTAATTAAATATGTGCGGAATTAACGGAATTTTACACTTGCAATCGCAAAAAAATGTTGACGAACGTGTTTTACTTAAAATGCGCGATTCGCTTGAACATCGAGGCCCAGACGACAAAGGATTTTTTATAGATAAAAACATTGGATTGGGACATAGGCGTCTATCCATCCTCGATACTTCAACTGCCGGACATCAGCCTTTTTTATCAGAAAACGGACGATATGTGCTAACTTATAACGGAGAAATTTACAATTTTACAACATTT
>Ga0105045_10006142_pt1 | contig 10618 bp, 8 predicted proteins | sample MAT02_FD_78089 | JGI IMG/M metagenome (GOLD analysis project Ga0105045, IMG submission 78089) | Freshwater microbial communities from Lake Fryxell liftoff mats and glacier meltwater in Antarctica - MAT-02 (megahit assembly) | ecosystem: Environmental > Aquatic > Freshwater > Ice > Liftoff... | reverse complement strand
TGCCTCGGGGATATCGATGCGACGAACGCGCGCCTGAAGTAGCGCGCTGAGCTCGACCGAAGTGGCGCTCATCGCTTGCCGCTGAATCGTTTCCGCAACGTCCCGCTAGGGAAACCAGCGAACAACGTCCCGCTAGGGAAACCAGCGAACAACGTCCCGCTAGGGAAACCAGCTAACAATTCACTGCTCCCGCGCAATCGACACTCCTTCACTCCTCATCGTCCTCGTCGTCGTCTTCGTCCTCATCGTCTTCTTCGTCGCCAGTGACGGCGCCGTCGTCTTCGAGATCGTCTTCGTCTTCATCCTCGTCATCGCCTGCGCGACGCGGAACGCCAAGCCCGCTGTCTTCGTCCGCCAGGCCTGCGACGATGCCCGCCAGGCGCGCGGCCTTCTTGAATGCATCCTCAGACTCGATGACCAGGCGCACTTCCTCCGCGCCCGTCGAGAGCGCGTCTTCGAGGGCGCGACGCAGATGTCCATCCCCCAGACGTGCATGCGTTCCCATCGCCGAGACGCGTCCATAAGCGAGCGCGCGGGGCTCGGCCGCAGGGACGGTCTCTGCGAGAAGATCGAGCGCCACATGAAAGCCCGATTCGGTCGCCAGCTTGAGTGCGTCTTCGGCATCCCAGAGTCCACGTGGCTGCCAGATGACTTGCGCGCCCTTGGCCTGCACACCTTCCACAAAGCCCTTGAGCGCTGCTCTGTCACGCGTCGAGGTGGAGAGTTCCGCGCCCGTAAAGAGCACGACAAAGCGTGGCTTGAAGATGCGGATCGCATCGTCGAGATAGGTGCGTGCACCCTCTTTCTCGAAGGCGAACGCGCCGGATTTTCCCGCCTGCATGCGACGCGGAACCGCGAGCGCGATCTCGCAGGCTTCGGGTACGTCTTCACGCCAGCGGGTGAGGGTTCCCTGCTTGGGGAAGGAGGTCGATGGGTGAAGTTCGATGAGCCCGTGCTCGCGAAAATAGCGAGCGGGCGGAATACGGGTGAGGGCCGCGCCGACGCGGATGCTTGGCATAGGGGCGCGACTCTACACGCGGCGACCAGATCCGCACGAAGGACGCTTCGATTCGACGGTGCGTCCGCAGATTTCGGGAAGGGCAACCCTCGGACGCGGGGCTCCGCGACGATGGGATTGTGTCCATCCAATCGGCCTTTGCTGTAGGGTCAATGTGCATGTCCACATCGACCTCCACGCACACGCTCGCCTCTAGCTTGCGTCACCTCGCCACGATCGCCGCGCCGTTGGTGTTGGCCGCGCTCCAGACCGCTTGCCCAAGCGACCCGCCAACCTTCCCCGATCCCTCCGATGCGGCCGTGGAGTGTTCGGCGGAGAACGCCTGTCCCACGGGTGAAATCTGCCTCACAGGACGCTGCTTTACTTCGTGCACTGCGACCTCCTGCGGACCGACAGAAATGTGTGGACCGGCAGGCATCTGCGTCGTCCGCATCGCCTCAGATGCCGGCCCGCCAGATGCCCCGATGCGCCCCGACGCACCGCTCAACTGTACCCTCGCGTGCGGCGGCTTCACGCTTGTCTGCCGCGTTGGCACATGCGTGGAGTGCGAGAATGGCATCGACTGCATTGGCTCGCTTGATGGAGACACCTGTGACCTTGCGCTTGGCGCCTGCACCACCGCATCCCCGGCGATCTGCGCCGCCTGCAATGCGGACATGGACTGTGGGGCCGGAAACACTTGCCTCACGCGCTTGGACGGAACGGAACCTTTTGAGCGCGTCTGCGTTGCGCCGTGTGGCCCAGCGGCTGCGTGCGCCTCGGGCTTCACCTGCGAGATTGGCAACTGCGTGCCTTCGGGCCGAGCGACCTGCACAAGCTATCGCCGCTCCGCCGTGACCGTCCCCGTGGAGTGCGTCGATGTATCGGACTGCGTACCGCTCGGTGCCGACATCTTCGGTGTGGTCGCCAACGCGCGCTGCAACGCCGGCGCATGTGAGCTGACCTGCACCACGACCGCGCAGTGCCCGGCCCCCTTCACGACCTGCTCGGCCACGGGCCTCTGCGCGCGCTGATGGTCCGGCGAGCGCGATCGATTTTTCTCGCGCTCGCGCTCCTTGGGGTGCCGCACTCGGCGGCATCGCAAGACGATGATTGGTCCATCACCCGAGAGACTCCATCTCGACCTGAGACGGCCGCACGGCCGCGACCTCCCCGCGCGCCTCGCCCGACAAGACCCATCGCCGTCACGACGACACCCGCACAGCGGATGGTCGATCGCTACCTCGGGATCGTGCTCGCGCGCCCCGACGATGAGACCGCGATGCAGCGCCTCCTTGAGCATGCGTCGCGTCTCCCCGAGGGCGTGCAGGGCCTTGAGCGCATGCTGGAAGCGAGGCGCACCGAGCCGAATATGCGCCTCGTGATCGCCGCGCTGGCCCACGGTCGCGCCGATGATGTACGTGCAAGGCAGGCCATCCAAGAGGCCACCCTTGAGACGCCAAATCGCCCCGAGGCCTATCGACTTCTCGCCCGAATCGAGCGGAGCGTCGGCAACCTGGATGGCGCCCTCGCCGCGCTCACCTCAGCCTCCACCTACGCGCCCTCCGATGCCGCGATGATGCGCGAGCGTGCTGCGCTCCTGCTCGACCTGGGCCGCATCGAAGAAGCCCGCGCGGTCTACGCGCAGCTGCCGAGCACGAGCGCATGGGAGCGCACCGAGTTCGTGCGGACGCTCGCTTCACGTGGCCTTTGTGCAGAAGCGCTGCCCTCCTTCGACGCCGCCGAGCAAACCTCAAGCGACCCCGCCACACAGACGACGCTGCTGCTCTTGCGCGCGCACTGCGAAGATGAGGTGAACGACGCGAGCGCAGCCCAGGCCTCACTGACGCGCGCATTGAATCCAGCGCGACGCGCAGGCCGAGACCTTGAGGTGCTCGACGCGCTGCTCGACCTCGCACGCAAGCGAGGCACCCTCGAAGCGCTCTTGCCCCAGCTTGAGTTGATGGGCGCGAACGCCCGCCCTTCCCTCGGCATGGTTCTCGAAGAGCTAGGTCGCGATGAAGGCGCGAGGCGCGTCTACACGCAGCACCTTCGAAGCCACGCACGCGACGCCGACGTGCATGTTCGTCTCGCGCATCTGCTCGCGCGTTCTGGAGAGCTTGATGCAGCGCTGGCCGAGCGAAGAGCGCTGGCCCGCCTCTTCCCCGATCGCCTCGCGTTCACGCTCGAATTGGCCGACGCGCTCGCCTCGCTTGGACGCACGGAAGAGGCGCTGCGTGTGCTCGATGCTGCAAGGGCGCGAGGTCGCCGTGATGCAGGTGTGCTGCGCCGTGTGCTCGATGCGTACTCGAGAATTGGCGACCGCGACCGCATCCTTCGCACCCTCGAAGACCTCGTCGCGAGCGATCCCACCGATGCCTCGCGCGTCACCGCGCTGGCCAGCGAGTGGATCGCCCGAGGTGAGCCCGCACGCGCCCAAGCGCTGATCGACTCCCTGGCCCGCGGAGACTCGGCAGAAGGCGCGCTCGCCGCAGGTCGTGCCGCGATCGATGCGCGACTCTTCGAGGTGGCACGCACGCACCTAGAGCGCGCCAATGCGCTGGCGCCGGGCCAGCCCGCAGTGCTCGACGCGACGGCCGATCTCTACGAGCGCACGGGCCGCACCGCGGAGGCACAGCGCGTGATCGAGACACGCCTTCAGCCCCTCGATGCGCAAGATCCAGCCAGCCACGATCTGGAGGCGCGCCTCATCGCCTCGTGGGCCCGCGGAGGCATCCTCGCACAGCAACGTGAGCCGCTCAGAGCACGCGCCGAGCAAGGCGATGTGCGCGCGCTCCGGATGGCGGCCGAGGTCGATCGAAGGCTGGGCGATATCGACGCCGCGCTGGCGTCACTCACGCGTCTTGAAGCGCTCACCCCCGATGACGTGCACGTCGTCTCTGCGCTCCAGCGCCTCCACCACGCGCGTCACGACTACGAGGCCGAGGTTCGCACGCTGCGGCGTCTCGTCGCGCTTGAGCCTGCACGCGCTGGCTGGCACCTCAGTCAGCTCGTTGAGCTCGCGCTCTCCGTCTACCGCGATGAGGACGCGCTGGCCTTCGCCAACGAGGCGGGAGGTCGCGCGTTCAACGATGCAAACCTGGCGATTCGCCTCGGTCGATTGGAAGCAAGACGTCACGATCAGGCGCGTGCATCCGCCCTCTACCGACGCGCCCTTGAGGTCGATCCCGATGCGCACGAGGCCGCATGGGAGCTGGCCTCGATCGAGCGCGATCAAGGTCACGATGAAGCGGCCGCGCTCCTCTACGCGTCGATCACGCTGCGTACGAATGACGACGAGCTTCGCGACCGCGCCGCGCAGGCCGCCCTGGAGAGCGCACGCGTCAGCGATACGTTGAGTTCGCTTGAGCCCCGCTTCCTGGCCCTGGCCCTGGCCCATGGGGATTCCCCCGCGCATCGCCGGCCCGCGCTCATCCTCTACACGGCGCTTCTTCACGCGCACGAACAGAACGATCCGGGTGCGGTCGAGCGCACCGCAACACGCGCCCTCCCCGTCTTGCTCGCGGGTGTTCGCGATGCCGACGCGAGCCACCGCGCGATGTCGCAGGACATCCTCCTTCGCTATCCCGTGCGAGGCTCTGCAGCGCCGCTCCTCGCGCTGGGATTGAGCGAGCACGCGGAGCTCTCGTTGCGTCGCGCCGCCACGTTTGCCGCGCTGCGCGTGATCGACGCATCCAATGAGAGCGCGCTCCGCACCCTGCTCGCCTCCCTGGATGCACGCCTTCGCATCGCTGCGCTGCACGGCCTCGCGCGCGTCCTCTCGCCAAACACACTGCGCACGTTGCTCACGGGCCTGCGCATCCACGCAGACTTGGAGCTGCGCGCCCACGCCGCCTGGTGGTCCACGATCACCGCTGAGCCAGGTCGCCCCCTGCCCCGCGAGCCGCACCTCGTCGACGATGCGGCGCTGCCTGCGCCCGCCCGCTTGCGTGTGCTCGCCCTCACCGAGACGCCCAACGCGGCATCGCTCGACTGGCTCGCGGAGCACGCGCTCTCGCAGACCACCGCAGTCTCCCGGCGTCATCCCTTCTTCGCCACAACGCAGCTGACTCTGACCTGTGTCCCGCACCTTGAGCCGATCGAGACGCTCGATGCCTGGGTAGCCCACGCCGAGGCGATCTGCCCAACGCATCCGCGCGATGACGCTGCCCTCGCCGATGCGCTGGAGCGGGCCGTGCACAATCTCCCCGCACCCTCACTTCCGACTGCCCTGGCACGTCTGGCGGATCTCGCAGTCACACGTCCTTCTGTTGTCCTTCTCGCCACGCGCACCCTTCACGCACGCCTCGGGAATGCGCTCTCCCTTCGCGATGCGCGCAACAATCTGCGTCTGACTGCCGTCGCGCCGAGCGCATGCGATGCCGCTTGCTGGGACCGTTACCGCGCACATCCCTCGGCAGAAGTGCGCGCCGCCGCCATCGAGATCGAGCCCCGCGATCGCGTTCTGGCGTACTCAGGCGATGCCTCCTGGCTCGTCCGGCGCGCGCGCATTCTTCGACTTGCACAAGCGCCTCTCGATGCCGCTTCTTTTCTGGCGCTACGCGAAGCGCTGAGCGATCCGAGCCTTTATGTGAGGACCGCGGCCGTGGAGAACCTGGGGACGCATCTCGATGTGGCCTCGTGTGGCGCCCTCCAAGCACGCGCCCAGGTCGAAGAGTCTCCCGCGCTGCGCGAGGAGCTCGGGAGACTCCTTGGGCTGTGCAACACCCAACAACGTTGACGTGGCCTCGCTGCCTGACGTACAAGAATCGCGAAACGTGGAAGAGCGTATTGGCATTGCCTGCGGCGCCTGTGACACGTTCGCCCCGCTAGGAGCGTCGTGGTGTCCCGGCTGTGGCGGACCACTCTGGGCGCAACGGTTGTCGCAGGAGTCTGGATCGCGCTCGGCGCTCGCTGAGGCCGACGTTTTGCGCGGACTGACGTATCAGCAGGACGCGTCGAGCTGGGACCCAGCCCCCGCTTCGATGCTTCCCGAAGAAGCAGACTTGACGAACACCCCACTGACGACGGAGCCTGCTGCTGCTGGCTTGTCGGTCGGTGTCGCCGCGAAGGCACAGGAGGATTCCTTGGAGCAGAACCGCTTTTACACTTGCAAAGAGTGTTCGTCGCCCGTCCCACCCGGACACAAATTCTGTGGTGCATGCGGCACGACAATCCCCGAGGATTTGCTGGAGAAGAGGGTCGAATACTTCGGCTCGATGCAGTCGCCTGGTAAAGCGCGACTCATCCTCATCCGCGGTACCGATGGCAGCGACGGCCTGAGCTATTTGCTTCAAGGCACCGAGCACGTCGCCGGCCGCACGAACGCGCAGATCCCTTTCCCGAACGACACGTGGATAAGCGACCGCCACGCGAACTTCATCTACCGCGGCGAGAAGCTCGTCGTGCGCGACGAGGGCAGCCTCAACGGTGTCTATGTGCGCGTGCGTCAGCCCGTGCCGCTCGCCGCCGGTGAGTCTTTCCTCTGTGGCGAGCAGGTCTTCCGCGCGGATCTCACGCCCCGCGACGGTGCAGGCCCCGAGCCCGACCAGACCTACTTCTACTCGTCGCCGAAGCGCCCTAGCTCCTTCCGCGTGGTGCAGATGCTTCGCGGCGGCTCCGACGGAATGCTTCACTGCGCCCGCGAGAGCTCGATTCAGATCGGCCGCGAAGACAACGAGATGAACTTCCCCGAAGACATCTATATGTCGGGCCGCCACGCCCGCGTGGACCTCGGCGCCGATGGCACCTTCACGCTGCACGATCTCGGCTCGCGCAACGGCACCTACATTCGAATCCGCGGCGAGCGTGAACTGGCCCATGGTGACTATCTGTTCATTGGTCAGCAGTTGCTTCGCGTCGAACAGACCGCCTGAACTCGCTGCGCGACTTCTTCTGTTTGCTGTTTCACCTCGCGTTTCACCTCGCGGACCTGTTTGCTGTTTCACCTCGCCGTGAATTGGAGCCCATGATGTCTCAACAACCCTCGCATCTTCTCGCTGGCCTGCGGCGCGCGGCCGTCGTGTCGGCGTTCACGCTTGCTCTTGGCGTCACGGCGCCGGTCCTCGCTCAGCCTGCACCTGCGGCACCGACCGCAGAGCAGAGCAACCGAGCCCGCGATCTCTACGGACGCGGTCAGCGCGAGTTTGACGCGCAGAGTTTCGTCGAAGCACAAGCCTCATTCGAAGGCGCCTATGCGCTTGTGCCAAACCCAGTCGTGCTTCTCGGCATCGCCTCGGCGCAGGAGCAGCGCGGCAACCGGGCCGACGCCCGCCTCACCTTGCAGCGCTACCTTCGCGAGCGTCCCGACGCGACCGATCGAGCCGCCATCGAGGCCCGCATCGCCGCCCTTCCACGGCGCGGTGGCCACATGTTCACAACGCCGACGATCGCTGCCGCAACGCCAGTCGTTCCGACGACGCCAGCCGTTCCTGCAACGCCAGCCGTTCCTGCAACGCCAGCCGTTTCGGTGACTGTGGCGGTCGAGCCCACGGCAGACGTGAGCGAGGATGTCAGCGACACCGAGTCGACAGCGGATGTGGTTGTCGACGAGGAAGACGAAGACACCGTGGAGCCCACGCCCGCTTCCGATCTTCCTAGCGCGCCCCCCTCCGATGCCGTCTGGGTTCTCGCTGCGACATCAGCCGCAACCATCGTCAGCGGCACCGTCTTTGGCTTCCTCGCGCTCTCACGCCAGAGCGACTTCGACGCTCGCCCCGAACTCGGGTTTGCCGATGAGGGTGAGGCCTTCGCGCTCGTGGCCGACATCTCGTTCGGTGTCGCTGTCGTCAGCGGCCTCGCGGCGATCGTGCTCTACGCCACGCGCGGGCGTGCAGAGCCGGAAGAGCCAGCGGCGACCAGCTTCCGCATCCTCCCGATGGCCAGCCCAGAGGGCGGCGGCTTGAGCCTCACCGGCACCTTCTGATCTTGTACGCATCGGCATGAAGCCCAAACGCTCACGCACGGTGCGACGCGAAAAGGATCGTGAAGTCGAGAAGCTGATCGAGGCCCGCGAGAAGCTCGCGATGCTCGAAGTCGGCGGAACGCTCCACCACCCCATCGAAGTACAAACGGCCTCCGTCATCGAGACGCGGGCCCTTTCCTTTTCATGCCTCCGCTGCGAGGGCGCGCTCCGTGTGCATGAGCACCGCGCGATGCACGAGGGACGCGAAGTAGAGCTCGTCTGCAAGTCCTGCAGAGCGCATCGATTGCTCTACTTCCGCGTCGTGATGCCCTCTTAGGTCGAGCCAACACATGCTCTACCGCGGCAAACACATGCTCTAACGCGGCGAACACATGCTCTAACGCGACGAAACACATGCTCTAACGCGGCGAAACACATGTTACCGACACGGAAACACATGTTACCGACACGAAAACACATGTTACCGACACGGAAATACATGTCGCCGACACGAACAAGCGTGCTCTGACGCCGTGAATGCATGCTCTGGCGCCGAAGGAACATCCTCGCCCGCTGCCAACACATCCTCCCGCGCTGCCAACACATCCTCGCGCGCTACCAACACATCTTCGTCGCCGCTAGAGCGCGATGTGGTCGTTCACCAGCGGCGCTCTCCACGTCAACCGTGCCCGCACGCCCTCGGTCATATGCACGCGCAGGTCGCTGTCGATGATCACCGCGTCGTAGCCCGGCATCTGGCGGAACATCTCGAGGCAGCGCTCGGCGCCCATGATGAAGCAGCCCGTGTCGATCGCGTCGGCGTCGAGCCCGCTCTCGGCGATCACCGTCACCTGCATCGTGCCCTCGGCGGGCCTTCCCGTGCGCAGATCGATGATGTGATGCCAGCGCCTGCCCTCGTCATCGATGAAGTAGTGCTCGTAGTCGCCCGAGGTCGCGATCGAGCAATTCGTGACGTCGAGAAAGGCGATGTAGTCGCTGCGGCGGGGATGCTGAATGCCTACTCGCCAGTTGCGATCGCCGCGCGTTCCGTGCACTTGAATCTGCCCGCCGCCAAAGATCATGAAGTTCGGAAAGCCTGACTCCACAAGGATATCCGTCGCTCGGTCGAGCGCATAGCCTTTCGCGATACCACCCGTCCCGATCTCCATGCCCGGGCGACGCAAGAAGACGGTCTGCGCGGCCGCATCCATCACGATGTCGCGGTAGTTCACGCGCGGAAGACGCTCGGCAATCTCGGCATCGGTGGGCACGCGATTGTGATCGCGCTGGAAGAGATAGAGCCCACGCAGCGCCGCCCACGAGAGGTCGTATGCGCCCTCGGTCTGGATCGCTGTCTCCTGGGCCGACACCATGATCGCCCAGGTGTCGTCGTCGACCACCACTGGATGATCACCCGCCGCCGCATTGATCGCCGACACCCGACTCGTGTCACGCCACTCCGAGAGCACACCCTCCAGGCGCTCGATCTCATCCAGCGCGCGCTCCATCGCTGCCAACGCGCCCTCGCGGTCCTCACTCACCACGCTCACCTGATACTCCGTCGCCATCAGCGAGCGCTCGGTGCGCACGATCGGCGCTTCCACATGGGGTGCGATGGCAGGCGTTGAATGCGGCCTCTCGTGCGGCTCTTCGGTGGTGCCGCATCCGAGCGGAGCGCTCATCAGAGCCAGCGTGGCGAGCGTGGGACGAAAGTTTGCTGGTTTCCCTAGCGGGAATTTCCTAATCACGGGGGTCAGTGTAAGGCTTCGCCACGTGTGTCCACAGCGCGTAAAGTCGCGCCGTGTCTCAGGCTCGTGCTCGTTCGGATGTCTTCTCGCGTACCGCGCTCACGCTCGCTGCGGCGCTTCTTCTCTCCACGTTCGCGCCATCCTTTGCGAGCGCGATCGGTGAGAGCAGCCAGTTCGATGTGCGCCTCGTGCAATACGACGGAGGCCATCACAGGCCACGCGACACCGCACCGCGCAGGCTCGCTTGGGAGCTTCGCAAGCGCACCTCCGTCGAGCCGCGGCTTGAGCCGAGCGAGGTGCGCCTGGATGATCCGCGCATCTTCGAAACACCTTTCCTTTACTGGGCAGGAGACGTCGCGTTTCCCCCGCTGTCTGAGGCCGAGATCATCGGCTTGCGACGCTTCGTGCAGCTCGGCGGGCTCGTGCTGGTCGACGATGCCGCACCGAATGTGAGCGACGGCTTCTTGGCATCAGCCAAGCGTGATCTGCGGCGCGCATTGCCGGATGTCCCCATCGCGCCTCTGCCGAATACGCACACGCTCTTTCGGTCGTTCTATTTGTTGCCGCGTCCTGAAGGGCGCGTTGCAGGGCCCGAGCAGCTTGAGGCGATGATCGTCAATGACCGCGCGGCCGTGATCTTGAGCGCCCATGATCTCGGCGGCGCCTGGGCCCGCGATGTCTACGGCAACTGGACGTTTCCCGTGGAGCCTGGCGGTGAAGCGCAGCGTGAGCGCGCCATTCGCCTCGGCATCAACGTGATCCTCTACACGCTCTGCCTCGACTACAAAGACGACCAAGTACACGCGCCCTTCATCATGCGCAGGCGTGGCTCCCCGCGATGAGCACCTTCGCGCTGGATGTTCCCTTTGGCGGGGTCACCGCAGTCCTTCTGGCGCTGGGCTTCTCTATCGCCGTGGTGCTCACGCTCCGCAAGGCGAGCGCACTCAGCAAGCAGCGAAGAGTCGTGCT
>Ga0105045_10006140_pt1 | contig 10619 bp, 10 predicted proteins | sample MAT02_FD_78089 | JGI IMG/M metagenome (GOLD analysis project Ga0105045, IMG submission 78089) | Freshwater microbial communities from Lake Fryxell liftoff mats and glacier meltwater in Antarctica - MAT-02 (megahit assembly) | ecosystem: Environmental > Aquatic > Freshwater > Ice > Liftoff... | reverse complement strand
AAATGGCCAATCCAAATGGCCAACCCGACGAGTGCCTAAAGTTACAAACAACCTCGACACAGGCTCAGTGCGTTTGCCCTTGATGGCTTGGCAGATCTGTTTGCTAGATCTGCCAAGTAGATTTGGTGGAGGGAATTGGGTGATCCTCAATGGAATAGCCAGGTTGTAAAGGCGTACTTCTGCCCTGCCGTTACCGGGAGAGATTGATGGGGGTGGGTAAAGTAAGACGGGAACACGGCTACCGTTCCGGCCTCGGGTGTCACTTTAATATCCTGCCGATCAAAATAGGTTTCGCCGCCTTCAAAGCCATCATTGAGATAGCCGACCACGCTGATATCGCGGGTAGGGATGCCCTGCTGCACTTCCTGGAACCGATTGGCTAGCAGGATATTGTCTATATGGCGCTGATAAAATTGCCCGATTTGATAACGTAGAATTGAAAAATTTTCGGCAATCGGAAAGGCAACGCCATACTCCTGATGGAGGAGCCGTTGTACCGCCACCATTTGGCTCATGAGGAGATCATTGGTGGACTTAGCCAGGGAATCGGTAGCTCCCAATCGCCACATTTCTGTGTTCCTGACCTCCCGATCAACGGAATCAACCAAAACCCCTGCGGGTTCAAACTTTTGAGAATTAGCCACTTGAATGATGTGTTCGCAGACAGAGGGAGCCAGCAAACCACGGACCACAAAGATCTCATGGCCCAGGGGTTCGAGGTGGATGGCGGGAGGTGTCATAGTCTCAGGGTTGAGGGGATTAGGTCAGGGTTGAGGATATTAAGCGTGAGCGCGGACGAGGGGACTGCTGCACCCAGGCTGCTATTCAGCCTATCGGTAACCGGGGGATCTTGGTCGTGTGGGATGCACCGATGGGCTACCCAATCTAATCCTGTCGTAGGGAGGCTCCGCCATGCTCAATTCCCGAGATTTGGAGAGGATCAAGAGAAGCTGCTGTCACGATTATGCCCAACTCCTCTGCCCATCGTGCCCCCAAATCGTTAAAGTAAGGAAATGCTTGGCGCTAGAATCTGCGATCGCCCTCCCCACCTATACCCTCCCTACTCACTAAAGATCTAACTAAAGATCCAAAGATCCGCTGGTTCTAGTTTGCCCTCCACTGAATTTTGACTGATGATTTTTTACTGACTCGCGTATGACCCGTCATCTTTCGGAGCCTGGCCGCCGCTGGCAACCCATTGACCGAGTTGCCTTAATTTTGATTGCTATTTTGACCGTGTTGATGGGGCTGCTGGCAGTATCGGGGGATCATACGGCTCCGCGCATTCGGGAGTTTAGCTGGAGCGATCGCGCCATTGGGGCTAGCGATCGGGCGTTCCTGATGACCTTCAGCCGTCCTATGAACCGCGAAAGTGTCGAAAATAACCTCAAAATCGACCCCCCATTGCCAGGGAAATTTAGCTGGGCTGGTCGTCGCATGGCTTATACCTTAGACGCTCCGGCTCCCTATGGCACTGAGTTTGTGGCTCAAATGCAAGGCGCGCGAGATCTCTTCAGCCAGCCAGGGGATGGCCGCGAAATGCTGTTGTTTGAAAGTCGCTTTCGGAGTCGCGATCGCGCCTTTGTCTATCTTGGGGTGGAGGGTGACCAGGCTGGGCGACTGGTGCTCAATAACCTCACCCAAGATACCCAGACGGTGCTAAGTCCTCCGAATCTTGTCGTGATGGACTATCAGCCCTACCCAGAGGGCGATCGCATTTTGTTTGCGGCAACTGAGCGCAATCAGGATGATCCCTTTGGTCTCGATCAACGCCTCTACAGCGTGACCACCGGCATTCACATTTTGCCGCCCATCGACCCATCTGAGGCATGGAGGGGCGGTCGCACCCCGACCGAAAGCAGCCCGCAGCCTACAGGTGTCATCGAACTGTTGCTCGATAACCAAGATTATCAAAATCTCAAATTTGACCTTGCGCCCAACGGTGAATTTATCGTCGTCCAGCGGGTAAACCGCCAAACCCCCACTGAAATTGGTCTGTGGCGGATTGCTCCCGGCCAAGAGCCTCAGCCCCTCGAAACCGAACCTGGCGGCAACTTTATCATTGCCCCTGACAGCACCTCCCTGGCGATGGCGCAGGGGCAAGGCATGTCCATCCTTCCCCTCGAATCGGGCACCGAACCGCTTGATTTTCTTCCCCAATTTGGCCTAGTCCTGAGCTTTGCGGCGGATGGGTCAGCCGCCACCATGGTGCAGTTTAACCGCGACCCCGAAAACCCCACGCGATCGCTCTTCTTAGTGACCAGTCAAGGTCAAGAAACAGAGTTGCTCACCACCGACGGCTCTATTTTGACGACCCAGTTTGACCCCACTCAAAACTGGCTCTACTGCCTGGTCACCGTGCGGCTACCAGGCGACGAGTTTATTGAGCAGCCTATTCTGAGTGTCATCAACCTCTCTACGGGGCAACGCACTGACCTGATCCGGCTACCGATCCAGCGCGACATCCAAATCAGCCTTGCCCCCGATGGGCTGGGTGTTTTGTTTGATCAAATCGTTGCCGCAGATGACGGCACCGCTGCGGGTTCTGGCCTCATCCAGGGCAGCGATGGCAAACCCATTGCCTCTAGCCGCCTTTGGTTTCTCCCCATTTTGAGAGGAGACGATGGGGCACCCACGCCCGTTGATCCCCAAGCTCTGCCGCTCGCCGGATTGCGCCCCCGATGGTTGCCGTGATTCCGCTCAATCCGTATGATGATTCCGTATGATGAGGACTTATGGGAATGGTTGGGTTTGCTTAGGTTTCGCTCTAATCACCTGCCTCTAGGGCGTTTCTCTGGCTCCTCGAGGACTTAGCTCCAACCGAATCTGCATCTCCCAGCCTACTTCTCCCAGTCTGCCGATATTTTTAATCAATCTGTTTGTCTCGTTTGCCTCCAGGAGTCCATCCATGAAACATCTGCGTCGTCTGCTCATTCTGCCTCTGATGGCGTTGTTTACTGCCCTTGTGATTGTCTCCTGTGCCGGTGGAAACTCGGGTACGGGTTCCGGTGCGGCAGCGATTCGAGTCGGTTCCAAAGATTTCACCGAGCAATTCATCATTGGTGAGATGTATGCGTTGGTGCTCGAAAAAGCTGGGTTTCAGGTCGAACGAAAACTCAACTTGGGGGGAACGCCCGTCGCCCATGCTGGCTTGCTGAACGATGAGATTGATCTCTACCCCGAATACACGGGTACGGGTTTGCTGACGGTGCTAAAGCTGCCGGTCAGCAGCGATCAGCAAATGGTGTTTGACACTATATCGAAAGAATATAAAGAGCAATTTGACTTGGTTTGGCTCGACCCTGCGCCCATGAATAACACCCAAGCGCTCGCCATGACCCAAGCAAAGGCCACTGAGTTAGGCATCGTGACTATTTCTGATATGGCTGCCCAAGCGAGTGATTTAATTTTGGTGGGGCCGCCAGAGTTTCAGGCGCGCGAAGATGGGTTGCCGGGCATTCAAGCGGCCTATGGTGATTTTCAATTGAAGGAATATAAAGCGGTAGATCCGGGCTTGCGCTATCGGGCTTTGGTCGATGGAGAGGCGGATGTGACCGTTGCCTTTGGCACCGATGGGGAAATCACCGCCTTTGATTTAGTGTTGTTAGAAGATGACAAAAATCTCTTCCCTCCTTATCAGGTGGCTCCGGTTGTCCGGCAGTCTGCCCTAGATGCGAACCCTGGCTTGGCAGAGGCTCTCAATGCTGTAGCACCACTGTTGACGGATGCAACGATGCAGCGGCTCAATTATGAAGTCAGCGGTAACCAACAAGAGCCTGCCGCTGTCGCCAAAGCCTTTTTGACCGAAGCAGGGCTTTTGTAAGGCTGATTTTCTTAGGCTGGTTTTCTTAGGCTGGAGTTGAGAGAGAGGAGGAGTGGGCGATCGCCCCATTACGGTGACGTGATAGCCCCAACATCCTCTCTAAATTTAATCCCGATTTTCTTTGCAGAGTGAGGGCACCGTGAGCGCAATTCAGTTTGACCGGGTTTCATTAAAGTTCCCAGGTAACGCTCGGCTAGCGGTGAACGAAGTCACATGCGAGATCGAAGCCGGTCGTCTGGTGGTGATTTTAGGCCCCAGCGGCTGTGGCAAGACAACGCTCTTGAAGATGGTAAATCGTCTGTATGAACCCACGGGCGGTACGATTCACCTTGATGGGATGGATGTGCGCCAGATGCAGGCAACGACGCTGCGGCAGCAAATTGGCTATGTGATTCAGCAATCGGGGCTGTTTCCCCACATGACGGTGGCACAGAATATTGGGGTTGTGCCGCGCTTGTTGGGTTGGGATCGGGCGGTGACCCAGGCGCGGGTCGATGAGTTGTTAACCTTGGTGGCGCTCTCGCCAGAAGACTACCGCGATCGCTACCCTGCTCAACTTTCAGGTGGGCAACAGCAGCGGGTGGGGGTCGCTCGGGCGCTGGCGGGCAACCCTCAGGTGATTTTGATGGATGAACCCTTTGGGGCGATTGATGCCATCACTCGGACAGCTCTGCAAGACGAGATTCTCCGCCTACAGCGGCAACTCAAGAAAACGATTTTGTTTGTTTCCCATGATGTTGAAGAAGCCCTGCGGCTGGCCGATTACATCTTGATCCTGCGAGATGGGCAGGTGGTGCAGTATGATACGCCCTTTAATATTCTTACCCGACCCGCCGATCGCTTTGTCTATAACCTGATGGGAGCCGATGACATGGTGCGGCAACTCAGCCTCTTGCGGGTAGAGACGGCGATGATGGATGCACCTCCCAACTACCATCACACTGAGGCAGAACACACCATCGCCCGCCACGATAACCTACGGGAGGCGCTGTCGCTGATCCTGCGAACGGGTGCCCGCCGCCTCACGGTTTTGGAGAATGGTATGGCCGTCGGCTTTTTGACACTGGAGCATATTCGAGATTCTGCCAGTTTAGGAGCAGGGGCGTAATGGGTTATATCGTCGGCAATCCGGCCCAAGTATGGATGTTGGTGCTCCAGCACCTGCAAATGACCTTGCTAACGCTGCTGATTGCAGTGACGGTGGCGTTGCCGTTGGCATTGTTGGTGTATCGAGTGCGTTGGCTGAATGTGCCGCTACTGGGCACGTTGGGGGTTTTGTATACGATCCCCAGTTTGGCGTTGATTATTTTATTAGTGCCTTTGTTTGGCCTCAATGCCCGTTCGGTGATTGCGGCCATGGTGGTGTATACCCAAGTGATTTTGGTGCGCAATTTAGTCGTGGGGTTGCAAGGAATTCCTCCGGCGGTGATGGAAGCAGCGCGGGGTATGGGCATGAGTGTGTGGCAGCGCTGGTGGCAGGTGCAGGTGCCCCTCGTGTTGCCTGTATTTTTGGCAGGGCTGCGGTTGGCGGCCATTGTGGCGATCGCCATTGCTACCATTGGGGCTAAGTTTGGAGCCGGTGGCTTAGGCACGCTCCTGTTTGATGGAATTGCCCAAACTGGCCGCTACGACAAAATCTGGGCGGGGGCGATCGCCGTTTCGGTATTGGCCTTTGTTTTCAATGGAGCTTTGCTGTCGCTGCAATGGGCCATCAACCCTACCCGCAAAATTTATAAAAGTGCCCGTCGGGTGCGGCAGCGCTTAGCTTCCATTGGTGACTCTTAGCACCCCCAGCCGTTGGGGCTTTACGGCTTAGTTAAACCGAGTGGAGATAACGCCTGCGTTTGCCGAAAGAATTGACCAATGAGATAAAGAGAGCCACAGAGAATGACAGTTCCCTGAGGTTTACTTGAGCCGGTAGCTTGGTAAGCGGTTTGCAGGGCGCTGAAGAGGTCTGGGTGGGGGATGCAGTCAGCCAACCCAGGGCAGAGGGCTTGGCCGAGGGTGGCGAGGTCTTGGGGGGCGGCGGTGAGGTGGTCAGGGACGGGGACAGGGTAAAGGCGATCGCCCTCTCGCAGCAAGGCTCGCAAGACATCGGCATGGTCTTTGTTAGACAGCATCCCCAAAACCCAGGTCATGGGGGCGGTCGGGCGATCGCCCGCCTCCACATAGCGCCGCAGCATCACAGCCCCCGCAGCATTGTGTGCCCCATCGATCAGGATCGATCGCCCCTGCCACAAGACCCACTGCATTCTTCCTGGCCATTGGGTTTTGGCGATCCCCGCGCCGATCTGTTCGTCGGTGATGCGCCACCCTTGTTGCTGCAACCCTCGGAGGGTGGCGATCGCCACTGCCGAGTTGGTCAACTGATGGGCACCACCTAAGGGCAGGGTATAGGTCAGCGGCGGTTCTCCGTCTACCTGCGCCGTGCTATTCCCTAGATCCCTGGCTGGGGTAACCCAGACCACCGGACAGGCATCTGCAGCTAATCGTTGTTGGAGCACCGGCAGAGCTTCCCCTGGCTGGGGCGCAATGACGGCTGGGCAATGGGGTTTTAGAATTCCAGCTTTCTCATAGGTGATATCGGCCAGCGTTGGCCCTAGCCGTTGCCAATGTTCTCGGCTGAGGGAGGTAATGACGCTAACCAGGGGGCGATCGCACACATTAGTGGCATCCAGCCGTCCGCCTAACCCCACTTCTATGACGGCCAGATCAACCCCCAATTGGGCAAAGTGAAGCCATGCCGCCGCCGTAATCACCTCAAATTGGGTGGGAGACACTTGAGTCGGCTCAATGGCAGCTATCACCTGCTGCAAGGTTCTGTGGAGATGGTCTGGGGCGATCGCCTGCCCATTCACGCAGATTCGATCCGTCCAATCGATCAAATGGGGTGAGGTGTAAAGCCCAACGCGATAGCCCGCTGCGGTCAACACCGTCGATAAATAGGCACAGACCGATCCCTTGCCGTTGCTCCCGGCGACATGGATGACGGGCACGGCTAGATGGGGATCACCCAATGCTGCCAATAATCGTCGGATGCGGCTTAACCCCAACTCCACCCCAAAATGGGCAAAGGGATTTAGCAGCCCGTCGATGGCGGAGGCGCTAGACACGCAGGTGTGGGGATCTGCGGGTGAAGGGGCGATCGCCCCCGCTGACAATGACACCGGCACGGGTAATGGAATTTCGGCATCTAACGGCTTCATAGGGCAGCAGTGATAGGGAAACACCTAAATCAATGGGAGGCTCAGCCCGATTAGGGATCCGCCAATTTTACAGACGGATAGCGCAGGATCGGTTGCAGGATCGATGGCGGCATCACGAGCGGGTGATGAGATCCACTCCATCGCGGCCATCAATACCTTGCAGATAAACTTTGACCTGCTCTTCGCGGGCTGTGGGCAGCTTCTTGCCCACAAAATCTGGGTGAATGGGGACTTCACGATGCCCCCGATCCACCAGCACGGCCAGCCACGTTGTGGAGGGGCGACCGTACTCATGCACCGCATTGAGCGCCGCCCGCACCGTGCGCCCCCGATAGATCACGTCATCCACTAATACAATAATTTTGCCCGCCGGATCAAACGGGATTTCGGTCTTCTCTGGCGTTCGCAGGTCGATCTGGTCTAAATCATCCCGATAAAAGGTGATATCCAAATGCCCCACCGGAATGCACACCCCTTCGAGGGCTTCAATTTGCCGAGACAGCATCTCTGCCAGGGGTACGCCCCGGGTAAACACACCCATCAACGCCAAGCTTGGCAGTTGATCCCCCGCCCGTTCCACAATTTGGGAGGCTAGCCGGGTGACCGTTCGCCGGACTTCATCAGCAGAGAGAATTTCGACGATTTCAGGGGGCACAGGAAACCTTCTAGTAGCCGTGGACACTCGTAGCCATGGACACTCGTAGCCATGGACATGGATGGATCGGATAGCGATGGGACTACAACCGTACAGCCCTGCCTCAACTCCGAATGAACATTTATTCTGCCTTTACCCTTGGGGAAATGTCTATGGGGTAAGGGACGGCAGGGTGAGAGACGGCAGGGTGAGAGACGGCAAAGCGGGCGATCGCCCTTACCGATCGGTATCTAGGGTTTCAATCAATAGCGATAGTTGCCCTTGCTGCTGATTTAAAAAGGCATCGCACTGATTGAGTTGAGCCACGGCTTGGCTAAATTGCTCAAAGACCTCTGCCAAGTCTAGATCCCCCGCTTCAATCTGTTGAATGATGTGGTTGACTTCACGAACAGAGGTTTCATAGTGCCAATCAGATTCAGGTTGGGACGCGGGAACAGACAGTTTTCGGGGTGCCATAGGGATGCGGAAAATACTGAGTGAAATGCGACAAGAGCCATGGAAAGGGAAATAGCGTTGGGTGGTGTGGACGCTTTGAGACGATTTGAACGGTGACGAAGAACGCTAAAGAGGTCAGGCTGAGTCGGCTTGAGTGGCACTTTCTACCTGGATGACCTGCACCTGGGCAGAGCCTACTCCTAGCTGGACGGAGAGCCGTTGCCCTGGGACAAGGGACTCGGCTGAGCGGGCGATCGCCCCATTTTCTTGACGGACGAGGGCATACCCCCGTTGCAAAACAGCAGCAGGGTCTAAGGACTGGAGGGTTTGGTGCAACAAGTGGCAGCGCTGCTGTTCCTGGTGCAGCCGATGCTGCACCATTTGGACGAGGCGTTGCTGCATCCAGGTTAGGGACTCTTGCTGCTGCCGGAGGCGTGGCTCTATGGGAAGCCGTTGGAGGCGATCGCCCAGTCGGTCGAGTTGGTGGCGTTCGTGGGTGAGGCGATCGCCCATCACCTGCCGCAGCCTTGCCCTCTGCTCGTGGTAAGCGCCCCATAAATCAGCTAATGCCGGCACCGCATACTCCACCGCAGCCGTGGGGGTATGGGCACATAAATCGGCGGCCAAGTCGGCCAACGATTCATCCCGCTGATGCCCGATCCCAGTCACCACAGGAACGGGGCATTCCACAACCGCGCGCACAACCTGTTCATCATTAAAACAGGCCAAGTCTTCCTTGGCACCGCCCCCGCGCGACAAAATTACAACTTCAGCCCGGCCATCCTGGGCGACCCGCCCCATGGCTTGGGCGATCGAGGCAGGTGCCTGATCCCCCTGCACAATGGCCGGAGACAGGAGCACCCGCAACCCCGGATAGCGCTGTAAAAGGCTGCGTTGAATGTCTCCCCACGCCGCCGCTTGGGCAGATGTGACGACGGCAATGGTGCGAGGATGCGGGGGGAGCGATCGCTTTCGCTCCTCGTCAAATAGCCCTTCTGCCTCTAAGCGCTGGCGCAACTGGCGCAACCGCAACGCCTGCAACCCCTCTCCGGCTAAAAATGCTTGAGCCACCGTGAGTTGGTACGATCCCCGCTGCGGGTAGAGGGCGATGTGCCCTAGCACAACCACTTGCTCACCGGGTTCTGGCCACACTCCTAACTTGGGCAATAAGCTTTTCCACACCACACAATTGATCGTCGCCCCCCCGTCAGGGTCTTGCAAGGTGAAAAATAGCCCACTGCGGTGCGAGTTAGCGCTCGATACTTCCCCGGTCACCCAGATATGCTGCAATTGAGGATCATCCTCGATCAAGCTCTGGAGGTAGCTCGTTAGGCCAGATACCGATAAAACGCTTCCTAAGTCAGCAAGGTCAGGGCAAAGATCAGAATACTGAGGCATAGCTGAGGCTGTATCCAGAGAAGGCAAGGGAGTGGGGTGGATGGATCACTGGGAGAGGGGCGATCGCCCTTCTCATATCCTACCTAGTCCAGGCCAGCGAGTGCTGACTGCCCTAAGCTGCATCCCATCCATTAATCCATGAACCATTAATCCATGAACTGCTAGTATAAATCAGAGTCCTTTAGATAGTACACTTGTATTTTCTAGCCAACTTCTGTAATCTAAAGCTAGTCCACAGCTAGTTCATAAAATAAGTCAGCCATGGCGCGGGCTTAGTTTTCTTTCGGTTATTGGGCTTGGGGCGTTCGACCAGATAGCTAGACCAGATAGCCTGCTAGATTTGTTGGAGGTATGCGGCTCTCCTCGCATTTTGTGGAGCGCGCGGTTAGGGGCTACAGCCCAGTCTCAGTAAAAGCACGGCTGATCCTCTAGGGGAGCCTCAGCAGATTATTCAGGGAAAATTTCCTTGTATTCTTGCAAAATTTTTATAACAGTGTAGAAACTATAGAATTTAGAAAAGAAATGAGAGAGGGTTAATAACGTCAAATTTGTAAAACGGGATGGTGCAAAACAGGTTGGCTTGTCTATTCTAAATTCTTGAGTGTCTGTGATGTTCAGCAGCTAGAGAAGCTGAACATCACTATGTCAAAGGTATTGAGCCTTGCAAGGCAGTGAATAGGATGCTCGGCGGACTGGGTGCCATTGCTGGCTTCACGGTTGCCCTACAACGTCCTGCTAATCTCAGCAGTGCGTCTTCCCAAAGGTCGTTCTCTCCAAACCCCTTCAACCTGGTTGTTAGGCTGCAAAACACAGCCTTGGTCTATGTTTGTGTGAGTTTATCAAGAAATTGGGTCTAAAACCCTGCCCTTCTAGGGCGGCTTTATGATGACTGTACTATCATAAAGCAAGGAGGAATCTAAACATGCTCGTCTTTGAGTTCAAGGCATACGGCAAGGTAATCCAGTTCACAGCAATCGATGAAGCAATCCGAACGACTCAGTTCATTCGGAATAAAGCGTTGCGATTGTGGATGGATGGTGGTGCTAAGTCCTGTTTTGACCTCAATAAATACTGCTCTGTTCTGGCTAAAGAATTTGACTTT
>Ga0105045_10006138_pt1 | contig 10621 bp, 10 predicted proteins | sample MAT02_FD_78089 | JGI IMG/M metagenome (GOLD analysis project Ga0105045, IMG submission 78089) | Freshwater microbial communities from Lake Fryxell liftoff mats and glacier meltwater in Antarctica - MAT-02 (megahit assembly) | ecosystem: Environmental > Aquatic > Freshwater > Ice > Liftoff... | reverse complement strand
GGATGTTATAGGCAATAATGAAATGAATCCCTCATCCCTTGAAATTACTTTAGTAAAAGAAGAAAAAACAGAAATTCCGCTGGATAAAAAAATCTTGGACTTGATTAAGAAAACACTTCAAAAAAATAAATCCATTTGTAAATTGTTTCTCAATGCCAATAACTGGAACCCTAACGATTTAAAAGAAATTTTACAGGTCGTAAAAACTAAAAGTCGAATTATCTACGGCATAATTTCTGAGGGTAATGAGTTTTCAACTACTAAGGAACGAGAAGCATTAAGTTCCCATCATAGCGAATTGGAAATAATTATACTTCATCAAATAGGGATGAGAGTAGCACGTCATGGCATCAGTTGGACTTGGTTTAAATAGCACTTAGCTAAAAGGTTTTTATGTATATTTATAACACACTTACAACACTTCTTCCTTTTTTACCAAAAATTGATCAAAATGATTATTTGTCAAACCTGCCCCATGATGTTTTAAGCTTAATAGCCCATCAACTTCCAATGAACAATGTGAGGGCCCTTCACACTGTTTCACTAGAAATTCAACCAGTAACACAACAAATCATTAATGCAAAAATTCAAACAATCTTGGAAGATGCTATACTCGGAAATGAAAAATTGTTTTATTTTATTGAAAAATCTAATGCTCAAGCACTCTATTCAGAGAATAGAATTCAAACCTTAAGAGACGCATTTTGTTCAGTGTTTGAGGAGAATCTAAGTATTAGAAATTTTACAGCAATCGAAAATAATTTTCTGGATTTCGGTGATTGTGATTACAAATTAGCAACTCAACTCTTCAAAATTGTTCATGAAGATTCAGATTATCCTTGCGAGTGCAATTACAAAAAAGAATCTCTTCAGAAACGTTTCTTCCTAACCATGGATATGTTAGCAAAAAATCAAATGAATCCCAAAAAAATGGAAATTAATATCCACGGATTTTCTTTAGACCAAAAAAAATTTTAGTATCTCTTTTGAAAGCATTAAAAAATTCATCCCTTGGTGAAATCTCTCTAAAATATTGGGAATGGAATGTAACGGATTTAAATAAAATATTAACTGTAATAAAAAAAAATGAAAAGATTCAGACATTGATTGTTAGAGAAGCTTATGATATGTGGAAATGGAATTTTAAACCCCATGGAATATTTTATAAAATGTATGATGATCACATTTTGGAATTAAATACTGTCATTACTAATCAATTAGGAATTTCTAATGTCATACAAAATCGCAATAAATGGACTTATCTAAGATAAAGCTTATTAAAGTTGCTAATTTCATGTTGGGCTCTGGATTGACAATATACAGTTTCTGTTCTTAACATATAAAATTTAGTGAAAACTCTAATATCGTAACCCCTGACTCTATATAACAAGTCCAAAATATATTTACATTTAAAGGTTTAAATGTAATGATTTCCGGTTAAAAAGGATTTTTTTTATATGAATATTTGTAATCGTGAAATAAATAATTGGTGTAAGCTGCCGCCGGAAGATTTAATGCATGTAGCTTCTTACTTGGAGCTAAAAGAAGTAAAACAACTTCACGCCACATGTCATGTTATGCAACCCATAACACAAAGAATTATCAGCATAGAAATTTTAAAAAAACTAGAAGATATTATTTTAAAAAATTCTGAACTTTTATTTTTATTTCAAGTCTACAATTTGCCAGTTATGCCTGAAGAAAAGCTTTCGCTATTACAAAAAGATATTTGTTCCTACCTTGTAGAAAAAAAAGATGATATTATAAGGTATACACCTATATGGCACGAGATAAAGACATGGGATCTTCAATATTATCAAATATTAAATGTGCAAAAATGGAAAGATATCAAGAGCTTTTGTAGGGCAGATTATCGATTAGCAAATAAAATTTTAAAGGTTGTATTTGTAAATCTAAATCTATCTTTTACTTACCCTTTTAGCGGAAAAATTATTCAAAAATGCTTTTCTTTAGCTATGGATATGCTTGTAAATAATAATATTAGTAATAAGCATCTTATATTCCGTGTTATAACTTGTGAGGAATTTGGATATTTTAAAGATATTAACCTCGCTTATTTAAACGGAAAAATATTAACAATCACTTTAAGAGCCCTTGAAAACCAATCTTTAAATGAAGTTTATTTTAAAGTCCGATCGTGGAATTATGAAGATGTAAATGATGTCTTAGAAGATATTAAAAAATACAATAAGATCAACAGCATTAAAATTTCTGAAGGTTACTTAGAACATGGATGGGATCACAACGCAAAATTAAATAGAATTATTAATCAAATTGAATCCCCCAATAAAGTCAAATTTAAAAGCTATATACAAAGTATTAGATGGAGTGATAAATATAAAATATGAATATTTGTAACACTCAAAATACGCTAAATTTTTTGACGGCGCTTCCCATGGAAACTCTATTGCTGATCACAAGTCAATTACCAATTAATGCTGTTAAAGCCGTTCGTACAACGAGTCGTCAAATATTGCCGATGACGCAACCCTTCATCAACGCGAATACTCAAATGAAATTAGAAGATCTTGTGTTAAAAAAATCTGAGCTTTCCCTTTACTTATCTATATCTCAAAAATACCCAAATTATTCCGAAGGCAGAATCCAAGTTTTAAGAAATGCAATTTGTTCGTTGTTTGAGGAGGAATATAAAATACTAAACAAACCGCATGATGATACTATTACTTCACAGATGATACGTAGTAGTGCTTCTGCAAGACTTATGCTAAAATGGTTTCAGTGTTTTAAATTGGATTATAAATTAGCAATTCAAATGGTGAAAATTAAAGAGTGTCAATCTTCAATTAACTGCCATTATAGTGAATTCGAAGATGAAAATAAATTCATCCTCTATATGGATTTATTAGCAATGAATGAACTTAAACCCACCCTTCTTGAAATTAAAATTAAAAAGTCAAGCACGAGAAATTCTTTGGATGAAAAAATTTTAAAAGTAATCTTAATGGCTTTAGAAAAAAACCAATCGATTAATGAGCTGGTGCTTAATGTTTGGAATTGGTGTGATGACGATTTAAATGATATTCTATCAGTGATTAAAATTAATAAAAATGTTAAAAAAATTAAAATTTCAGAAAATAATACTATGTTTAAGAGTTTTGGTTGGTTTGGAAGAAGCCTCCAGATTAATGAATTGGAAAAGGTAATCCACAGTCAATTAGGAGTCCATACAATCAAATATGAATACAGAGAACACAGCTTTAGCTGGAAGCGGCCAAAGTCGTGCCCGATCTTGTTCTGTTGATAAGCATATTTAACTTAGCGGTTGTAATAGATGGATATTATAGACTGGGGACGGTTTTCTTATAAGCGCAATAACTTTTAATCGAATTTCTAAACTTTACAACACAAAGCTATGCACTTGTGAGAGAACTGTCCCTTGATCCCTCTCAAGAACTCAGGCACAAAAAAGGGGGTTGAAAAACGTTACTGAAAACGATTATTTTTCAGAAATGATCCCTGACATCTTTATGGTTCTCGCATCTAAATTATCTGTCAAGGGTATGAAAGCCTTACATATAGCGGTGCCAAAAATACGGCCTGTTACTGCACTCTTAATCAATGTGGATACTCAAAAAAAATTAGAAGAAGATCATGTCTTGCAGCTGGATAACGTTTCTAACTCGTTCAGAAGTTCTTCTCTATTAAATAAGAGAGGAACTCCTGAAGGTGTTATTTTTTTATTTCATTACCCACACCTGCACCTCTTCGGTCGCAGGCTCCCTCGCGTTGGGTATGGGCTACAAAGAGAGAGGTCCTCCGGACCTTTGCAAAAAAAAGCTGTATTGTTGAAAATCGCGTATTTTGCTAGGATGGCAGCAAAAGGAACTTGAATGATACTCGCAAGATACTTAAACCCCTATACAGAAAATGATTTAACAAGAGATTTGCTGACTTCTGCATATGGGCAATTCATCATGGATCAAATATCCCCCCCATCTGCAAAAATTATAGAGTCCTCAAGAATTTCCATAAAATTCTTGAAAGTTTGTTACGAAGATGCTTTGAATCATCATCAAGAACTCTTATTTAGAAAGTGGACTCCATTAATTGTAAGTATCCAAGCGCAAAGCTCAATTTTCTCCCTCCTTCCAAAAGAAATCTTTTTTTACATCTTTGAAATGGATCAGTGGAACTTTTCGTTTGATGAATTTCATAGACAAATAAAGGATCAAAACTTGGCTATAAACATGATAGAATATCTTTCTATTATCGAGGATAAAGGGGAGGATTGTGTCGTTTTTCACGTTACAGATGTCCTTGAAATAGATAACCAAATACAATTATAAATATGTTTTTTTTCGACTATTTTTTTTCACCCGTTAAATATTGTTTAAACCCCTTCATAACAACCTCTGCCACCGACCATATTTCCATTTTGCCAGCGGAAGTGTTAAGGGAAGTGATGAAAAATTTGAGCGTCACAAATGTGAAGTCGCTTCAATTGACTTGTAAAAAAATAGAACCAATAGCCGAAATGGCAATTAAGGCCAAACCTCAAGAAAATTTAGAATATATTCTTGTTAAAATCCTCAATGGTGATCCATACAATTATACGAAGTGCCAACCCTTTTTTGATAAGATTAACTCCTTACCTGATAAGTCTGAAGAGCGAGTCCAAGTTTTAAGAGATGCTATTTGCTTCATGCTGAAAAAAGTAGATTTTTGGTTTGTTAAAAGGAAAATGGAGACCCTCCCATTTTTTGAAGATAAATTATTGCCAAAACAAATGCTATTAACTGCAAATCCGACGCTCGGTTTATGTTCTCCTGCCCTTGTAAGTAATCCAAATCATGCAACAAGGCTTAAAGCCGATTATAAACTCATGATATTGTTTTTAAAAATGCTAAGGGATAATGAAATAAGCTCTCTTCATTTTTTCTTAAGTTTTAATAAGGACTATAAAATTATAAATAGAATGATGCAATTGATTGTAAGGGTATTCAACAAGAATCAATCCATTCATTATGTAAAAATTGCTTTTTGTAGTATTGGAACCGTAAATTTGATACCGTTATTTAAAGCAATAATTGAAAACCCACGAATTGAGCATGTTTGTGTACAAGAGGGTGACAGATCAAACCTACCTTTAGCCAAGTGGAAGACAATAGACGATACTCTATTTATAAGCGATTTACATGAGATCCTCACTAATCGACCCAACGAAACCTTCAACTGCTGGCGCTGGGACCGACGCTAATCATACCCACGTTTTTTTAACAAGAGAGATCTCTCCTTCTCTTTCGTCTCCTCTCGTGTTAAAAAAATCCACAAAAGCTAGTCAGGACAAAATAATCTCTTCGTTGTGAAAAAAAGACTTGAAAAAAGGTGCAGGTTTTTGGTAGAAACTAGTGTTTTATGGAGGTAAACGTTATGATAGATTGTCAAATAGAGGATGTAAAAAAGGTTAATCGAAATAAACAGCTTTTAGAGCCTATTACAGAGGTTATTCAGTTCCTAAATAAAATGATTATCGGACAGGAAGACCTTGTAAGAAGTTTAATGATCGCCCTATTAGCTGACGGACATTTGCTTGTTGAAGGGGCTCCTGGCCTCGCTAAAACACGCGCAATTAAAATGCTTTGTTCTGTGATAGATTCAAGCTTTCACCGTTTGCAATTCACCCCCGATTTACTACCGGCAGACTTGATTGGAACAGAAATTTACAGAATGGAAACAGGCTCCTTTGAATTCCAGCAAGGACCCATTTTTCATAATTTGATTTTGGCAGATGAAATCAATCGCGCCCCTGCAAAAGTGCAGTCCGCTTTATTGGAAGCCATGGCCGAAAGACAAATTACTGTTGGCAAAAAGACCTATACACTGCCAAAGCTCTTTTTAGTGATGGCCACACAAAACCCGATTGAACAAGAAGGGACTTATCCGCTTCCTGAAGCCCAGTTGGATCGTTTTCTTTTAAAGGTTAATGTTGATTATCCATCTGCTGAAAAAGAAATGGAAATGTTGAGCCTTGTTTTAAGTGAAGCGCAAAATGAGTACAACCAAAAGCCATTTGCAAAGCTTGCGATGCCGGAAAAACTTTCCCAAACTGATCTTGCTCTAGCAAGAGAAGCTGTTTTAAATGTTTATATGGCAAAAAATATTCAAGAATATATTATACAGCTGATTGCTGCTACAAGAAACCCGAAAAATTACGGCAAAGACATTGCCAATTACGTACAATTTGGTGCAAGCCCACGTGGAGGGATTTGTCTTGCAAGAGCTGCAAAAGCCCTTGCCTTTTTGGAAGGATCAGATTTTGTAGGCCCTGACCATGTACAGGCAATGGCACATGATGTTCTTCGTCATCGCGTGATTTTATCTTATAAAGCTGAGGCTGAGGGGATAAGCCAAGACAAATTCATTGATGAACTCATCAGACGCGTACCGGTGCCATGATGATGGAAACAGCTACAAATTCAGCAGTTATTGTTACTTTGGATGAGTTGTTGGAACTAAAAAAAAATAGTAAAATGTTTTGTCTTTCAAAACTAAAAGCAAAAAATCATCTGGTCGGCGAGCAGCAAACAAGGCTCCTTGCAAGAGGGATGGAATTTGCTGAAAGCCGTCGATATTATGCAGGGGACGATGTGCGAAACATCGATTGGAAAGTAACTGCAAGGACAGGAAAGGCACACACAAAGCTTTTTACCGCAGAAAGAACACGTAAAGTGATAGTTTCAATCGACATGAGATCCGGCATGTACTTTGCAACAAATGGCGTTTTTAAAACTGTTCAAGCCGCATTGATTGCAGCTAATATCGGGTGGCATGCTGCTCTTAAAGGAGATCAGGTCGGCGGATTGATTTTTGATGAAAATGCTTTTACTGAAATACGCCCGAGACTTGGAAAAAAAGGTTTATTGCCAATTTTACATGAACTTGAAAACCAATCAGGTCAGCATCATAAAAAATGCGTTTCTGATGAATTAAAAGAAGCTGTCTTGGATAAAGCAATTGAAAAAGTTAAGAGAATGGCAACAGAGGCAAGCTTATGTTTTATTATCAGTGATTTTCGTCATTTATCTTGCTACGCCAAAAATTTACTTGTGCAAATTGCTCTATCTACAAAGCTTTATCTGATTTTAGTTTATGATGCATTGGAGGCAAATTTTCCCAAAAATGGAAGTTATCCGATCAGTGATGGAAATCAGCAAATACGGCTTGATGGGTATGATCAAAAATTTTTGGAAGCCTATCAAAGGTTATTTATGGATAGAAAAAACAGCCTTAGCGCACTTTGTTGCCAAATTAAAGCCCATTTTATGGAATGCTCAACAGAAGAAGATGCTTTAACTTTTTTAAAGAATGAATTTAGATGAATAATGAAAAAATAGATTTGCCTTTAAGAGACATTCATTTGCCTGAAAGCGTTTCGTCAATGCCTTGGGTTTTATATTTGACCATTTTTATTGTTGCAGTGGCTTTTTTGATTCTAGCTTTTTTCGCGATTCGTAAACTTACAAGATGGATTTTAAGGCCAACTCTAAAAAAACAAGCAAAAGCAATTTTGCAAGACATTGAAGAAAATTTTCAAAATACCGAAAACGCTGCGAAATGCATGGCAGATTTATCTGCTTTTTTACGTCGATTGGCTTTGAGTAAAAGCGAAAATAACGCCGGTCTCACAGGTGCAGCTTGGTTGCAGCTTCTTGATAAGCCTCTAAATTCCAATGAATTCAGTCAGGGGGTAGGCAAGCTTTTATTGACATCACCCTATCAGAGAAATGTAGATAAATTTCAAGTTAGTGAATTACTAAAGCTTACGTCAAGATGGGTAAACACATTATGATTCAGTTTGGTTTTCCTCAAGTTTTCTTACTGTTGCCTCTTCCATGGCTTGTATATCGTTTTTTTCCAAAAAAGGAAGAGATAAGTGTCGCCTTAAAAGTGCCTGATATACAAGATTTTGATGGGTTGTCTTTTAAGAAACCAAGAGTCTTATCAAAACCCCTTTCCATTTTAAGTATTTTGACATGGGGACTATTTTTGATTTCTGCTGCCAATCCGGAATTTATTGGTGAGCCGATTCAGTTAACAGAAGAGGGTAGGGATATCATGCTTGCAGTGGATCTTTCGGGTAGTATGCAGATCAAAGACTTTGTCGTTAATGGCAAGTATATGGACCGATTATCTGCCTTGAAATTGATGGCAAGTGACTTTATAGACAGAAGACATGGCGATCGCATAGGTCTTGTTTTATTTGGCAGTGAAGTTTATTTGCAAGCACCCTTAACGTTTGATCGCGTTGCCGTGAAGCAACTGCTTAAAGAAACGGAGCTTGGGCTTGCCGGTACAGAAACCGCTATTGGGGATGCTGTTGGTCTTGCAATAAAACATTTAAAAGATAGCCAGGTTGCATCGAGAGTTTTAATTTTACTAACTGACGGCAACAACAACACAGGGAATCTAACTCCTGAAAAAGCAGCTCAAATTGCTGCCAACGCCAACTTAAAAATCCATACGGTGGCCATCGGTTCTAAGAATAATGGTCGACCTCAATTTGGGGGAGTGGCAACGTCAGCCGATATTGATGAAAAAGCTTTAAAATCAATGGCAGATAAAACAGGCGGAAAATACTTTAGGGCTTATAACACAAAAGAGCTTGATCAAATTTATAAGGAAATTGATCTGTTGGAAAGCCGCGAATCAAGTAATCATTATATTCCGATTGTCACTCTCTACTATTGGCCGCTTATCTTTGCTTTAGTAGGCTCATTTTTATTAATTTTTTATCGCTTAAAGGTCATACAATGATATTTCCAGAGAATAAAAAGTTTTTAAATTTTTGTAGCACAGGTTAAAACCTACGCTACAAAACAATCTTGAAGTTTTTCATTTTGGAGTAGAACGTGTGTATATTGAATTTTAGAAAGGAGTTGAAGTATCTATGAATGAACTGCATTTTTTGCGCCCCAACTTTTTTTATCTTTTCATTCCGCTAGTTTTGGGGCTGATTTTATTTTTAACAAAAAAGAACAGAAGTTGCTGGGACAAAATTTGCTCAAAGGAGCTTTTGCCCTATATCACTGTAAAAAAAACAAAAAAAAATCTTCTTTTTGCGTTTTTAATCTTTGTTCTTTTTTCATGGTTGATTACAGCAATGGCAGGCCCTTCGTGGAAGCAGTCTTTTCAACCTTTTTTTAAACCAAGAGATGGGCTTGTTATCGCTTTAGATTTATCAGACGCAATGAATGCAGAAGATATCAAGCCATCAAGACTAAAGCGTGCCATCTACAAAATCAATGACATTCTAGAGCAGCGAAAGGGTAGTCAAACGGCATTGCTTGTTTTTTCGGCTAATCCCTTTATGGTCACGCCCTTAACCGATGATCATGCAACGATTCAATCGCAATTAACTGCCTTGGATACAAGCATCATGCCATCGAGGGGACACAGTGTTGTAAAAGCTCTACAAAAAGCATCGGAATTATTAAACCAAGCAGGGGTTGTCAATGGTTCTATTTTGTTGATTACTTCACAATTATCAGACGATGATTTGACTAAATCTTTGGGCTTGATTCAAAAGGCTAAGTTTAAATTATCAATCCTTGCAGTTGGAACAGAAAACCCAACACCTATTTTAAATCCAATGGGCGGCTTCATGAAAGATGCAAAAGGTGGTATTTTAACAACAAAATTACCTGTTGAAAATTTAAAAAAATTGGCAATCGGTAATGGGCTTTACCTTGATTTAAAAATAGATGATAGCGATGTCTTACTGCTTGCCAAAGAATTCAATAAGCAATCGAATGTAAATAAAGATGAGTCCAAAATAGGGGCAAAAAAATGGCAGGATCAAGGCTATTTACTTGTGCTTTTCGCACTGCCTTTTATTTCTCTATTATTTCGAAGAGGTGTTTTGTTGATACTCATCTTTATCCCACACATTTGTTTTGGAAGCCTTTTTGAATCCAACGATGAAAAAGCTGAAAAGCTATTTTGCCAAGAAGAGTACAGTAAAGCTTGTCCACTGTTTGAAAATCCTGACTGGAAGGCTTGTGCTCATTATAAGTTAGAAGAGTATGAGGTGGCCTCAAAACTATTTAAAGAAAATGATTCTGTAGATGGCTTATATAATTATGGAACGGCACGAGCAAAATTAGGGGATTTTGAAGAAGCGCTCAACGCCTATTCAAAGGTTCTTGAAATTAATCCTGAACATGAAGATGCTCTTTACAATAAGAAATTAATTGAGGAACAGAAATCTAAAGACGAAAAGCCGAATCAAGATAACCAAGACAAAAAAGACACAAATAAAGAGAACGACCCGAACCAATCGGAACAGAATAAACCAGATCAAGAAAATCAAAAGAAAAGCGAAAATCAAAATAAACCTGAAGATAAAAATAATCAAAATACTCAAGAAAATGAAGATAAACAAAATCCTGATAAAGATCAGCAAAAGAATGAAGATAATGAAGATAATGAGCAAAAAGATGATCTAGAAGAGTCTGAAAGTAACGATCAGGAAAATGAAGAGCCTTGTGAAACCAAAGAAGATGCTCAGAAAAAGATGGATGAGCGTCTGCTCGATCGCATCAAGGATGATCCCGGTGGATTACTACGACGTAAATTTCTG
>Ga0105045_10006135_pt1 | contig 10627 bp, 7 predicted proteins | sample MAT02_FD_78089 | JGI IMG/M metagenome (GOLD analysis project Ga0105045, IMG submission 78089) | Freshwater microbial communities from Lake Fryxell liftoff mats and glacier meltwater in Antarctica - MAT-02 (megahit assembly) | ecosystem: Environmental > Aquatic > Freshwater > Ice > Liftoff... | reverse complement strand
TACTGCGGTCATACCGAGCCCGGTTCTCCGTCGTCCACATCAGCCGTCTCCCGCGAATCGCCCAACGCCAAGTGAATCACAGGAGACTCAACCGATTCAAGATGTTCCGGGACAGACACTGAGCTCGCATCGGATCGCCCACCGTCGCAGAATTCAACAACCGACGCAGAGTTTCGACCAACGTCGGGTCTGTCACTGTCAAGGCATGCATGCCGCTGCCGGGCCGCTGAACCTCGCCAGACAACCCGCCAGGATCATCAACGTCCCTCAGGCCACGGTCGATCGCGCTTCTCCGCCGCCGCAAACGGTCGACGACCACGTTCGTCCAGCCTGCGACGCACCGCCGCGTCCCGATGGCCAATCGCAGAAACATCTACCAACTACAGAGCCTGCGCGGGCTACACACCGCGCCGCATTCCCCCGACCCCACCCCGGCCCTCTTGCGCGTACACGATTCAAGGATTCTTGTGCGTCGCCTTACCCCAAAAATTAGCCCACAGGTTGGCCGCGAGGATTTAACTCTGGCGTTTCGCCCGGAGCGGAATTCAGGCGCAGGAAGGCCTCGGCCAACGTCTCCCGCAGACCGAGCGGCGTGACCGGTGTGGCGAGAATTTCCCATTCTGTTGCTGGTCCTTCCCCGCCCCATTCGGGTGCCTCGGTCAGCAGGATCACGGCCGCACGGCGCCGCAGCATCTCAATGAGGGGCCGGGTGGATTTCCCCTCCAAGGTGCCGCCCAGGATAGCCGCATCCAGTTGACCCACTTTCGCGGCCGCCTCCAGTGCATCAGCCAAGTTTGTGGCGGAGGCGCAGATGAGACACCCTGCCTCGGTCAGGCTGCCGGTCAGCAACCCGGCCAGCTTCGGATCATCCTGCGCGATCAGGATACGCCGCCCGGAGAGAAGGCTTGGCCGCCGGTGGATCAAGGAAATGGAGCCGGATATGAAGGCTTCATCGCCCAGCGTGAGAATGACACGCAGGCCGGCATCCTCCCATCGGCGCTCAATCTCGCCGTAAAGCTGCGAATGCACATTCGCATCGATCAGCTCGGAGCCAAAGCCCGTGCGGCCGGGCGGCGTTTGCAGTTTCGGCCCATCCCTCTCCACCCAGTCCAGGCGGACCCCATCGACGCGAACGTCCCAGCGCAACGTCAAGCGCCCCTCGGGGGTGGACAGAGCACCATGCTTGACCGCGTTGGTGACGAGTTCGTGCACCACGAAGGTCAGCGGCTGGGCCGATGCAGCGTGGAGACGCAAATCAGGGCCGGCCAGATCAACCTGGGCCGCATGGCTGCTGGTTTCCTGGGCAATGATCTCGCGCATGCTTGCACCCACCCACTTCTCGCGGGCCAGAACATTGTGGGCGCGCCCCATGGCCGCGATTCGGCCTTCCAGGACCTCCACCAGCGCTGCCACGCCGCCCTTGGCTTCGGCCGCTGAGAGGCGCACCAGGCCACGCACCACGCTCAACGCGTTCTGCGCGCGGTGGTCCACCTCGCGTGAGAGCATGCGCTCAGATGCCTCGATCCGCTTGCGTGTCGTGATGTCAACGACGGCGCCGCTGAGACCGGTGATATCTCCGTCAGCACTTCTGACGGCGTAGAAACTGCACAGCCAGAAACGTTCCTCGCCGCCCACCGCACCGCGCAGTTCGAGGTCCTCGGCGGGCTCGCCCGTCTCCAGAACCCGCCGCATCACGGGCGCCATGCGCTCGGCCGCATCCGGAGCCATGTCCTGGATCGTGCGGCCGATATGCGCGGCAACCGGCTGGCCATTTGTCTCCGCCAGCATCGCATTGATCGCCACGTAGCGGAGGTCGTTGTCGAGCAGGCACAGCCCTGCCGGCGCGCTCTCATAGGTCGCGCGCAATTGTGCCGCGGTTTCCGCCGCCTCGGCCTCGGCCAAGCGGCGTTCGTGGAAGTCCACGCCGACCATGGTCCAGGCCACGATCACGCCTCGCGCATCCTCGATCGGCGCCCCGGTCAGCAAATGCCACCGCCACTGCTGGTCATCGGCCCGGCAGATTCGGGCTTCCTGGGTGAAGGGAACATCGGGGCCGGTTGTGGTCTTGCTGAGCGCGAAGAGCCATGCAGCACGGGCCGACTCGCGGTCGTCGGCGTAGATGCCCTGAAGCCAGCCGTCACCCTTGCTTTGCGCCAGGTCAAGGTGCGTGATTCGCCGCCAGTGGTCATTGGTCCAATCCACCTGGCCAGCCTGATCAGCCATGAGGACGATCTGCGGGGCGACACGCGCCAGCGCTTGCATGCGCGAAGCTGCCTGCTGGCGCTCGGCCTCGCGCAGATTGACCGCCTCGGCCATGCCGTCAAACGCCGCGCCGAGGCGTGCAAACTCCCGCCCGCCGCGCAGCCTGCCTACGCGCGCGCTCCAGTCCTGTGCCCCCCAGCGCCGCGCGGCTACCAAGAGGCGCTGGACCGGGCGTTCCACCGCCGTATGAAAAACAAAGACAGCGAGCGTAAAGGAAAGGAGGAGCGAGCCGATGATCATCGCCGCGACTCTTCGGTCGGCATGGATCATCGCGGCCAGCGGGCCGGCCGGATCAAGCCCGACCACAACAAAGAGGCCACGCGGTTCCTCACCCAGCGGAATGAATGCCGCGATGCGGCGTACTCCATCCATCGCGATGCCGTCGAACACGCGTGCTTTGATCTCCTGCAGGAACATTTGCGCGAAGGGTGGCATGGGCTGCCCAACGAAACGCTCCGGATCGAGGCTGCGGGCCAGAACGACGCCATTGCGGTCGGCGATGGTGGCGGAACTGCCAGCGGGCAGCGGTACGGTCTGGAGCTCCCGTACCAGCCAGTCGACGGACAAGGCGACCAGGAGAACACCCTGGACCTGACCGGCGTCATTCTGGAGCGGTGCCGCGAAATGCAGCGTGCGCTGGCCGGTGGAACGGCCTTGGGCGTATTCGCCAAGCTGGAAGGAATTCTCGCGCAGGACGGCCTGGAAGTATCCGCGGTCCGCCACATTGAACGTAGGCGTATTCGCATGGGCGAGGCAGATGGCTTGGCCATCCAGGCCGAAAATATTCGCCGCAAGGTAGCGCGGATTGGCGGCAATGATGCGGCCCAGGAAGGCATCGCATTCTGCGCTGGGTCGCATCGCGCGAAGTGCATCATGCGCCCCCATCGCGGCGAGCAACTGCTGCGCGGCGGCAACGATGCTGATGCTTTGCTGCCCGACCAGACGCACGTAGCGCATGGCCTCCTGCCCCAGTTGGTTCGTGCGCTCGACGCGCGCTTCACGCTCCAGTTGAATCTGCACAATTCCCGCCGGTACGAGCGCCACCAGCAGACCCAGGAACGCCCACAAGGCGAGCGGAAAGGCCTCTACTTTTTGAGCAAACCAGGACATGCGGCTTGACGAATCATCCTCCATTTTTCAAGCGCCCGGATGGGCCGGGGTGTCCGCAATGACCGCCACCGTAATATCCACCCAAAGTCCCTTGGGATTCGTGGGGCACTCACATATCGACCGGCTACCGGAAGCGCCTGAGACGGCGCAAGTGCCGGACCCACAGGGATTAAATTGTCGTCCGCCAGCAAACCGTAAGCGGGACCATACGCGACCCAGCCGGCGCCAGGAAGGTAGCCCGCGTACCAGGCATGCAATGGCGCCACCGACTCGCGCCGCCAGCGCACCCGCTTCAGAGAGGTAGCCGGTGACGGAACGGGCCGCGAGACCGAGGCTGTGCGCCGCCTCCATCATCAGCTTCGCGAATTCGCGGCAGGTCCCGCTTCCCATTGTGAGCGTTGCCGCGGATGTCTGCTTTCCCCCCGCATCGCGCGCCGCAAAGCCCAGACTGTGTTGGATGGATTGCGCCATCGCTGGCAGCAGACCCAGCGTTTGGGGCGAAGCCGAACCGGAGAGGAAGTTGTGCACCCTGCCAGCCACCAGGCCATCGGGATAGGGAAGCCGTCGCTCGGTGATGCGTCTCAGATCCTCGATTTCCTTACCTGCATGGGAGAAGGGGAGACTCTCGGCGCCCGGATCAGGCGTGGCGGCAATCGAAGGGTAGTGCGCCGATTGCTGCGCCAAGACGCCGCGCGGAAGTATCGTGCCCGTCCCCGCCGCCCAATCCTGAATGCAGGCCGAGTTGCCGAGCACATCGCGGGCCCAGCGGATATCGGCTGGTCCAGGCTCGACGGAAAGTTTGGCCGAGCGCAGCCGAAAGTCACGACTTTCGTAGGACCGCATCTGCAAGCGATGCCGCAGCAGGCTGATAGGGTAACGATACGCGTATTCTGCGGTGTGTTTGATATTCAGATGGGGCATGGGGGTTCGCGATAAACGGGGAGGCCGGCCGGTAATGAAGCGGGGCCGCAAGGCAATTGCGTTGCTACCCCAGCCGACTGCCAAAATTCCTTCGCTCCACCACAATGTTTTGGCACAAACAGGCACCTCCGCTTCAAGGGCGGGCGGAGTTTCACCTGGTGAGTGGCGTACTGGGCCAAAGGCGCGGCCAATTGGACTGGCAACCTCACTTCGTGGGCGAGGGCGTGCCAGATCGGCCGGCTGCACTGGGGGCTGTTGTCGCGTCGGTAGGATGCGCATTCCCCGTAACCATTTAAGGGCGCGCGAGAGTGGCATTCGCCGGAGGCCGGACCGCCGGTCGATCGGCTGCGAGCCCGGACGGATTGCAACGCGTTCCCGGAGCGCTGGGAGGCAACCCCTGAAGCTCATCCACGCGCGCACTGGGGTCCGATCCGGGCGGGCGTGGCGTTTCGCTGGCGCCCTCCCCCTGCGCGAAAGCTGCCCCTGCTGCGATGATGAGCGAGACTACGAAGGCCGTGGAGAGATGCCGGGCCATGATGGCGTTCCTTGCTCCAGCCGGCGCCCGAAAAGACACCAGCAATACGTCCGGAACGGCGATCAGTGACCTGGGTTGCCGCTTCTGATGGCAACGGGGCAGGGGAAATTAAAACCTCACCATTCCAGTCGGAAAATCCCTCCGTACCGCTGCTTTCACCATGCCGGCAGGCCCAGCGCGGTACTGGCGACTTACGAAAGCCGACAGGCACTCTCGCCGCCTTGTCGAACAACTGATGTGCATGGTCGATGACCTCGCCGGCTGTCAGGCCTTTGTTGGATTGGTGTCGAACGCGGGGCCAGGGCCATGGGCCAGGGGACAGGGCGCCAAGGGCCTGGGGTAACCCGAATGGCGGTCCTTCTGACCTGAAGTGCCCAGCATCGGACGGGCGACAGCAGCTTGCCGCGCGACGTTGCAACCCGTCGCTGCTTTTGGCGTTGATGCAGGCAACCGGCCATCGTGGTCGGAAGACGCCAGAAAAAAGGACATACCCATGAAATTGGCTCGTACCCTCATACTGGGCAGCTTGGCAGCAGGCTTAGCCTTTGGCTCGACTGCCGAAGCGCAAACCACCATGCCCACCGCCCTACCCACAGCCCCGCGTGGTGTCGAGGCAAGGGCAACCGCTGTTGTACCAGCCGCGCAACTCGAAACCGGCTCGAACAGCTACACGGAAGGTCAGGCTCGCTCACGGATGGAGTCCAATGGCTTCAGCGCGATCAACAACCTCCGCAAGGATGATAATGGTTTCTGGCGCGCCACTGCAACGCATGGCAGCACCTCCGGCGACGTGGCGATGGACTTCCAGGGCCGCATTGCGCACGGCGCCGGCGTTGCAAGCATAGGTGCTCGCATGCCCGGGATGGGTGCCACTACGGGGACCACCATGGGGACCACGACTTCGCCCATGGCAGCCCCGTCCACCATCACTCCGATGGGCCGTGCGCCCGACGGCACCCCAGGCAACCCGCCAGGCACCGCTATGGGTCGCGCCGTCGATGGGGCCCTCGGAACTAACACGACCGGAGCAAATCCTGCCCCGCTTCGCTGAACTTCAGCTGTACGGCCCGCCCATCCCGGGCGGGCCAACTCATCTCTCCACGGAGCATCCGTCATGACTGATCAGACTTACTCGCGCCTGTATGACACTTACGCTTCCGCCACCAACGCCGTTCACGCGCTCGAGGCGGCTGGCTTTTCGGACGATCACATCTCCGTGGTCAGCAGCCAAGCTGAGGGCGTGGTTCATTCCGAATCCACCGAGGGCTCGGGGGCTGGTGCCGGTGCCAGCATCGGTACCATCGTGGGCGGCGGCGCTGGCCTGCTGGCCGGGCTGGGCGCTTTGGCGATCCCCGGTGTCGGTCCTGTGGTCGCCGCGGGCTGGTTGGTGGCGGCGCTTACTGGCGCCGGCGCTGGCGCCGCGGCAGGTGGCCTCCTTGGGTCGCTGACATCCGCCGGTGTTTCCGAGGATGATGCGCATGTTTACGCGGAAGGCGTGAAGCGCGGAGGCACGCTGGTCTCTGTCCGTTGCGACACCAGCCGAATGGTCCGTGCCAAGGAAATCATGAACGCGCACGGGCCGGTGGATGATGCTGCTCGTGCCAATGAATATCGTGCCGGAGGTTGGACCGGCTATGCTCCAAACGGCACCGTGCATAACCCCCCGGGCACCATGGCGAGCCGCGGCACGGATGACGTGCTGGGCACGAACGTCTCCGGCGCGCGGCCGGGGAATGACCGGCACAACCCTCCCGGAACTGCGGCTACCCGAGCGATGGACGATGTGGCTGGCACCAATATGAGCGGTGCTCGCCCCGAAAACGAGACGTATCGCCGCTGATTTTGGTGAGAGACTAACCAGGGCGGCCGCTGGATTGAATTCCAGCGGTCGCTTGTTCATGCGTGATCCTGTCCGGGCCGGGCGCCCAAACGGGCAATAAACATCGCTTGCTACAACTCTCGTTCGGGGGCCCATTTGCTGGAAAGTTGGCCCGGGGCGGATTGCAATGCGAAGTTGAGCTCGCAGACCAACCCCTGCGTTTCCCATCGTCTGATGAATTGACCGCCCACTTGATTCTCCAAGGCGGAGTGGATGAGCAAGCTGCCAAAACCGCTGCGGGCGGGCGGGCCAGCCACCATGGGGCCACCGGTTTCACGCCATGACAGTGACACGCGGTCTCCCTGGATGAACCAACGAACATCGATACACCCTGAGCCGACTGAAAGCGCGCCGTACTTGGCAGCGTTTGTCACCAACTCGTGCACGGCCATCGTCATTGGCTGCGCAACCTCCGGCGGCAAAAGGATGCGGGGGCCCTCGAGGCTGACACGTCCGTCTCCGGCTTCTGCGAACGGCGCCAATTCACCTTCAAGGATTTCTTGCAGTGTCGCTCCGGTCCAGTTTCGGCGGCCGATCAGGGTCAGCGCCCTGGAGAGAGCGGCGACTCGGCCTTCGATGGCCTTGACGAAGCTCTCCGCAGTTTCGAAAGGGGTCACGCGCAACATGCTGCTCACCAGGGCCAGCGCGTTCTTCGCCCGATGTTCCACCTCATGCGACAACAGCACGGCCTTACGCTCGGCGCGCTTGCGCTCAGTGATGTCGTAAGCCACGCCCATGGTCACGCCGCCGCGGCCTCCTTCGTTGCGCAACCGGCGCGCGCGGGCTGCCAGCCACACCACCTCCGGCGCAGCATCGGCCTGTGGCCGAATGATGCGGAACTCGGTGCGCATCCGCCCTTTCGAGCGGAGGTTCGCCGAAGCCCGCAGTACCTTCCTGCGGTCATCAGGGTGCACTCTGGCCATTGCATCAACTTGCCTCGGAGAGCCTGCGGCTGGGTCGAACCCCCAAAGGCCGATCAACTTGGCGGACCAATTCAGCACGCTCTGCGCGGGAATCCACTCAAAGGTCCCGATCTCAAGTGCCTCCTGCGCCAGGCGGAGCTTGGCATCGCTCTCGGCCAGGGCGAACTCCGCCGTGCGTAGCGGTGTCACATCGACATGGGCGCCGCGCAACACGACAGGCTGCCCCAACGCATCGCGGTCGATTTCACCGCGCGCGGCGATCCACCGGACCGTTCCATCGGCGTCATAGGTGCGATAGTTTTGCCCGTATTGGCGCACTGTTGGATCGGCGAGGCATGCCAGCAACCGCTTCTCCGATTCCACGCGATCATCGGGATGCAGGCGGCGCAGCCAGTCCGCATGACTTTCCGCCGCCGACTTTGGATCAAGGCCATGTATGGCAAGGTATTCCGCCGAGCGTCGGCTGATACCCGAGCGCAGGTCATAGTCGAAGGTGCCCACCAGGCCGAAGCGCAATGCGCGGTCCAGGCGATCAGCAGCGAGTTGCACATCCCGCCCCAGTTCGGCGTTCAGACCATCGAGCCTGCGCTGGTCCCGCCCGATCCGCAGGGCCAACAGGCACAGGGCAAGGCTTGCCGGGATGCCAAAGAGCAGATGGCTGCCCACGAACCCGAGCCACTGCGCAACAATGGTCTTCCGCGGCCGCGTGGCCATGACCATCAAATCAAAGCCATCAACCGGGCGGATGGAGACAACGCCGTTTGGCCTCTCATTTGGCACCCATGCGCCCAGCTCCGCACGGCGCAGCAGGAGTTGGCCGGGCACACTGGGCGGGGCGGCGGCGTTGCTCACCTCGCGACCGGAGGCCGCGGCGAGGGAAAGCTGATCATCGGGGTAGCGCCGCAGGGTGGCCAGGTTCTCGCCGACCAGGATCGGGTCGATGGAGATCGCGATCACTCCATCGAACCCATTTTCAAGTGAAGCTGCGTTGCCTGAGCCGCGTCGCGGTACCGCCAGTGTGAAGAACAGGCGCTGATCGAAGCGGCCGACGAAGGTGTCGCTGATGAAGGTGCCGCGTGAGGAGGGTTCGCGCAGTGCCAGGAAATAGTCGCGGTCCGCCAGGCTGATCCCTGATGGCGCGGGGAACCTGTCCGTGGCGATGAGAGGAAATCCGCGCCAATCCACGATCCATGCGACTTCGGCGAGTGGAAGCGCGCTGAGCACCTGGCCAACCTCGCGCATGACATTCTGCTCATCGGCCCTGATCGCCTCATCGGTCCGCCCGCGCAGGATGTCATTCATGCGGCCGGCCGCGACGATGGTGCCTTCCAGCGAGCGGGCCACATACAAGGCCGCGGAGGACGCTGTCCTGTCCGCTTCGACCTGCGCATCGCGCCAGATCGAACCCCAGTTGACCCAGGCGGCGCCGAGGAAAGCCAGGAGCGGAATCACCACGGCAGCCGCAGGCAATATGTGCAGAAAATGTCTGGCCGATGATCGGTTCTGCAGGTCGGCCCTGGTCGTGCTTTGGGTGACCGCTAGCCGGGCAGCGCTGAGTGCTGGCGCATCATCGGCGTGGGTGTTCACCGGCTGCCTCGTTCGGTAAGTTGAGAAAAACTATCACTCATAGCATGCCTAGGCAATGCGAATCGCATCATTGCCAGCTCACGCCGACGTGTTCAGGCGCCCCACCAGCACCCGCGGCCTGCCCCGTCGGCCCAGGCGATGAAAAAAAAAGCCGCGGCTGAGCAAAACGGGAAGCGCATATCGGGTCGGCGTTGTATCACCGTGCCCTTCCCTGTTCCTTCAGCAACCAGAGGCCGGCTTGGCGGTTTTCCCCCCAGAGGCGCGCATTCCGCAAAGCCTGGAGAGATCGCATGTTTCTGCACCGCAAAGAGACCATCATGCCGGTCAACGTCGGCACGCCCGACGCCCAGTTCGGCCAATACCTTCTGGAACAGTTCGGCGGCGCCACCGGCGAACTCACCGCCGCCTTGCAATACTGGGTCCAGTCCTTCCATGTGACGGACGCCGCAATTCGCGACATGTTGCAGGACATCGCGATGGAGGAGTTCAGCCATCTGGAGATGGTCGGCAAGCTCATCGTCCAGCATACCTCGCAGCTCGACCAGACGCCGGTTTACGATGCGCCGCTGTTTCAGATGAAGGGCGTCGGGCCGCATCTCGTGGATAGCCAGGGCAGTGCCTGGACCGCGGCTTATGTGCAGGAAGGCGGCAATGTCGTGCGCGATCTGCGTTGCAACATCGCCGCCGAAGCTGGCGCACGCCAAACTTACGAGGCGCTCATCAACCGGTGCGATGATGAGGGAACACGCAAGGTTCTCGTGCATCTGCTGACGCGCGAAATCACGCACGCCAACATGTTCATGAAGGCGCTGGACAGCATGGGCAAGCTCGACAACCCGATGTTCGGTGCGGTCCAGCCCGATGACACGGTCAACATCGTGTTCAATTTGTCGCAGGGCGATGATCATCGTGGCCCGTGGAACGAGGGCACGATGTTCGACGGCCAGAAGATTGATTACGTCGAAAATCCCGAGCCGCGCGGAGGGCTGCCGCCCGCTCCTGTCAACAATGACGACGAAGCACCGTCGATTGTACCGGTGAAATGACCGTTCGGTCCGTTTTGGCAGTGACGACAACTCCCTCTCGATGCCGGAGCGCAGCAGAAATGCGGACCCTCTGAACTGCCGGACGCCGGGAAATTTCGCCAAGGCTAGAACCCTCGCAGCGCATCCGCATTATGGCAGCGCTGCTGAATTAAAGGGGTTGTCACTTGACCACCCGGCTGATCGCCTTGTTAGAGCATTATCCGTTCAAACGGAATCGTTTGAACGGATAAAGATGAGGAAAAATCAACAGGCTAGGGCGTGTGGAGTGAGCCCTTTCTAATGAAACATGCTTTAGACGATATCGTGGGTCTCGCGAAGGTCGCGGCCGCCTCGCTGGACGATGTGGCAGCGCAAGCGACCAAGG
>Ga0105045_10006133_pt1 | contig 10627 bp, 8 predicted proteins | sample MAT02_FD_78089 | JGI IMG/M metagenome (GOLD analysis project Ga0105045, IMG submission 78089) | Freshwater microbial communities from Lake Fryxell liftoff mats and glacier meltwater in Antarctica - MAT-02 (megahit assembly) | ecosystem: Environmental > Aquatic > Freshwater > Ice > Liftoff... | reverse complement strand
GTCACGGCGGCCTTGTCACGGCGGCCTTGTCACGGCGGCCTTGTCACGGCGGCCTTGTCACGGCGGCCTTGTCACGGCGGGCGTAACCGCAGCGGCCCGGGGGCAGGCATCGCAGCCGATCCTGTGCAGACAGGTACGGGGGGTCCATTGGCGCCGCCCGGGGCGGCGTTCACCGCGGCCGGATTCACAGCCGCTATCGGGCGCAGTCACCGTTTTGCCCGGCTGCCGGACCCTGCGGGATGGGGTCGCAGGCATATTCCGTCTTTACCGCTGCTGACAGATCGCAGGTCGCACGGGCTCTGTTCGACCGATGCGCGGCCCTGTACACCATCCTTGGCATCAATGGCCGGCAATCCGCAACAACCGAGACAATATGTACTTCGAGATAGCAGTCGTCATTCTGCTGACGCTGATCAACGGACTTCTGGCGATGTCGGAACTGTCAATCGTCTCGGCCCGCCCCGCGCGGCTTAAGCTGCTGGCCGACAAGGGCAACAAGGGGGCCGCGATCGCGATGCGGCTGGCCGAGGATCCCGGACGGTTTCTGTCCAGCGTCCAGATCGGGATCACTTTGGTCGGCATCCTTGCGGGTGCCTTTTCCGGGGCGACACTGGGCGCGCGCATGGCGGCGACATTCGTGGACATCGGCATGCCGCCTGCCGTGGCGCAGACGGCCGGCGTGGGGTCGGTGGTCGTCGCGATCACGTATCTGTCGCTGGTCGTGGGCGAATTGGTGCCCAAGCAGATCGCGCTGCGTGCCCCCGAACAGGTGGCCGCCCGGGTCGCCCCCATGATGCACGTCATCGCCCGCGTGGCCGCCCCGCTGATCTGGGTTCTGGACCGTTCGGGCAAATTGTTGCTGGCCCTGTTGGGCCAGTCGGGCAGCAAATCGCGCCGGGTCAGCGATGAAGAGGTGCGCCTGATCATCGCCGAGGCCGAAAGCTCGGGTGCCATGAACCCTGCCGAAAGCCAGATGATCGCCGGCGTCATGCGGATCGCCGACCGCAACGCCCGTGGCCTGATGACGCCCCGACACGCGGTCGAGATGCTGGATATCACCGCTGACAAGGCAGACCTCGTGCGCCAGATCCGCGATCTTGGCCGGTCAAGGCTGCCGGTCTGGGAAGACGAGCCCGACAACATCATCGGGGTTCTGACGACCCGCGACATTCTTGCCCACGCCTTGACGCAAGAGCCGTTCGATGCGCGCGCCCTGCTGCGCGATGCGCCCATGGTCCGCAACCGGCAAAGCGCGCTGGGCGTCATCGAGTGTTTGCGCAAAGCGCCTGCCCACATGGTGCTGGTTTATGACGAATACGGCCATTTCGAGGGGATCATCACACCGATGGACGTGCTGGAAGCCATCACCGGCGAATTTCCCGACGACATGATGGATGAACCCAAGGTGGTTGCGCGCGCGGACGGATCCTACCTGATCGCAGGCTGGATGCCGGTGGACGAGCTTGCGGACCTGCTGTCGATAGTTGTCAACCCGGACCGCGGCTATGAAACGGTTGCGGGTCTTGTTCTGGAACAGGCCGGACATCTGCCCGAGCTCGGTGAACGCATTGATATCCAGGGCTGGTCGATCAAGGTGGTCGATCTGGATGGCAGACGGATCGACAAGATCCTGGTCTCGCGGGTTGGCTAGGGTCAGGACCGGTTTGGCAAATCGGGGGTGACAACCCGCAACCGGAATGCGCTGTCATCCCGGTACGCGCCGGACCGCGCCGGTCCGCGTCAGACCGGCGGCGTCAGGGTGCGGCGATCATGGTCGTTGGTGCCGGGCCAGGACGCGACAAGCTGGCGGGTATAGGCGTCGCCGGGGGCGTCGAACACGGCTGCGGCGGGGCCCTCCTCGACCACCTTGCCATGGTGCATGACGGTCACGCGGTCCGCGATCAGCCGCACGATGGCCAGGTTGTGGCTGATCACCAAAAGGGTCGTGCCGCTTTCCACGCGAATATCCTGAAGCAGGTTCAGCAGGTCGCCCTGCACCGATACATCGAGCCCCGCACTGGGTTCATCCGCGACAAGGATGCGCGGCCCGAAAAGAAGGGCGCGCGCAATCGCAGCCCGGCGCGCCTGCCCCCCGCTGAGCTGATGGGGATACAGATCGACGACCCGGGACCGCAGGCCAAGCCGCGTCAGGATCGGGTCAAGCCGGGCGCGCAGCGCGTCGCGGGGTTCGGCCAGACATTCGGCCACCTCGTCCATCGACTGGCCGATCCGGCGGCGCGGCGACAGCGACTGCGCGGGGTCCTGAAAGATCGGCTGGATCAGGCGGGCCTGGGCGCGGTAATCGCGTGCGCCCGGCGGCACCACTGTCCCGAACAGGGAAACCTGCCCGGCTGCAAGGGGCTGAAGTCCAAGGATGGCCCGCAACAGCGTGGTCTTGCCCGAGCCGCTTTCGCCGACGATGCCGCCGCAGCGCCCCTCGGCAAGGGAAAGCGACACGTTGTCAAGGGCGCGGGTCTGGCCGAAATCGACCGTCGCGCCGACCACGTCGATCGCGTTCAAAGCGGGTGGATGCATCGCGCCTCCTGGTCGGGCCGGTCGGCCAGTCTGACCAGCCGGGGCGGCGCTGCCCTGCAGGCGGCGTCGGCCCGGGCGCAGCGCGGCGCATACAGGCACCCTGGCGGCGGGGCGCGTGGATCGGGCAGTTCGCCCGCAATCACCCGGAACCGCTGGTCGATGGGTGCAGCGGCGCGGGGCGTGTCCAGCCCGATGTCGCAGGCGAACAGATCGGCGGTGTAGGGATGGGCGGGCCGCGCCGCCACCGCCGCGACGGGTCCACGTTCGACGATGGTGCCCGCATAGATGGTGGTCATGTGGTCGCAATAGCGCGACACAAGGCCCAGCGAATGGGTGATCAAAAGGATCGAGCAGCCGATTTCGTCGCGCAGGGCCAGCAACCGGGCCATCACCTGCGCCTCGACCGTGACGTCCAGCGCGGTGGTAGGTTCGTCTGCGATCAAAAGGGCGGGCCGGGCAAGCAGCGCCATTGCGATCACGACGCGCTGGCGCATTCCACCGGACAATTCGTGGCTGTGGCTGCGCATCTGTGCCCGGGGGTCCGGAAATCCGACCGTTTCCAGCGCCGCGACCGCCCGGGACTGGCGTTCGGCGCGCGTCAGGTCGGGCCGGACGGCGGCCAGAACCTCGTGCAGCTGCGCCCCGATGGTAAAGAACGGATTCAGCGAGCCTGCCGGATCCTGAAAGACCATGGCGATGCTTTTGCCGCGCAGCCCGACAAGCGAGGTCCGGTCGCCAAGGTCATGAGTCCGCCCGCCCAGGCGCAGCGTGCCGCCCCCGACATGCGCGTTGGGTGCCAGCAGGCCCAGCAGCGCCAGTGCCAGGGTGGATTTGCCGCTGCCGGATTCGCCGACAAGGCCCGCGACGGACCGGGGCGGAATGGTCAGCGACAGGTCACGCAGGACGGGAACGGGCGGCCCGGCAGGGTCGCCGTAGGCAACCGACAGCCCGTCAATCGTGATCGTGGCATCGGCCGTTTCCGATTGCATCAGCTGCGCCCCTTGCGCTTTGGGTCAAGGACATCACGCAAGGTTTCGCCCAGCAGGGTGCAGCCCAGCGTCGCCACTGCCAGCACGCCGGTGGCGCCAACGATGGGCCACCACGACTGGTCCAGAAACAGATATCCATCGCGGATCAAGGTGCCAAGGCTGGTGGCCGGGGGCTGCACCCCAAGGCCGATAAATGACATGGCCGCCTCGATCGTGATGACGACGGGCAGGTTCATGCTGGCCAGCACGATCATCGGGCCGATGATGTTGGGCACGGTGTGGCGCAGCGCGATGCGGGGGGCAGACACGCCCATAAGCTGCGCCATCTCGATATAGTGACGCTGGCGCACAAGCAGGGCCTGGCTGCGGGCGACGCGGGTGAACTGGGGCAGGAAGGCGACCGAGATGACAAGCACCAGCTTGCCCAACCCGCTGCCGTAAAGGGCGACAAGGGCAAAGACCAGGATATAGACGGGAAACGCGCTGAGGACGTCAAGTGCAGCAAGGATCAGCCGGTCGACCACCCCGCCGACACGGGCGGCGATCACCCCCAGCGCCAGCCCCGCCGAAAGCGAAAGACCGACGACCAGCACCGCGATCCCCAGCGCCGCGCGGGTGCCCACCGCCGCGCGGGCGAAAAGATCGCGGCCCAGGTTGTCGGTTCCCAGCGGGTGGTCGAACGAGGGAGGGGCGAACCGCGCGGGCACGTCAAGCATGTTGGGATCGGGCGACACGACCGGTCCGACCACGGCCAGCAGGATGATCGCCCCAACCAGAACGACGCCGATCCGGCCGGTCCGTTCCTGCCAGACGGCGCGCGACAGCGTGGTCATTTTTCGCTCCGCGCCAGGGCCCGGCGCGACCGGGGATCAAGTCGGGTATTGGCCAGATCGACGATGATGTTGGCCAGGACATAGACCACGACGATCACCAGCGTGGTCGCCTGAACCACGGCAAAGTTGCGCGCCGAAACGGCGTTGAAGGCCATGCTGCCAAGGCCTGGTCGGGAAAAGATGATTTCGGCGAACAGCGCGCTGCCGATCAGATCGCCCATGGCGATGCCCAGGATGGCGACAAGCGGCACAAGGGCGGGCCGCAGCGCATAGATCAGCACGATCCGGCCTTCGGCCACGCCATAGGCGCGCAGGGTCTGGATATGCGGTTCGGCAAGACTTTCAAGCAGGGCGGCGCGCACAAGGCGGGCGATGTAACCGATCCACCCCAAAGCCAGCGCCAGCGTGGGCAACACCAGATGCGCAAGACGGTCGAGCGGATCGCCGGCGTCGCCCGCGCCTGCAACCGGCAGCCAGTCAAGCGCAAGCGAGAACACCAGAAGAAGCAGGATCGCCACGACGAAACTGGGCATGGTGATCAGCACGACCGACAGGATACCCAGCGTGCGGTCAAGCAGCCCACCGGGCCGCGCAGCCGCCAGCGCCCCCAGCGGCACGCCCAGAGCCAGGCTGAGCCCCAGCGCCGACAGGGCCAGGGTGATGGTGTTGGGCAAGACCTCGATCACCGTGGCAAAGATCGGCCGACCAGAGATCACGTCGGTCCCGAAATCGCCCCGGACCGCATTGGACAGGAACAGCCAAAGCTGTTCCCACAGCGGCCGGTCCAGGCCCATACGCTCGGCAAGGTCGGCCCGCAGCGCGGGCGACGCGCGCGGGCCGTACAGGATGCTGGCCACGTCGCCCGGCACAAACCGCACCAGAACGAACAGCAGGATCAGCGCGCCCAGCACGGTCAGGCACCCCGCAAGCAGGCGCCACGCCACAAACCGTCCGATGCCCGTCATGCCGCCCGACCGCCCGCGGCCCTGACGGCACCGCGCGCAGGCCGGGCATCAGGGCCGTGCCGTGCCGCCCGGATCATGCGGGCCGAAAGAACCGCAACTGCCAGTCCACCCCGTTGGGGAGGAACGACGGCGCCAGGCTTTCGGCATAGCCGAACAATTGTGCGCCGTGCGTGATCCACAAGCAGGACGCGCTTTCGTCCAGAAGCTCTTGCATCCGGATGTATTTTGCCTGCCGCTCGGCAGTGTCGAGTGTGGACGCGGCCTCTCGGTGTAGCTGGTCGAACTCGGCGTCGACCCAGCGCTGCCAGTTCCAGACCCCGACCTGAGACCCCAGAAACCATTGCGTCTGAAAGCTGGGGTCGAATTTCGACGAATAGGTGATCAGCGTCAATTCCAGATCGCGCGAAGCATCGTCCGCCCCCATCGCCCAATAGGCACCCGGGTCCAGCGCGTTGATGGTGACGGCGATTCCGACCTCGGCCAGATTGGCCTGCACGATGGCGGCGGTTGCCTGCGACACCGCGTCGTTCAAGCAGGTGAACACCAGCGCGATGTCGCCCTGTCCCGCCGCGTCCAGCAGGGCGCGGGCGGCGGCTACGTCGCGGGCGTAGACCGGCGCGGCGTCCCAATGGCCCAGCAGCGGGGGCGCCAACAGCGTGTGGGCGCGCGCCACCTTGTTGCTGTAGGCCCCCGCGATGATCGTGTCGTAATCCACCGCAAGGCGGATCGCCTGCCGCACCCGCAGATCGGCAAGCGGGCCCTTTTCGACGTTCAGCCCGATCCAGGTATAATCGATGCTGTCAAGCCGGGCCGAGACGATGCCCTCGGCACCGGCCAGTTCCTCGTCCGCCGTCACATCCACGCCCGACAGGGCAACCTCGCCCGCCAGCAGCGACAACAGGGCGGTGCGCGGCTCGACGATGGGGACCAGCACGATCTCGCCATAGGCGGGGACGTCGGGGCCGGTGTAATCGGGATTGGCCTGCAGCACGACGCGTTCGCGCGGGATCCATTCCGCGAACATGTAGGGACCCGATCCGATGGGACGGTTGGCCATGACGTCGCCAAGTTCCTCAAAGGCCTTGCGCGACACGATCGAGCCGGTGCCGTCGCAGATGGCGATGACGAACAACGCGGGGGCCGGGTTCTTGAGGATCATGCGGCCGGTATAGGTGCCGGTGACCTCGACCCGGTCCAGCGCGCTCAGGTCGTCGGCATAGGGGCTCATGTTGCCGTCGGCATCGGGCAGGATCACGCGTTCATAGGTGAATTTCACGTCGTCGGCCGTCATCTCTCCGTAGCCGCCATGGAACATCTGGCCGGGGTTCAGCTCGAACTCGATTTCGGTATCGGACACCTGTTCGATCCGGCTTGCGGCCTCGGGTTCCCAATCCAGCGAACCGGGCTTGAACCGGGCAAGGCGCTGGCAGACGGCTGACAACACGTTGTTTTCGACCGGGCCGATGCGGTAGGCGGGATCGACATTGGCGATGTCGCTGGGAATGCGGACCCTGATCGACCCGCCGGCCTGCGACTGCGCGACCAGCGGAAAGCCGAATGCAAAGGGCACAGCCGACACGGCTGCGGTCGTTTTCAGGAATCGGCGGCGGGTGGTGTGGGAGGTCATCGGTCTATCCTTGCTGGCGAATTTCCGCGCGGGGCGGCGCGGGTATTGGGGGGGGTGCATCACATGTGGTCGCGCGGGACGGTTTCCTCGAACCGGCGTTCGGCAAAGATCCGGTCGCCGTCCCGGGCAATATACGTTGCGCGCACGATAAAGTCTGTGGCGGTGCAGGTCACGTCGATTGTGGTGTCCACGGCCACGGACCAGTCGGATCGGTGAAACGACGTCCGGCAGTCGGCACTGTAACGGGCGCTGGTCGGGTCGCCGTCGCGGATGACAAGGGTCTTTTCGTGCGATGTCTGAACCTCGGTCCCGATATCGTCGATGCGGTAGCGGCCATCGTCGCTCAAAGCGATGTTGGTAAGGGTGCCTGTGGCCACGTCAAGACTGCGATGGCGGGTCTGGCGGCCATCAACAAGGGTGGTCACGGGTCCGGTTTCGGCAACCAGAACCGGGTCAAAGCCCGTCGCCTCGACCGGGGTGTCGGTGCCAAGCAGCGGCAGGTCGAGGGCGGACCCCGCCGCGTCGATTTCAAGCGTCGCAACCTGGGGTCCGGGCCACAGCATCGGCCACAGGGCCGACGACACGGCCAGCCGAAGGCGGTGGCCACGCGGCACGGTCTGGGCCACGGGTTTCAACGCGACATCGACGTCATAGAACGTGCCGGGCACAAGGGGCGTCGGGTTTTCGTGGCTGTCGCGGTGCGACAGGTTCAGAACGCCGAAGGTGACAAAGGTCGACGTCCCGTCGGGGGCCACATCGGTGATCCGCACGGCCACCTGCGCCTGGGGCCGGTCTGACCGCAGGCGCAGGCGCACCCGGCCCGTGCCAAGGATCGACAGATCCTCGGTCAGGGGTGCGTGGTCGAAACACAGCGACAGCGCGTCGTCAGGGCGCTGATCGGTGGAGCCGTCGGGCGCGACGCGTCCCTGTCCGTAGGGGCACCAGTCCTGCGATGTCTGCCCGGTCGTCTGCGGCGAACGCAGGATGCGGGGCGGGCCTGCAGGCCGGGGATCGCGCCCCAGGGTGTCGTCGGCCCCAAGGTGGAACCGTGTCGGGCCGGGCCGGGCGGCGGGCCAGTCCCGCAAGGCCAGCCAGCGGCCGGGCCGATGCGCGGCGACCGGATCGGGCAGGAACGGCTCCATAAGATACAGCCGCAGGTCAGGAAGGGCGTCCGCGCCGGTGTCGATCCCCTTGAGCCAGTGGTCCCACCAGCGCAGGCATTCCTGCAGAAAGCCGATGGCCGGACCGGGAAAGCCGATCTCGGGCGTCTTGTGGCCCCAGGGGCCGATGATCGCCTTGCAGGGGGCGGTCAGGTTTTCCAGCAGGTTGAAAACGGTGCGGGTATAGCCGTCCAGCCAGCCACCCACGGCCAGGACGGGACATGCGATGGCATCGAAATCCTCGCAGACCGAGCCGTGTTTCCAATAGTCGTCCCGCCGCTGATGGCGCAGCCAGACGGCGGGCGGCAGGGTCAGGTCGTCGATCCTGTCCTGCCACATGGCGCGCCAGCGCTCCGCCCCGACAATGGCGGGGTCCGGCGGCAAGGCCAGATAGTTGAAAAAGGCGCTGCCCCAGTTGAAGTTGCTGTCGATCAGGCAGCCGCCCATGTAATGCGCGTCGCAGGCATAGCGGTCGTCGGTGGAATACATGCTGACCACGGCCTTGAGCGCGGGCGGGCGGCGGGCAGCGGCCTGAAGGGCGGAAAAACCGCCCCAGGAATGGCCGATCATGCCGACGGCACCGCTGCTGAACGGTTGGGCCGCCAGCCAGGCGATGATCTCGCAGGCGTCGTCCTGTTCGCGCGCGATGTATTCATCGCCGATCAGCCCGTCGGAATCGCCGGTGCCCGCGATATCGACCCGGGCACAGGCATAGCCGCGCGCAGCGAACCACAGCATCATCCGGTCATCGGCAAGGCGCGTCCCGTCGCGACGGCGATAGGGAATGTATTCAAGGATCACGGGCACCGGACCGCCGCCATCGGGCAGGAACAGGCGCGCGGCCAGACGGCGCCCGTCGGCCATCGCAATCCATGCGGTTTCGACCACCTGCACAGGGCACGGTTCCGGCCTGTTCCGGGCCGTTGCAGGGTCGTCGGTCGCCGTTCCTGTCATGGTGCCGCTGAGATGCCCTGCCATTCTTGCCGATCCAGCGTTCAATACATTCCCTGACGTGTCAACGCCAAAGCCCCCGCAGCTGCCGCGCCAGCCATGCCGTCGATCCCAGCCGCACGGTGACGTGCAGGGTCTGCCCGGAATGGGCGACAACAGCGCCACCCGGAGCCGGACGGGCGACACGAGGCGGTCCAACCCGGTGAGAGTGCCGGGTTCACGACCCCGAATCTGCAACCGGGGTGTCTTTGCGTCGCGCTGGCCGGAGAACGCCCCAAAGCTGCGCATGGCGTTCGGTTCGCGCACCTCTGTCTGCGGATCAGACACATCTTCACGCACATGCAGCGCAGCCGTGGGCCCGGATCGCGCGGGATCGGGTTGCGGCACATGCCGTGTATCCACGTGACTGCGCGCCCTGGTCCGGCCCTGGTCCGGCGCAAAGATCCTGCCTGTGACATAGCCCGGCCAAGACCTGCGGTTGCGCACGGGCACGCGGCGTTCCATGACCGGGTCCCGGGGCCGGCCCCGGTTTGTCGGCCCTGCCGCGAACTGGCCACAGACGGGGGGCGCCGGCCTTAGCGGCCAACCTGTTTGATCCCCCCGCCAACCTGCGCTAAGGCGCGGCCGGATGTATCCGCAGGGTGCGTCGGCACAGCGTGTCACGGGGATATCCGGCCGCCCATGATCCAGTTGTCGCAGGAAACCGCCGATGACTGGTGGGAGGTCGAGGCGCTGCACGACCTGTGCTTTGCCCCCGGACGCGAGATGCTGTCATCCTACCGGTTGCGCCGCGATGTGCCGCCGGTCGAGCCTTTGTGCTGGGTGGCGCGCGACAGCGACGGCACCCTGGTCGGTGCCATCCGCAACTGGCCGGTGCGGGTGGGCGCGAAATGGGCGCTTCTGCTGGGGCCGGTGTCGGTGCATCCGACCCATCAGGGCGAAGGCATCGGCGGCATGCTGATCCACCGCGCCCTGAGCGAGGCCGAAGAAGACCGCTGGAGCCGGGTGTTGCTTGTGGGCGATCTGCCCTATTACGGGCGGTTCGGTTTTCGCCGGCTGACGGGGGTCGAGATGCCGCCACCGACCAATCCCGACCGGATCCTGGGGCTGGAGCTGCGCCCGGGGGCTTGGGCAGGGGTGACAGGGCCGGTACGGCGGCCGGCCGGCACCGCGGATGGCTGAACAGGGCAATCCGGCGGCGCGCCTGCGGCGCATTTCGATCCGTGCGGGGGGCGCTGCCCCCGTCCCGTGCCGGGACGCCCCCGGGGTAGTTCGACAAAAATGAAAATACGCCTGATTGGCATCCTGTCATGCAGGACCGATTGAAATCGGGTCCGCGCATCCCCATCCTGCCTGACATGGACCATGACGCAACCCTGAAGCTGGTAAACCCCGACAACCCTCCGCCGCCGATGGACGATGCGGCGCGGGCGGCGGTCGATGCGCTGGCGCTGCGACAGGCCCGCGCGCGCGGGCTGGTGATGCGGGCCGTCGGCATGGTCGGCGGCGCGGTCGAGGACGGGCTGCGGATGGTGCCGCGCGGTCTGCGCGACCAGATCGACGCGGC
>Ga0105045_10006131_pt1 | contig 10628 bp, 9 predicted proteins | sample MAT02_FD_78089 | JGI IMG/M metagenome (GOLD analysis project Ga0105045, IMG submission 78089) | Freshwater microbial communities from Lake Fryxell liftoff mats and glacier meltwater in Antarctica - MAT-02 (megahit assembly) | ecosystem: Environmental > Aquatic > Freshwater > Ice > Liftoff... | reverse complement strand
TTATCCACCAGCCCGATGTTGGCCGCGCTGGCTGGGACGAAGCTCCCCATCTGGGCCATCAGCACGATTAGGGCCGTTTGGCGCAGCAGAGCCGACTTTCCCGCCATGTTGGGGCCGGTGATGATGATGATCTGCTGGGTTTCGTCGTCTAGGAAAAGGTCGTTCGGGACGTAACTTTCGCCCAGGGGCAGTTGCTGCTCTATCACCGCGTGGCGACCGCCTTTAATGTCGAGTTCCTTGCTTTCGTTGATGACGGGCTTCACGTAGTTGTTCTTCCGCGCTACGGTGGCAAACGATCCCAATGCGTCTAGCACCGAGACGATGCGGGCGTTCTGCTGAATGGCGGCGATGTACTCAACGGTAGCGGTAACCAAGTCGCTAAAAATCCGTAATTCGATGGCGAAAATCCGGTCTTCGGCGTTCAAAATTTTCTCTTCGTATTCTTTCAGCTCGGGGGTAATGTAACGCTCGGCGTTGACCAGCGTCTGCTTCCTGATCCACTCGGGCGGCACCTTACTTTTGTGGGCGTTGCTCACTTCAAGGTAGTAGCCAAACACCTTATTAAAAGCCACTTTCAGGGAAGAAATGCCCGTGCGCTCGATCTCGCGTTTCTGAACTTTGAGTAGGTAATCCTTGCCTGAGAAAGCAATGCCGTGCAGTTCATCGAGTTCGGGATCGACGCCACTCTTGATCATGCCGCCCTGCGTACTCAGAATGGGTGCATCTTCCCGGAGTTCGGTTTCGATTTTTTCCAACAAAAAATCGCAGGGATTCAACTGGTCGGCATACTTGCGCAGGACGCTGGACGATTTTTTGGGTTTCGCTTCGCCCTCTTCCACCGCGCTGGGTTGCGCAATGGTACGGCTGCCCAGCATTTCCTTAATGGGCGCGATTTGTAACAAAGACTTCTTCAACTGCCCCAGTTCGCGCGGACTGATGCGCCGCACGGCTACCTTGGAAATAAGGCGTTCGAGGTCGCCGATATGTTTGAGGTGGTTAAGAAGCTGCTCGTGCAGACCCTCTTGTTGCAGCAGCAATTCCACCGTGTCGAGTCGTTCCTCGATTGGCGTTTTTTCTTTGAGCGGCAGCACCACCCACTTACGCAGCAGCCGCGCACCCATTGGGGTCACGGTATGATCCAAAATCTGAATCAGCGGCACCCCCCCTTCCTGCTGTGGAAAAACCAGTTCCAAATTCCGAATCGTAAAGCGATCGAGCCACACGTACTTGTCCTCTTCCAGCCGCGTGATGCGGCTAACGTGGCCAATTTCCTTATGTTCGGTTTCGAGCAGGTAATGGATGATGACGCCCGCCGACACCACACCCAGTGGCAGCAGCTCCACACCGTAGCCTTTGAGTGTGGTGGTGCGGAAGTGGGTCGTAAGTTTTTCGAAGGCAAAATCATCGCCGAAGCACCAGTCTTCCAGCGTGAAAGTGTGAAACTTATCACCGAAGAGGTCGATGAACTCTTTCTTGCTTTTTTTACAAAATAAAACCTCAGCGGGGGCAAAGCTTTGCAGCATCTTGTCCACGTAGCCTGCGTTGCCCTGCGCCACCAGGAACTCGCCCGTTGAAATATCCAGCAGTGACAGGCCCAGTTGGTCGTTCTTGCCAAAATGCACTGCCGCCAGATAATTGTTTCGCCTTACGTCCAATACATTGTCGTTGAACGACACGCCGGGCGTCACCAGTTCAGTGACACCGCGCTTAACGATGCCCTTGGCCTCGGCGGGGTTTTCGAGTTGATCGCAGATGGCGACGCGCTCACCCGCCCGCACCAGTTTGGGCAAATACGTATCGAGCGAATGGTGCGGAAAGCCCGCCAGTTCTTCGTGGGCCCCGCCGTTGTTGCGGCGCGTGAGGACGATGCCCAGGATTTTGGACGCCCGGATGGCGTCTTCACCGAAGGTTTCGTAAAAATCACCAACCCGGAATAGCAACAATGCACCGGGGTACTTAGCCTTGATTTGGTTGTATTGCTTGTTGAGAGGAGTTTCCCTGGGTTTTACGGACTTTGCCAAAGCGAATTTGCTTTACAGAATGAAGGCGGAAAAAATTTCCCGTGTAAATACAAATTTAAGGCTTTGGGGTGGTTTGGCAAGGGGGAATGGGCCAGTATCACAAACAATACTTCTTACCTTCTTATTTAAACCCAAAATAATCGGAAACAGGAAGGTCAGTAAAAATACGTCAGCTTGACTTGACTTCACCTTCTTCGCAGCGCACGATGCGAGCGGGGTATTTTTCGAGTAGCGTATAGTCGTGGGTAGCCATCAGCACGGTAGTACCCGCGTTATTTATTGTCTTGAATACCTCCATAATTTGGTTGCTCACTTCGGGGTCGAGGTTGCCAGTAGGTTCATCGGCAATCAGGATTTGGGGTTCGTTGAGCATGGCGCGGGCAATCACGACGCGCTGCTGTTCGCCACCCGAAAGCTGGTGCGGCATTTTTTTGGGAGAAGTACCTAGGCCCACCTGCATTAGCACTTCCGAAATGCGCCGGGCAATGTCAGCCTTTTCCGTCCAGCCCGTCGCCCGTAGCACGAAGATCAGGTTTTCCTCCACCGAGCGGTCGGTAAGTAGTTGAAAGTCTTGGAAAACGATGCCGATGCGGCGGCGCAGATGAGGAATGTCGCTACGCTTAATTTTGTGTAGTTCATAACCCGCCACTTTCGCCGATCCAGTTTGCAACCAAAGATCTGCATACAGCGTCTTGAGTAGCGAGCTTTTGCCACTACCCGTGCGCCCGATCAGATACACAAACTCCCCTTTGTCGATGTGGAAGTTCACATCCGCGAGCACAGGCTTATCGCCCTGATAAATGTCCGCGCCTTCCAGCGTGACGACGGGTTCGGAGGAAATGGTCATCTCTTTGTTGAGTCATGTAATCGTGGAAATGTGTAATTGATGTTGAATTGTTGCGTTAGTTTTCAGTTTAGCACCTAAACATCGTGGCGGCGAACCACCTAAACATCAATTCCACGACCGCTCGGGCGGCCCTGTACACAGTTCAGCAGTTAAACAACTATTTGTTTCCCTTCTGATAATCGGCCAAAAACTTCTCTAAGCCACTGTCGGTAAGTGGGTGTTTAAGAAGCGCAAGAATCGCGCTCAGCGGGCCGGTCATGACATCGGCCCCGATTTCGGCGCACTGCATAATGTGCATTGGGTGGCGGATTGAGGCGGCCAGTACCTGCGTGTTGTAGCCGTAGTTGCGGTAAATCAGGACAATTTGCTCCACGAGGGCGATGCCGTCGGTAGAAATATCGTCGAGGCGGCCAATAAAGGGTGAAACATAAGTGGCGCCGGCTTTGGCAGCCAGCAGGGCCTGACCAGCCGAAAAAATCAACGTGCAGTTAGTACGAATGCCTTTGTTAGAGAAATACTTCAACGCCTTAACACCATCTTGAGTAATGGGTACCTTGACCACGATTTTGTCGTCAATCTCAACCAACTCTTCGCCTTCGCGGATCATTCCTTCTAAATCAGTAGAAATCACCTCAGCACTCACGTCGCCGTCAACAATGTCGCATATCGCTTTGTAATGGCTGAATATGTTATTTTTACCCATAATCCCTTCCTTGGCCATCAGCGAAGGATTAGTCGTAACACCGTCCAATACACCCAGCGCCTGGGCTTCCTTAATTTCGGCTAAGTTGGCCGTATCGATGAAAAATTTCATGGGATGATATGGTAAAAGTTAGGTGTTAGGGCATAAAAAAAGGCAAACCGAGAATCTCACCGCTACGACCACTTACCCTTGCTTCGATCAAGACCTGGGGGATTCAGCAGGAGCTGGTAGTTCCGATTTGCCCGTGCAAAGATAAGGACATTTTTCAAACAAGAAAAACCTATCCCCAAAGCTTTCCGCCGTACTTTTGCGGAATAGTTGACAATCGAAGATAGATAATGGATAGTGAAATTAATTATAAGTGTATGACAACTAGTATCTTATTGATTCGTAAAGTTCTTGCTTACGTTCTTCCAATTCTCCTCATCTCCCTGACTCCCTTACTCTTCTCGTGTCAGGATTCCTCGGATGCTTACATGGAAAAAGGAAAAGCATTGTTGCGGGAAGGAAAAACTCGCGAAGGGATCGGATACCTTAACCAGGCCATTGGGAAAGACCTGGAGAATGCCGAGGCATTCAATACCAGGGGGGTGGCCTATTTTGAATTGAAAGAATACCCAAACGCGATGCTGGACTACAGGCAAGCGATCAGCATCGACCCGAGCCTGTACCGTCCTTACTTTAATCGCGCCCTTCTTTTTACCGCCCAAAATCAGTTAGACTCCGCGCTGGCCGACTACGGAAAGGCCGCTCAGCTCGCCCCCGACACCGCCGATATCTACCTGAATCGGGGTCAGGTAAACGCTCTCTTAGACAACACCTCGGAAGCAATTCAGGATTTTGAAAGAGCGACGCAACTCGACGGCGAAAATCCGCTGGCGTGGTATAATCTGGGAAACACTTACTATCGGCAACAGCAATACGCGCAAGCCGAAATGGCATTTAAGCAGGCTTCCCGCTACGACCCAAAGTTTGGCAAGGCTTTTTACGGCCTTGGGCTGAGTCAGTACGAGAATGGCGAGAAAGACCTCGCTTGCCTGAACTTTCAACAGGCTGAGCGGCTGGGTTTCGCCGAGGCTGCGGCGGCCTTAAGTAATTACTGCGGCAAATGACGCGCCGCCGAAGGTGCGTTTCGGGGCAAATTCTGCCGTTTGATAACTTTTCGTGAAATAACCAGTAGCAAGAGACTTCTTTTCAAGGAAAATATTTATATTTGATATAAGATTAGCTCTCGTTCAGCCAACCCGTAAAAATTTATTTCGGGCGGGAAAACAAATTTAAGCAATGAAAAAAAACACTACTTTTTTTGTCGGCGCCTTAATGGCCTTAGCCACGTTTGCGAAAGCGCAGGACTGCCCCGCCACCACTACCTTGACAGCCCCATTATCCGGAGCCAAAGTCGTGGAGCAGGCAAGTCAACATCTCACCGCTGCCAATCTGGTGCGGTCCGGCGAGGTGGCTTACCGGGCAGGCCGATCGGTCACGCTCACAGCGGGTTTTGAAGTGAGGCCGGGGGCGGTTTTTGAAGCCACCATAGCACCTTGTCAAGCGGTCGATTTGGAGCATAAATCGTGGGAGGACAATATGTTCACGCTGGGTTCTTACCCCAACCCTTTTGCGCAAAATACATTGATTGAATACACCATTCCCGATGCTTCGACGGTGAGCGTGAATATTATCGACCTGCGGGGCGTGACAATTTCTCGTCTGATCACCAATCAGGAGCAGTCGGAGGGCACCCATCGCCTCACCTTCGAGTCGGACTCTCTGCCCGAGGGGGTTTATATCTGCACCTTAACCACGCCAAATGGACGTAAAACCCACAAAATTATTAAACAGAAGTAATCAGTCCTTGCTATACACACAGAAGAAGCGGCGAAGGGCGACCTTCCCGTTTTTTTGTGTGCAATAGGTAACATTTTTAGGGGATTTTCCTTGTAGTGTGAGACACGATTTCGCCATAAAACATTTTCCGCCACTAATCATGAAAATTATTTTAGTCATACTCGGACTGGTTTTCCTGCTCTTTTCGTATTTTCAATTCAACGACCCTGACCCCGAAATTTGGGTTCCTGTGTACTCAGTGGCGGCTCTGGCCTGTTACATGGCCCTTCGCGACCTGTGGTCTTCGTGGGTTTTCTTCATCATGGCTGCCGCCTACTTCATAGGTGCAATTATGCAATGGCCGCCCGAGTTTGAAGGGGTTTTCTGGGGCGGGATGAAAATGCGCAGTCTCAATATTGAACTCGCCCGCGAGTCGCTCGGGCTGGGAATCTGCGTGCTCGCCATGGTGTTCCTTGGGTGGCGGGCCAAGGTCAATCCACCCACTGCCATTTAATTTCTTTGATGTCGAATTCGCGTATTTCATCTTCGGATAGTTTGAGGCGCAGCTTTCCGTCGGGGCTGACTCCCACAATAATACCGATAACCAATTGCCCGCTGATAATATACTGACGTTCCTGCCCAAAACCCAGCAGATAATGGAGGTATTCACTGCGAAGCGACTCTAACTGGCCCGCGCGGAGCCGTAGATAAGACTTTTCTAGCGCCAGTACGAGTTGGGGAAGTTGCTCGGCCAGGTGCAAGTATTGTCCGGTTTCTAAGCGAAGGGAAGTAACCCGTCGGGAATACACGGCTGGGAAGTGCGATTGATTGATATTCAGTCCTATCCCCACCACCGAATACGCCAAGCGGGAACCTTGCAGCGCATTTTCAATCAATACACCGCCTATTTTCAAGTCATTCACATACAGGTCGTTAGGCCATTTTATCCAAGCATTTGGTGTGAACTCAGCCAGATAATTCCGGATACCTAACGCAATGGCCTGACTGAGCAAAAAGTGTTCAGATAGGTGCAAAAAGGTGGGTTTCAAGACGAGTGACAGAGTGAAATTCTGGCCTTGGTTGGCGAGCCAGCGCGTTCCGTGCTGGCCGCGCCCAGCAGTCTGTTCATCAGTAATAATCACAGTGCCCTCCACGGCGTTCCCAGCACGCACTAATTCAGCCGCAATGTCGTTCGTAGAATGACAAGTTGGCAGATAGAGCACCTTTTTACCGCAAAACAGCGTTTTTGCACAAGAATCGTACACTTCTTTTGTAAAAATTTATACATTTATCAATACTGAGAGCCGATGATTGCTCTTTGATCCATTACCGCTAATTAAGATGCATGAAACAACGCAAAAATAAAGAAGTATCTTCACAAGACCTCTCCCGGCTGGTCGCAAAAGGGATGCTCGAGAAAAAGGGGCAGGATATCGCTATCCTTGATCTGCGCCAGGTTAGAAACGCTATTGCCGATTATTTCGTGATTTGCTCGGGCACCTCCGATACTCAAATTGACGCCATCGCTGACTCTGTGGAGTTTGAGGTGCACAAGGCCGTTGCCGAAGATCCCTGGCATAAGGAAGGGAAAGAAAACCGGGAGTGGATTTTGATCGACTATGTGGATGTGGTGGCGCACGTATTCAAGAAAGACCGCCGACAATACTACGACATCGAGGAGCTGTGGGGAGATGCCGAGCGAACCCTCGTCGAAGAGACTGCCGCGTGAGTCGGCGGTGAAGGTCACTGGGCTTGAACATTCCCCCGCTGGTTGACGTTCTTACCATTGAAATTTCTACTAATACTAAACTATAATGTCTGATAACGATAACAAGAGAAATCCGTTGAATCCCAAAAGTCCGCAACGTGGGTACCAAGGCTGGATCATTGCAGCCCTGATCGCAACCATTCTGGGGATTACATGGCTAACAAAATCCACCAGTCTGCGCGACATCAGCCAGAATCGTTTTGAGAAGATGGTGACTGATAAGGAAGTGGCGCGAGTCACTATTGTAAACGATAACAAGGTTGAGGTTTCGCTGAAACCAGAAGCTCTCCGCAAAGATAAGTACCAGGTCATAGCCAAGGAAAATAACTACTTTGGCGGCGAAGCCATCCCACATTACCAGTTCCAGATCACTTCCGCCGAAACTTTCAAAAAAGACCTTGAAAAGATGCAGGAGAGTATCCCGGACGGGGAAAAGATTGAATACAAGATCGAGGCCCGCGACAGTTGGTCAAATTGGATTGGCACTTGGGGCTTCTTCATTGTCATGATCGTGGTCATGTACTTCCTGCTGGGACGCATGTCCGGTGGCGTGGGGCCGGGCGGTCAACTATTTAACATAGGCCGTTCTCGGGCGACGCTTTTCGACGCGGAGAATAAGGTAAAAATCACTTTCAACGACGTGGCGGGTCTCGAAGAGGCAAAAGAAGAAATAAAAGAAATCGTAGACTACCTGAAAAGTCCTGATAAGTTCAAGAAGCTGGGGGCCAAACTCCCCAAGGGAGCGTTGCTGGTCGGCCCTCCGGGTACGGGCAAAACCCTGCTGGCTAAAGCCGTAGCGGGCGAAGCAGAAGTGCCTTTTTTCTCGCTATCAGGCTCCGATTTTGTGGAGATGTTCGTCGGCGTGGGTGCGGCCCGCGTGCGCGACCTCTTCAAGCAAGCTAAGGAAAAGGCACCCTGCATCATATTTATCGACGAAATCGACGCCGTGGGCCGCTCGCGCGGCCGGGGCGGAATGCCCGGCTCCAACGATGAGCGTGAGAATACCTTGAACTCGCTGCTGGTGGAAATGGATGGCTTTGCGACTGATTCCGGTATCATTATCGTGGCGGCCACCAACCGGCCCGACGTACTGGATCCGGCCCTGCTGCGGCCCGGCCGCTTCGACCGTCAGATTTCGGTGGACAAGCCCGACGTCATTGGCCGCGAGGCAATATTCAAGGTTCACCTCAAGCCGATCAAGATTTCGGAAGACGTGGATATTCAGAAACTGGCCGCCCAAACGCCTGGCTTTGCCGGGGCCGAAATCGCCAACGTCTGTAACGAGGCCGCCCTCATCGCCGCCCGGCGCGACCGCGAGAGTGTGACGATGCAGGATTTTCAGGATGCCATGGACCGGGTAATTGGCGGTTTGGAAAAGAAAAATAAACTGATTTCACCCGAAGAGAAGCAAATTGTGGCCTACCACGAAGCCGGCCACGCGGTGGCGGGCTGGTACCTCGAACATGCTGACCCATTGGTGAAAGTGACGATCGTACCCCGAGGGGTGGCCGCGTTGGGCTACGCTCAGTACCTGCCCCGCGAGCAATATCTGTACCGCGCCGAGCAGCTTTTCGACGAAATGTGTATGACCCTAGGCGGACGCGCTGCGGAAGACGTAGTTTTTGGTAAGGTTTCGACCGGGGCACTGAGCGATCTGGAGCGCGTCACGAAAGTGGCTTATAGCATGGTGACCATGTACGGCATGAATGATAAGATTGGCAACATTTCGTTCTACGATTCCAAGCAGTCGGACTACGCCTTTACGAAGCCTTACTCGGAAAACACGGCGGAAAAGATCGACCATGAAGTGCGACTGTTAGTGGATAAAGCCTATCAGCACGTAGTTGGTATGCTGCGAGACAAACGTGAGCAGTTAGAAACAATCGCGCAGGAGCTACTGGAAAAAGAAGTCCTGTTCCAGAGCGATCTCGAAAAATTGATTGGTAAGCGCCCTTACGAAAAGGAAACGAATTACCAGGCGTACGTCAACCGTCGCTCTCGCGAGGAAGCTGCCGTCCATGCAGAGACGGTGAAGCACGCAGAAAAAGAAAAACTAGCCGAAGGGGAGAGTGGTGAAGAGGTCGTAGTGGTGGAAGCCGACAGCCCCGAAGTAGCACCCAAAGCCTAGAACTACATAGTCAAAATACTGAAGTATGAAAGAGCCGGCGGTGTATCGTCGGCTCTTTCATTGTTTTAAGGTTCGGGTGTACCATAAGAATTTGCGGTACAGAAGATTCAACTCAAAAAGATAGTGGAGATGGGAGATGGCGACACTTACCTTTTGCCAAAAGGTATCGCGCGTCGCCAGCGTGTGGTAGAAGTACGCCAAGCTAGAATTCATGACTGCTCTGGGCATAGTCTCCCACTTTTGTAAGAGTTCTGGATTGACCGACACAGGCATCACATCCGGCCAGCTATTATTCCAGGGCATACCCAAGCCCCTAAGCATTCCCAGCCCTTGCCACACCTGTTTCAAAATTCCCTTTCGGCTTGCCAGTTTTTCGACCAACTGCCAGTCTGTTACCTTGCCGTGACGATTCAGGTAAGCGGCCAAATCGGTCAAGTATTTCAATTTTAGCCATTCCTCCTTTCCGCCGTGGTGCATGATCAGGAGAAGCAATTGATATTCGTTGGAAAAACCTAAAATAGACCCACTTTGGGTATTGATCTGCTGCTGAAATTCGGGCCACTCCGGCTCCGGAAAATTAAATTCCAGGCGTGGATAGGCAACTCGCCAGTGCATTTCCAAGACAAACTGTAGCGAACTGTCAGCCATATTCCTCAACATTGGTATGTGATAATCTGTCCGAAAAAAGGCTTTTCGCAAAGATGCTGAATCATTCAGCAGATAATGGCGATAAGGATCCGGTTCGTAGCCTGCCTCAGTAATCAAGTGCAAGGCACGCTCGAAATCCTTTTGGCCTGTCAGCAGGTCAATGTCACCATATTCCCTCAGCCCATGCTGACCATACAACCATTCCGCCCATAAACAGCCTTTGTATCCATAAGCCGTTATGCCTTCTTCTTCTAGCAAGTTGAGTAAGCGGGTCGTCTCCTGCGCATTGAGAAGGTTGGAAAGTGTAATCTCTCTGCACTCTTGGCGAAGTGCAGCGACCCAATCACCCGATTCAGCTTTCATGGCAATTAGTAAAGAAGGCCGGACATTATGCCAGCGGGCAAGTGACAGCAATTTTTCACCATCAATTCCAGATATTGTTCCTTTTCCCGTAGAGCCGCCCGTGCAGGACGCAATCAGTAGGGCCAATTCAGGGGAAAAGCAATTGCTGGTATCGGTACTCTCCATACTGTCAAAAATTGGTCAACACCCACTTTTCCAGGGCTGTGAAGCCATCGGGACGGCGCTTATTCCATATTTCCGAATGGGTGGCACACCATGAACTTTGCTGAAAATGCTTCTGGTGTACTTGACCGCACAGCAAATGAGCGCTAAGAGGAAAGTGACGA
>Ga0105045_10006130_pt1 | contig 10630 bp, 7 predicted proteins | sample MAT02_FD_78089 | JGI IMG/M metagenome (GOLD analysis project Ga0105045, IMG submission 78089) | Freshwater microbial communities from Lake Fryxell liftoff mats and glacier meltwater in Antarctica - MAT-02 (megahit assembly) | ecosystem: Environmental > Aquatic > Freshwater > Ice > Liftoff... | reverse complement strand
TTGGTTCGAATTCAGCGGTGTCTCGCTACGACCAAGACCAAGGCGCCAATTCTTGAGTGCTTTAGTCTCTTCCAATCTCGCGCTCCGCCCGCCGCTTTCGCCTAGCCGTCTCTCCTATCTCGCAGATAGATTCTGAGCGGCGGATGAGTCAGTTCTTCTTGCCTGCGACAGGCGGACCAAGCATCTACGCAGGGTCATTGGAATCAGCATTCATGTGGTCTTGCAAGTCTTGCTGAAGCCACGACGCAAGATAGTTGAAGTTTGAGGATGAATCGCTTATTCCTACTCCTAAGGGATTTGGATGTTGAAGCGTCAGTTCGGTAGTCTTTTCCTAATTCATTCGCAGCGAATGAAATGGACTTCTTGACTATGAAAATGAGCACATGCAATCAAGTCAGAAGATTTCATTAGTCGGGTTACTCATCATGCAAAGCCAGACACTTTTACAACGCAGACTTAAATTTATCGTTTCGCTTGCTAGTCACGATTTTTGCCCATGGGCAAACCGCTATGTCTATTGGCTAAAGCAACCAGTGGGATGGTTTTTCGTGGCGTTGGGGGTGAGCATCCTCGTGGGCGTTTTCTTGAGCCCGTTGGGTTGGACGGTGGCTGCAGGCTTGAGCGTACTGTTGCTGTCCGGTCTTGGGTTTCCCTGGCTAGTTGCGCGAACGGTGGTTTGTGAACTAAAGCCGGTGAACACGTCGCTCCATGAACACGAAGCGTCGCATTTGGAGCTGCGTGTTCGAAATCGTTTACCCTTCCCGATTCTCGGACTCATGGTGGAGGGGTATTTAACGAAGCCATTGGTTGATAGTGTCGAGATTGAAACTGTGCCGCCAAGAGATGTCGGGTTGGCTCGCGTTCCCGCGTTTAGCGAGGCGGTTTACAGACTGCCTATCTGTCCCGAGTACCGTGGAACGTATCCTGCCAAGACACCGAAGGTTGCATGCGCCTTTCCGTTCGGTAATTGGACTGCAAGACGAGACGTCGCGAGGGTTACTCGGGTAACGGTCCGTCCGTTATTAATCCCGATCACTTCGGAAGTCCAGTTCTCTGGGAGTCAAATGGCTCATGTTGGCGACGGTGATCGCTCGGCTAGCAACGGAGATTTCTTGGGAGTGCGCGATTTTCGACGCGGTGACTCATTGAAGAGCATTCACTGGGTTCAATCGGCCCGCAATGATAGGCTCATCGTGTGCGAACGTGGCGGACCACAGCAGCAGGCGATCGAGGTTACGCTATGCACGGTTCCTTGCGACGGCTCGTCCTTCGAAATTCGGGAGAATCTAGCGTGGCGTGTTCGAATTGCAGCTAGCCTAGTTGATATGTTGGTTTCCCGTCATCTGGCCTTTAAGCTATTCATTGATGGACAGTTACAGCAACTGCCCATAGGCAATGCGAGTAGAGACAAGGCATGGACTCTATTGTCGGAGGTGCCACTGGATGTTCTGCGAGACAGTACGCTTGATTCAATGAACGGTTTCACTAAACCGAATGGAGCGAATTGCATCGTGATCTCGGCGAACTCAGCTAACAATCAACTGCTGCCGTCCAATCAGGTTCGAGTTGAGGTCAGACGATCATCTAGCGGAGTTCGCGAGCAAGCCCGAAATCATTCCCAATGGATCGACCTTGATGACGACATTGCGGCTCAGTTGAATCAGTTGCTGTTGGAGGCTGCGTATGCAAACAATGTCGCGTAATACAATCGATACATCGGCTACCAACCACTGGGCCTCAAACACTCTCGTTGAACGAGAAGCTGCACCTGCCAAATCGATTCTGAGAAGACGCGTTTTGCAGAAGTCGATGGCCGAGAAAAGTGCATCGCGAAGTTGCAAAATGGGTGCGATTGCCATGGCAACGACGGCAGTCGGTGTGCTTGCCTTTCGTCGTTTGGACTACGACAATCCCGTCGTAATGATTGTGGAGATGCTGCTATGCACTTTAACGCTGGCCGGGGCTGCGTATGCGGTGCGAGTCCATGTGTCAAATTCAAAGACAATGGACAAATTAGGGACGACTGTCAATCACTGGGTCGTCTTTCTTGTGTCTACGGCTGTCGTGCTTCCTTGGGCAGTCGACGTTGTCGCTCGTCGCATGGGATTCGGCAATGGATTCGAAATAGTCATGCTCAGCAGTTTGGCGTGGGGGGGCGTAGCCGCGGCATGTGTCGGCGAGCGATCAAGAACCGTTAGCTTGTCCGTGGTATGCAGTGGTTTTCTGACGCTGTTCAGTACATTCATATCTGACTCATCGACTGCCACGGTTTTTGCGTATGCGTGGGGTGCGATTTGTTTGTGGTGGTTGGTTTCCAACCATTGGGAGCAGGTTGAGTCATGTGAGGCAACGCAGGTCATAACGTCAAAAAGGCCGCGCTTCGTGGTGATTGCGATTGGAAGCATCGCCATCCTTTCTACAACACTCCTTGTTTCAAATCGAATACCCATTGTGCGAAAGTTGCGAGCGGAGTTGATGCCAACCAGCGGCGGAACAGGCGATAAAGACGCAGCAGCGAGAAGCGGTGTTGGCAATGGCGATGCCCTGGTCGCTGCCCGCGACCATGCTTCGACATTTGGCGCGGTCGAAACCGATTTGTTTCTTGATTCACCGACGCCAAGTCTGTTCGACGTCTTCAGCGAAGAGTTTGGTCCGCCACGAAAAACGACTCGTGTTGAAAAAGCACAGGCATTGTCACTGAAGGAAACGAAAAGCGAAGAGGGCAAGTTTGCTGAAGCTAATCGATCCTCAAGCAACGATTCATTTAACACGCAACGGGATGCGCCTCGCAAGCGACCAGTCGTAAATGACTTGACTTCCGAATCCCTATTCTTCTGGTCGGGGCAGCCAGGCGAGAGATTGGCCGTCGAGCGTTACGCGACGTTTGATGGCGTTGAATGGCATAAAGAGAAGAGAACGGACGGAACGAACTACCCACTTGTGGAGCCGCAAATGGTCGAGTTGGGGAACCGTACTTGGTTCTATCCAACGGGACGACAGATACAGAATTCGATTAGCCCCTTTGTCGGTTCGCTGCCGGAAGCGATCAAATTCACTCGATTCCGGTCCCCGGTGATTCCAAGTCGCGTTGGTGTGCAATTGTGGAGCATCGACCAGTTAAATCGTCCTGATATGTTTGGAGTTTCGCATGATGAGTGCTTGAGCATGCCTGACCGAGAGCATGTTCCTGATTACACAGTTGTTCGCTTCGTCAATAGTGGGATTGATTTACAACGGCTTGAAGAACTGATGAGAAACTGCTCGCCCGGGCAATCGCATTGGAAGCTTTCAGATTCTTGCAAGTCAGTTGTAGCACGATTGGCACACAGCGTTGCGGGAAAGCAACAACGCGGATTGGAACAAGTTTTTGCTGTCATCGAGGAGCTTCGAAGTCGCTTTAAGCTAGAGAGGACAACCGAGGATTCGCCAGAAGCATCCGATGGGACGACTCTCCCAATTGAGCAATTTATTGAAAGGCGCGCCGGACCAAGTTACTTGTTTGCGACAACTGCCTCACTCATGCTGCAGCACTTGGGATATCAAACACGGTTGGTGACTGGGTTCTATGCGAATCCAACGCACCACGTTGCCAGAGAAAACGAGATTGCTGTACTGCCTCAGGATGCGCATGTTTGGCTGGAAATCAATGCAGGGCATGGGTTCTGGATTCCATTGGAGCCGACGCCCGGTTTCGAAAAACCCCGTTACTCGATGAGCTTATGGTATCGACTTTACAAGGCAAAAGTTGAGATTGCTGTGTTTTGCATGTTGGGTTTGGTTGTCACCGTTGGCACTTATCTTCTGAGGCGCTCACTGTTCGAGATTATGTGCCGCTTGGTTTGGCCCCTGGTTTCGTTGCTTGACGATCGAAGAAAAGTTGCATGCCTCACGAGAGTGTTGGATCAGAGACTTCGGCTTGCGGGAACACCGAGGCCTGTCGGAACCATTCAGCGTGCTCTCCTTCTGCACGGCAAGCAAGGAGTATCGCAGGATCTCAAAGCGCAGGATCTTACTATGCAAATGCAACAATTTTTCAATGAGTCCGACCGTCTTTGCTTCGGCGGCGCTCAATGCATTTCCAGCGAAGGCCGTGAAGCCGTTCGTTGCCTTTGGAATGCCCTTACCGTTCACTCGATTCAACGAAGCAACCATCGACTTATAAGGAACGAGCATTGATCTCCACGATCGAAGAAGCGAATGAATCCAACAGCCAGTCAATAGCCATTCTACGGAAACGCCTCAATTTGGTTCTATTGGGCTAGGAGGATCGAATCGAGCTGGTTTTGGCATGCCTATTAGCAGGTGGCCATTTGCTGTTAGACGATCTTCCAGGATTAGGAAAGACGACATTAGCTAAAGCAATCGCTAACTGTTTCGGAGCAAAATTTGCCCGGATTCAATGCACTCCAGACCTGTTGCCGACCGACATTACCGGTTTCAATTTATTCAATCAAAAGACGCGAGAATTCGAATTTCATTGCGGACCTGTTTTCTCTGATATTCTTCTCGCCGACGAAATCAATCGGACAACTCCGCGCACACAGAGTGCGCTGTTTGAGGCGATGGCTGAGCGACAAGTGACGATTGACGGCGAATCGCGACAACTATCGAAAACATTTTTTGTCATAGCAACGCAGAATCCGATTGACAGCCATGGCGCGTACCCTTTGCCCGAGGCTCAATTGGATCGATTTGCGATGAAGTTGGAAATTGGTTACCCAGATCGACAATCGCAGTTGGCCATCCTGAATCAGTCAACCGATGGCAGTCTGGCTGAGTTGAAATCTAGCGACCTTCTTACCACGCAAAGACTAGAGTCCCTGCAGTCGCAGGTCTCGCGGTGTCGAATCGCGCCGCAATTGCAGGAGTATTTAGTTTCGCTATGCGAAGCAACACGCAACCAAGAGTCGATTGCATTGGGAGTTAGCCCTAGAGGCATGCTGATTTGGCAACAAGTCTCTAAGGCTTGGGCCATCTTGCAAGGCCGAGACTTTGTCATTCCTGATGACATACAATCAGTCGCAAGACCTGTCCTGCGGGTCCGCTTGGTCACACGCGGGGTATCTCAAGAGATGACTATTGAATCCGTACTCAGCCAAACAAAGGTGCCTACCTATCGATGAACGCAACACGAATTTCTTTTCGAGCTTTAATGCAGCGTTTAGCTCTCGGTTTCACGCTTGGGTTCTTGCCGGCTATGGCTGGTTGCGGACCGAGTCAAGAATCGCTTCATGAACTGGACCACGTTACGCCTGCACATTGGCCTGTGGATATGGCGGATGCTGCCAGCAAGATTCAGGAGCGATTGGCAATCGTAAGGTCGGACCCGAGCAACGAGATTGCGTCGGAGGAAATGCGAGATCTCGTCGATTGGGTTCCAGAAATTGCAGCAGATACCAACTTATCCGAGGAGCAATGGATTCCGATCCAAGCATTGAGTGAAACTTTGGGACGACATCTTATGAGTAAGGACATCAAAATGTCTGACGTTGAAGATGATTTTTTACGGCTTTCAGAACTCTTGGTTGCAGCCAACTCCCAACTTGCGAGTGAAGGGTTGGGAAAGTCCGACTAGTACGTTGCAGAGATCGGTAATTGACCTAAACCCCATGAAAACTAAAAAATTAAAAAGGTGAAAACGTGGACGTTTTGATTGCTGGTGGTATGGTTCGAGCATTGCAGGGCCTTGCGGCTGCTTCACCGACACTGCTTGTGGGAATGTTGGTTGCCGCTGTGCTTCGGTATTACCTTGGCCCCCAAGGAACCGTGCGGTTTTTTGGCGGTGATAGTTTGAGATCGCTTCCACAGTCATGGCTGATTGGAATGTTGTTGCCGGTATGCTCGATCGGAGTTATCCCGATTATTCGTGAGATGAAACGTGTAGGGATTCGGCCAGGAGCGATTACCGCTTTTGCTGTTTCTGCACCGCTATTCAATCCGCTTTCGTTGATGTACGGACTGACTCTGTCGCGGCCATTGGTAATTATCGGCTTTGCGTTGGCTTCACTCTTGGTGGTCACAGCCATGGGAATCATTTGGGACCGAACAACGAGTTGGCAGTCTGGTGACCATCCAAGGGAAGGGGGCCCGATTGGCCTAAAGCGTCTAGGTGTTTGCGCTATTTTCATGTCTCGCGAGCTATACGGACCAACGGGCGGGCTGACGTTAGTCGCCATCGCCGGCCTGTTTCTGTTGGGGGTTGTTCTACCGCACGGCGCATTGCAAAGTTCGGTGGAGCAACTCGATCCGTGGGCGCCATTGAAGATGGCTCTTGTTGCGTTTCCCATCTACGCGACACCCATGTTGACGATGAGCCAACTCGGCATGATGTTCGCTCATGGAAACTCCCCAGGTGCTGCTTTCTGTTTGCTTTTATTAGGTACTGGAGTCAATCTCGCAACGATTTGGTGGATTGCCAGGAGTTATGGCTGGAAGCCGATGGCGATATGGTGCATGACTCTGTTCCTGTTAGTGCTCGCATGTGCCTATGCCGTTGATCGCCCGTTGATTCCACCTGGAATTGAGCCTGCTGGACACACGCATGCTTTTGATATCTATACCAATCCTTTTCAGCAGAGCTCGCCACTCAGTTTTTCTCTCGTTGTAGACACAACATTAAAGTCGATCGGTTGGGCCGATTTCATTGGTCTAGGGATTGCAGCGATCGTGCTCGTCTTTGGAGTTGTTTTCCGAACGATGGTTTCGGTTCGAGTCGCTGCATTTGAAACCAGTACTCCCGATTCCTCGCAAGCAACTGCGACAGGATTGAACCGACATGTGTCATCACGGTTGGTAGGGACAATCTGTTTGGGTGGACTGGTCGCGTTCAGTATTGTTTCATGCTATGCGTACTACCCTGCTCCTAACGAAGTTCTTGAGGAAATGCGATTAGCGCGTACAGAGGTGCTAAGCGGTGCAGCGAGTGGCGACTTCAAGCGTACGTTGCATTGGATACCAATCCTGGACGAGTGGTCTCGCAAGCTCGAGGTTGGCCATGCGATACGCTACTTCCAATTACGGCCATACCAACAGATGCAGGCGTTTTTGTTACGAAAGAAGCTTGAGCTATTGGAACATGCAGTCGAACATGCGTTGGAGGCGGCTAGCAAAGACACCGAACTTGGCAAAATCCAACTTGAAGAAGAACGTCAAGAAATTAAAGTCCTTCAGGCCGAGATATCCAAAAACGGCCGTCGGCTGATTGATGCATTCGCTCCTGTGAAGTAGACCCGTTGCTTTTTGCTCTCGCAAACTTGCGACGAGAGCGATTCGCATTCATTCAGTTACCCATTCATCCGCGGAAACGTCGATCCGAAAGATGATCAAAATCGCCCGTTTGATATCTTTTTGATGGGGCCAACGACGTAGCCTGGATTGCGAGCCGCCGCCTGATACGACGCTTTTGAACTGTCACTAGCTGTTACAACCACATGGATCGGGTAACCCATAACGCCTTGACCTGGGTACATATACACCTCCCAAAGGTCTACTGCGCCGGTTGATACGGCAAGCATTTGAATTTGAGCAATTGCCAATTGTTGCTGGACAGCCAGTTGGTTCTGAATGTTTTGTTGGAAATTGCTGGCTTGCGTTTGGAGATATAAACTATGTTCCTCCTTCTCTGCCTCGGCAGATTTGGCCGCTGACCACTGCTCCCAACCTGGGCGAAGTGCTTTTAAGTCGCTCTCTGCGAACAAAAAGAAGGGAACGGCATATTCGTCACCATTCTCAAACTCAAGAATGACACCCTCGCACTGGTATGTCTTTGCGATTCCCCTCAGGGTTAGGATCCACTTCTCCAAATCTTTTTCGTTGGGTAGTTTTACCTTTTCAAACTCTTCTACAACCTTTGGAACAATCTGTTGATAGACCTCAGGTAGATTGGAAAACAGTCGATCGTTGACGTAGACGTTGTTGCGTCTGCGCTGGATGACGACATCCTTTCTTACAAAATCGACAACCTTTCCGACCACTTTCGTGCCATCTCGCATCGTCCAGTTTTGACTTTTTTCTAATTGAGATGTGAGCTCATTCGCTTCTCGAGACGACAGGTATTCCTGATCCGCTGGAGAGAGCTCATTTCTGGGGATCGAAATGAGCTCATGGCCATTCATGCGTTGCTTGTCGCTAGAACGCAAGACGACGGTTTTGTCATTGAATGCAACCAGAGTCGCCTCAAACTTATAAGCACCGGATTTGTCGGACCACTCTCGGGCAGAAACAAAATGCAATTGCGAGAGCAGGATACAAAGTGCGAAAAAACAACTTTGCCGGAACATGGCACTTTTCCTTAAAATGGCGTAGCTTTTTGAATGGTGTAAGGATCGCGTGACCTGGGCAAAATGGCGTCTTTGGTTTCTGAGAAGCTCAGTGAATTCTAACTCCAATTGCATCTTGAATCCACCGACCCGACTTTATACTCTTCTCGGATGAAAAAATAGAACGCAAATCATGGGGGTGAATTCTCCACTCGGGAGTTCTTCTTTCGGACCAAACGGTGATGCAATTCATTGCGTGTGTGCATTCCCCAGCGTAGTGCTTCGTCCTGTTCGTAACGCTTGCCCAGGGTAAGGGCCGTTAGGGCTTTGGCAAGCTCAAAGCCAAGGTAGAAGGCGTGCGACGTATCCACGTTTCTTGATTCGGGCAAGCGTATGAGTTGCTCCATCATCGTGAACGGGTCGGTGCCTCGAATGTGAACTCCCGCACTGATCAGGTGGATCTGCTCACCGTCAATCAAGATTCGATAGTTGTTGTCCTTGATGTTGCTTGCCAGGGTTTCAATCGTCTCAGCGGAATAGCTTGATCGCGATGGATCTCTCAGCATGACCAAACGCTCCTCAAAGTGCTTGGGCGGGATCTTGTGTCGAACCGCGTAATTGACGAGACGTCGCGCCAGGTCACATTCTTTGACGCTGGACTGGGCCCATGGAATTACCTGAGTCGTCAGCACGCTACCGATTTGAAGTTCCTCGCAAAACCCTAAAAGCATCGTATTGAGACCTGCCGAATCACAGTCCGTCAGCTCCGTAAGATTGCCGATCCCCATCATCATTGGTACTTCAGGAAACATGGCTCGAGTCTGCAAGTAACGGCCCAACGAGTTAGCAAATCCACAACCGATGGGTTCCAAAATGGGGTCGAGCCGAAAGGGGATGGAATGTTTGTCCAGATACTCGACAGTCTCTATCAGACCGGGAACGAAGTCTGCGGTTTCGTCCGGAACAACCACGACCTCGCAACCCCAATCCAATGCGGCATGACGATTGGTTTTGTTGACGGAAAGAACTAATGATGCGCCCGCTTTGATCGCTGACGAGGCCTCCCAGGTGTCAAAGGTATCAATCGACATCTTGATCCCTTCCTGTCGCAATGCTCGCACTGCATCTGCTACGTCGAGCCATTGAAAACCTGGTTCACAGCCTAGATCGATTCGGTCCGCGCCGTCGCGCACGAGCTGTATCGATTGTTCAATCAATGCTTGGATAGAGAGCCGCGGTGCATAGTTAATTTCAGCAATAATCTCGATGGAGAATTGACCGTAATCATCTCCTTTAAATCGTTTACGACCAAATAGAACCGGAAGATCGCGGACATCCTTTGGGCCACACTCAATCGGCTTGTCGATTGCCCCTCGAATCTGCTCGATTCCTGTCTGCAAGTAACCTGGCAAGATGACACGGGTTGTGGTTTCAGGGACTCGCATATGTTTGAGTAGCCATTGCGGCGTCATAAGCGCTGCGACCGTAATTGGCAGAACCTCGATGGTGTAATCGAAGCCTTGTTTGGTTGCGATCGAGGCAACGATCTCGCGGAGCGCAGGTTCAGCAAGCTTGCCTGTGACGAAGTGAATTGACTCGCGTCGATCTACCGAATTCATGAGTTCCGTTTCTAGCATGATGCCGAATAAGTTTTCCTACGCAGAGACGATTTACCACTTGACCAGTGCACCATGGATACTACATCATAAACATAACGAGAAGCCCAATGAGCTCGCAGTCATGAAGACTCGAATTCGTGGCCGGTGCTTCTCGTTTTTTTTTGCCATGACCTAAAGTCTAGTATGATCGAAATCCTGTACGAAAGCTCTTGGTTCCTCGTAATCAACAAACCTTCGGGCATTCTTACGCAAGCGATCCCCGGTATCGATAGTGTCCAGACGCTGCTTGTCAAGCAATTGCAGGATCGCGATTTGCAATCCCCGACCCCTTTCATCGGAATCCCTCATCGACTTGATCGAGCCACGTCCGGTGTTATGGTCGTTGCTAGGAATCAACGGGCGTTGCGAAGGTTAAGCGACCAATTTGCATCGCGAAAAGTAAAGAAGATCTACCATGCAGTGGTGCCCCGTATCGCCGAAATGAACGAGGTTAAATTGACCGAGGTTACATGGCGAGATACCATGCGAAAGGTTCCGGACGAGGCGAGGGCTGAGATCGTCTCGATCACAGAAGAGGGAGCTAAGGAAGCTGTCTTGCGATTTCGAGTCGCCGGTCAATGCATTATGAACGATGAACATACATCGAATGATGAATGTAAAGTGATTGATGAACGCTTGGCCAGCCTTGTTGAAATCGAACTAGAGACGGGGCGCATGCACCAAATCCGCCTTCAGTTTGCGTCGCATGGTTAT
>Ga0105045_10006129_pt1 | contig 10630 bp, 10 predicted proteins | sample MAT02_FD_78089 | JGI IMG/M metagenome (GOLD analysis project Ga0105045, IMG submission 78089) | Freshwater microbial communities from Lake Fryxell liftoff mats and glacier meltwater in Antarctica - MAT-02 (megahit assembly) | ecosystem: Environmental > Aquatic > Freshwater > Ice > Liftoff... | reverse complement strand
CAACCCGCACCGGTTCGCGATCCCCGGCACCGTTGTCATCCTTGACAACCTGTCCACCCACAAAAGCCCCTGCACTGCCGAGGCCCTGAGACGAAAAGGCTGCTGGTTCCTCTTCCTGCCGCCCAACAGCCCAGACAGCCCAGACCACAATCCCATTGAGATGGCATTTTCAAAGCTCAAAGTCCATTCGAGCCGGATCGGCGCCAGAACCTTTGACGCCCTGTTCGAAGCTCTTGGGCACATCTGCAATCTCTTCGATCCAGAGGAATGCCGGAACTTCCTCAAAGCCGCCGGATAGGCCTCAGATTGAATGCAAACCGCTTTAGAGCTTTAATCCGAGGCTGTTCTTGAGTCGCTCAAATGCCATTCGACGCCGAGCACGACATCTAGTGACGGATGGCCGGGGACCCAATCCATTCTGAAAGAGGGAGCAAGCGCCCCATCTCCACGAACACGGCCGAACCATAGCCTCGCCAGCATGGTTTATCTGGAATCCGATTAAGCTGGCGCAGAGTGTCTGGAAGGATTGGTCCAAGGTCGGGCTTATTTCCCCAACGCCAGCGTGTGCTCCCTTAGCCACGCAAGGAACCCGCGCGGGTTACCTTCCCATTTCTTCAATTCCTCAGCCGGGATCGGCTCGCCGATCACCGGGCGCTGGGGTTTGAATAGGCTAAGCTTGATTTCATAAAGGAGAAGGCCCTGACGCAGCGTATCACTGATCTGGTTTGCGATCTGGAATACGCGGGAGTTCTGGCCAGGGAAGAAGATCGGCAAGATCGTCGCCCCTGAGGATTTGACGATCTTGTGGGTGAAGACATTCCATTCGGCCTCGACCGCCTTGCCCCACCAGCCGGGGCTCATCGCGACCTTGCCTGCGGGGAAGACGATGATGACCCCCCCGGCCTTGAGGTGCTTCATCGTGTCGTCGCGCATCTTCAGGCCCAGTTCGCGGGCGTTTTCCTCATGCGGGAACGGCACGGGAATCATGAACTCTTCCACCTCGGGGATGCCGGTCAGAAGCGAGCGGGTCAGAATCCTGAAATCGGACCGCACGCGGTTGATCATTTCGGCCATGACCATGCCATCCACCAAGCCCGAAGGGTGGTTGGCGACCACTACCAGCGGGCCAGTTGCCGGGATCCGGGCGATTTCCTCGGGTGGGGTGTCGATTCGGATGCCCATATGGCGGATCGCCTTGGGCCAGAAAGGCGCACCATGCGGAGCACCGGACTTTTCGAACCGGCGGATCAGGCGTAGAAGCTGCACCTTTGCGGTCAGCCATTCGATGGTACGGATCGTCCCGGCCTTGAACGGGTTCTTGAACGTCCCGGCATAGGATAGCCGGCGCATGTCATACTCACGCTCGGCCGGGCTTGCGCGCGACGGGCTGTCCAGCGGTTCCACCGCGCCCCCGATCTGAGACTGTTCCCTCACGAAGCGACTGCCTTCATCCCCAGCGCGCTTCAATACTCCTCACCGAAGCGGGCTGCAACCAGCGCTTCCAGGGCATCGGCAAGCTTCCCCGCTTCGGCCCCGGATGTACGAACCTCAATAGTGGTTCCGCGTGAGGCTGCCAACATCAAAAGTCCCATGATGCTGTCGCCCGAGACCGAGAGGCCGTCCTTCAGCACTTCGGCACGGGCGTCGTGGGTTTCGACCACCTCGACGAACCTGGCACTGGCACGGGCATGCAGGCCCTTTTCGTTCACGATGCGAAAAGTGCGGCTTTCCACTTCAGTCCCCAGCGCCAAGGTCAAGCGCGTTGATATACTTGCGCCCGGCGTCCAGTGCAGCGGCAACAGCCTCCGGCACGGTCATGTCGCGCGATTTGGCCAGCTTGATCAGCATTGGAAGGTTGGCTCCATAAAGGATGCGGCGGCCAGTAGTTGCACAGGCGGGCAACGACAGGTTTGACGGAGATCCGCCGAACATGTCCGTCACCAGCACTACGCCTTGGCCCGTGTCAACCGAATCGGCGGCCACGCAGATTTCCTGCTGCTTGGCACTGCGGTCATGGTCATCTTCGATGGCAATGGCACGCACACCTGCCTGCTTGCCCACGACATGTTCGACCGCCAAGAGATACTCTCGCGCCAGACCCCCATGCGCCACGATCACGATACCGATCAAGCGTCCGCCACCTTCATTGCATCAGGTTGACCATAGGCCACCTTGCGTTCAAGTTCCCGATGACGTTTTGACACCGGCCAGCCCGCCTCTGCAAGCGCGTTCCGGACCAGTTCCGCTACGGCGACCGACCTGTGTTGCCCTCCGGTACAGCCAAAGCCGATGGCGAGGTGGGCCTTGCCCTCATCCAGATGGGCCGGGAGGATAAAGAGCAATAGTTCCTGCAACTTCTGGAAGAACTCGGCAAAGCGCGGGTCAGATCGGACAAAAGATTCGACACGCGGGTCGCGACCGTCCAGCGCGCGCAGATCGGCGGACCAATGGGGATTCGCGAGGAAGCGGCAGTCGAAGATCATGTCCACCCCGCGCGGCACGCCGCGTTTGTAGCTGAACGACTGGACCGACACCGAAAGGCGCCCGGAAGCCCCAGTGTCGAACAGGCGGGCCACCTCGGTCTTGAGGTCATGCTGGGTCAGATCGGTCGTGTCGATCAAATGATCGGCGCGCACCCGAATCGGGGCCAGAAGGTCGATCTCGCGCTCCACCCCCTGGGCCGGAGTTTCGGCCGGGGCCAGCGGATGGCGGCGACGTGTTTCCGAAAAGCGGCGGATCAGGGTGCCGGGCGCGCAATCAAGGTAAAGCACATCCAGCGCCACGCGGGGGTCACGCGTCAGGCTGTCGACAAGTTCGATCAGCGCGGTCGCGTTGAAATCTCGGTTGCGCACATCAAGGCCAAGGGCAATCGGGCGGGCCAGTGGGGCGCCATCTATCAGGCGTGGCACCAGCGACAGGGGGATGTTGTCGATGCCCTCATACCCCAGATCCTCCAGCACGCGGATCGCCGTGGTTCGCCCGGCGCCCGAAGGGCCAGTCACAAAGACGATGCGGTGGTCAGGGCCGGGATCAGCCGTCATGCGGGGTTCCTGCAGGGCCTAAGCCTGCCGTCCGTGAGAGAGATAGAGCATCAGGGCCTGCGGAAAATGGTCATTCTGCGGCTGCAGAACAAGATCGACGTCACATCCCAGAATCGTGATCATTCGGAACGGTGGCAGGCGTTGATCTTCGATCTGGTCAAGGTCAACCACGAGCGCTATGGTCGCACTATCGCTTGCGCGCGCGCGCAGAAGGCCGATGCCGCGCGCCTCGATCAGCCCGCGGGTCGGCGCCGGGCAGCGGGCAACCAGGTGGCCAGTCTCGACCGTCAGTGCAGTCTGATCATCCGCGATCAGGGCAGCGCCCAGTGCGATCAGCCGCAGTGCCAGTGATGATTTGCCCGAACCGGAGCGGCCGAGAATCAAAAGGCCCCGATTCCCTGCCGCCACACAGGACCCATGAATCGTCTGGCCCGTGGAACCGGTCACACGGGCAGGCCGACGACAAAGCGTGCACCCAGCGGCTCCGAAGTCGGGTCAGCAGCAGTTGGGCGGATGTTTTCGGCCCAGATCACCCCACCGTGCGCCTCGACAATTTGCTTGGAGATGGCCAGGCCAAGGCCGGAATGCTGGCCGAATTCGGCCTGCGGGCGTTCAGAATAGAACCTTTTGAACACCTTGGCCAACGCCTGTTCGGGGATTCCGGGTCCGGTGTCTTCCACCACCACCAGCACCCGGTTTTCGCGGCGGCGGGCCCAGACGCGCACGGCATCACCGTCTTCACAAAAGGAAATCGCGTTGGTGACAAGATTGACAAAAACCTGTGCCAACCGGGCCTCAAGCCCGTGGATGGCAATGGGATCAGCCGGCAGGTCGATAATGAAATCCACGCCTTTTTCACCCGCCTGCTGGCTAAGGTACTGGCAAAGGTTTCCCAAGGTTTTGAGAAGATTGAACTCTTCCTCCTCCTCCTTGACCAGTTCGCTGTCCAGACGCGACGCGTTGGAAATGTCGCTGACCAGACGGTCCAGCCGCCGGACATCGTGCTCAATCACATCCAGCAGTGTTTCGCGCTGCTCCTCTTTCTTGACAAAGCGCAGGGAACCCACCGCAGACCGCAGGCTGGCAAGCGGGTTCTTGATCTCATGTGCCACGTCGGCGGCGAACTGTTCGTTGGCGTCGATTCGGTCATACAGCGCGGAGACCATGCCGCGCATGGCAACCGAAAGGCGGCCAATCTCGTCCGGGCGAGCGGCAAGGTCGGGGATTCGCACCCGGCTGGGCGCCACGCGGCGCGCATCACGGTCGCGGCCAAGCTCGGCGGCGGCGGCAAGGTCAGAGAGGGGATTGGAAATGGTGGAGGCCAGAATCAGGCTAAGCCCTATCGACAAGGCAACTGCCAGCAGGAACATCTGCAATATCTGTTCGCGTTCATAGCGCACCAGACGGTCAATCTCGGCCGAACTGGAGGTCAGGACAACCACGCCGACAATCTCGCCCGAAACGGTGACCGGGGTTGCGACGGAAAAGAGCAGACTGCTTTCGCTGTCTCTTGCTGTGCGCGACACGGTTTCGCCGCCGCGCGCAATCTCGAAGGCAACCAGTGCCAGTTGCGCCGCGTCAATCGTTTCGGTGCGCACCGCCCGGCCCTGACGCAGGATAACCGTGACCCCGCTCCACACACCTTCCAGAAAATCCGTCAGGATTGTCGGCTGGCCCGGGTCGCCAAGCAGCGTGTCCGTGCCCTGCCCCACTTTGGAGGCGATGATCCTTCCGGTCGGATCGAAGACAAAAACCTCGACCATCGGGTCGACGTTCATCTGCGCCAGCGGTTCGCGAAAATCGAACGAAGCGATGCCCGAGCGCAGGCGCGCCTCATACACGTCCGAAATCAGTTCGGCCTGCCGCGCCATGCCTTGCTGCCGCTGCAGGGCCAGGCTTTCGCGGAACGGGTTCATGAACAATACGCCCACGACCAGCATGACCAGCGCCATCAGATTGAAGACAATTATCTTTCGCGCCAAGGGCGAGCGGTTCAGCGCCACGATACTGCGCCCGCCGCGGCCTTCCTTCAGCCGTTCGACAGTCGCATCGGGGGAAACCCAGTCTTCACCCAGCAGGACATCGCCCGACCGTTTGGGCCGGGGGTCCTCCATACCGATCCTGGGTGCCGGGGTCATTGCGGTGGGCCGTCACTCTTCGTTGTAGCGGTACCCGATCCCGTACAGCGTCTCGATGGCGGAAAACGTGTCATCCACCGAACGCATCTTCTTGCGGAGCCGCTTGATATGGCTGTCGATCGTGCGGTCATCGACGTAAACTTGGTCGTCATAGGCCACGTCCATCAGCTGGTCGCGCGATTTCACGAAACCGGGCCGCTGGGCCAGCGCCTGCAGCAGCAGGAATTCGGTGACAGTCAGCGACACCTCCATCCCCTTCCAGGCGACGGAATGGCGCAGAGGGTCCATCCGCAGGGCACCGCGTTCCATCATCCGGGTTTCTTCGGTCGCCGCCGCTTCGCCGGTATTGATCGCTTCTTGCCGGCGCAAAAGCGCGCGGATGCGTTCGACCAGCAGGCGTTGGCTGAAGGGCTTCTTGACGTAGTCGTCAGCCCCCATGCGCAGGCCCAGAACTTCGTCGATCTCGTCATCCTTGGAGGTCAGGAAGATGACAGGGATCGAGCTTTTCTGCCGCATGCGTTGCAACAGATCCATCCCGTCCATCCGGGGCATCTTGATGTCCAGAACAGCCATGTCCGGCATTCGGCGATTGAACGCCTCCAACGCGGACTGGCCGTCATTATAGGTTTCAACCTCGAAACCTTCTGCTTCCAGCGTCATGGCCACCGAAGTCAGGATGTTCCGGTCGTCGTCCACAAGGGCGATACGCGACATCTTCAAGCCTCTCTGTAACTGCAACTGCCGCAAGCATATTTTTGTACCACTGTCGGGCCTGAGGTTCCATTTGGCAACAGGAAACCGAATCAGCTTGGCAGAACTGCGGCGAAGGGTGGTAATTTCGCCGACTGTCCCTGCGTTTTCGGCGGGCTTTGGACCAGTGACTGTAATGGTGGCGCTAACGTGGGAATGATTGCGCTAACTAACTGAAAACATGCTACTCTGCGGTAGATTCGTCATGCTATAGCCGCGATAGGACCAGCCCGTATATGCGTGGTTCGGCATCCCGCGGCCCGGATGCCATGGCTAGAAACCGCCGCATCGCCTAAGCGCGGCAAGGAGAGCTTGCAGGATGACCCAGGGACGCGTGAACCCGCTCCAGCAGCTGAACCACCATGGCATTACGGGTGTGGCGACAGCCCACTACAATTATGTTGAGGCGGCGCTGGTTCAGGCGGCGGTTGCGCGGGGCGAGGGACAACTGGGCCGTGGTGGGGCGTTGCTGTGCGAGACCGGACAGTTTACCGGTCGGTCGCCGAAGGACAAGTTCGTAGTTCGCACGCCGCTGACCGAGGGCACCATCTGGTGGGACAACAACGCCGACATGACCCCGGACGCCTTCGCCCGGTTGAAGTCCGACATGGTGGCGCATGTCCAACGGCGTGAGCTTTTCGTGCAGGACCTTTACGCCGGGGCCGACCCGCTGCACCGGCTGGATGTGCGGGTGGTGACGGAACTGGCCTGGCACGGGCTGTTCATCCGCCACCTTCTGCGCCGCCCGGCGCGCGCGGAGCTGGACAGCTTTGTCCCCGACTGGACAATCATCAACCTGCCGTCGTTCAAGGCTGATCCCGCGCGGCATGGCTGCCGGACCGAAACGGTCATCGCGCTGAACTTTGATGAAAAGACGGTGCTGATAGCCAACACAGCCTATGCCGGAGAAAACAAGAAAGCGGTCTTCACGATCCTGAACTACCTGCTGCCGGAAAAGGGCGTGATGGCGATGCATTGCAGCGCCAACCACGCCATCGGCAATCCGGTCGACGCGGCGGTGTTCTTCGGGCTTTCGGGCACCGGCAAGACCACTCTTTCAGCCAGCCCCGACCGAACCCTGATTGGCGACGATGAACACGGCTGGTCGGACCGCGGTATCTTCAACTTTGAAGGCGGTTGCTACGCCAAGACCATCGACCTCAGCCCCGCGGCAGAGCCGGAAATCTATGCCACGACCCATCGCTTCGCAACGGTGGTGGAAAACATGATCTATGATCCCGAAACGCTGGAACTGGATTTCTCCAACCGCAGCCTCACCGAAAACACACGCTGCGCCTATCCGTTGGAGGCAATCTCCAACGCTTCTGATACCGGGCTTGGCGGTCCTCCGCGCCATGTGGTGATGCTGACCTGCGATGCCTTCGGGGTGCTGCCCCCCATCGCGCGGCTCAGACCGGCACAGGCAATGTATCACTTCCTGTCCGGCTTCACCTCCAAGGCCGCAGGTACCGAACGCGGGGTGACCGAGCCTCAGCCCACCTTCTCCACCTGCTTCGGCGCGCCCTTCATGCCGTGCCGTCCCGAGGTGTATGGCAAGCTCTTGCAAGCCAAGATCGCCAGGCACGGAGCCTCGTGCTGGCTGGTAAACACCGGATGGACCGGAGGCGCCTATGGCACCGGCAAGCGGATGCCGATCAAGGCCACGCGGGCGCTTTTGGCGGCAGCGCTGGACGGAACGCTGGCGAACGCACCCTTCCGGCGCGATCCGGTGTTCGGCTTTGACGTGCCGGTCGAGGTGCCAGGGGTGGAAGCCACCCTTCTGGACCCGCGGCGCACCTGGGCCGACCCTGCTGCCTATGACGCGCAGGCGAAAAAGCTGGTGGCGATGTTCTCGAAGAACTTTGCGCAATATGTGCCGTTCATCGACGCCGACGTGAAGGCGGCGGCAATCGGCTAGAACAACGCCAACCGCACCATGTTCAGGCCGGCAAGGACCAGCAAGCCCTGCGCCCAGCGGCGAAAACGCCGCTGGTCAAGGCGGTCCTGGACCGCATAGCCAAGATACAACCCCAGCAGCGCGGGCAGCGACAAGGCGGCCGAAAAGGCCAGCGTCCGGGTATTGGCCAGTCCCGTCCCAAGATGTGCCGCCAGCAAGGCAACCGCGCCGATCAGGAACACTACCCCCTGCGCGCGGATGGCCTGCACTTTCTCGGTACCGGTAGACAACAGGAACACCAAAAGCGGCGGACCCCAGATCCCCGATATCCCGCCATAAAGACCGCCGATCACCCCCAACCCCCATTCCGCCCGGTTGCGATGATGCAGTTTGATCGAAAGTCCCGCACCCATAAGCTGCAGCGCCGCGAAGGCTGTGATTGGCCCACCCAGAAGCATAAGGTAAACCTCACGCGGGATAATCCCGGCGAGGGGCGCTGACAAAGCGATGCAGATCACCGTGCCAATCAGGAAGCGGTGGTAGGTGATGGCCGTCGCGCGGGCAGCGGGAACACCTTGCCGGAAGGCTTGCGAGATGTTGGTCACCAGTGTCGGCAAGATCAGCCCGGCCAAAGCTATATCTGTGGGCAGAAAGACCGCAAAGGCCGAGATCAGGATCATCGGCATCGCAAAGCCGACGGCCCCTTTCACGATCCCCGCAAAGAACGTAATTGCCAGTGCCGCAACGAACGCCTCAGCCGGAAGACCCGCACTTAGAAACTCGATCATTGCCTTACCTCTTCCCGCCCTTGTGGCGCAGTCCGCCAGTGAGGGAAAGGGTGTGCCTGCATCCCAGCCAGATCGGCTGCGACACTTTCGTTCGCCTGCAAAGGCGTCAGCGAAATCTAATTGCTCTGTATATGAGAAGTCGCTAGGTCTTCGCAGGTGCAGAAATTTGCCTCGACCGGAGATCCGCGATGCCGCATGATGGACAGGCCATGACCAAAACCCCGCTTCTTGCCAACCTACTGGAGCGGACGACCGCTGCTCTGCCCGAAGTTGAGGAGCTTTTCACTTCGGCCCGCCATGCGCTGAAGGTCGAGCTTACGGTAGCCGGCAAGATTTCTGCCTTGGCCCTGGAGGCGCGACAGTATGAATCCCATGCGCTGGCTTGGCTGGCGACCTATCTGGAAGGGCTGCGCCAACTGAACGCCTGGGCCGCGCGGGTGTCCGAGGCGGGCAAGTTTGGCGAGATGGAGGCGCTGATCCTGCAGATCGGGTTCGGCGAATATCTCGCGCAGATCGCCGGTGGCATTGCGATGAGCCAGGGCGAAGTTGCGCGCCTGTCCGACCTTGGCCTGTCCTGGCAACCGGGCGAGGCGGCGACCGCACTGATCGCTCATGGCAACACGCCAGCGGCACGGGCGGGGCTGGTGGCCCAGATGCAGGACAACCACGGCCGCGCCACCTTTGGCGCAGCCGGGCTCGACGACGAGTTGGAGATGATCCGGGACCAGTTCCGCCGCTATGCTGACGAAAAGGTCATCCCCGTTGCGCATGACTGGCACCTGAAGGATGAATTGATCCCGATGGAGGTTATCGACGACCTGGCCGAAATGGGCGTCTTCGGCCTGACGATCCCGGAAGAATACGGCGGTTTCGGCCTGTCCAAGGCCAGTATGGCCGTCGTCAGCGAGGAGTTGTCGCGCGGTTATATCGGCGTGGGCAGTCTTGGCACCCGCACCGAAATTGCCGCGGAGCTGATCCTGTGCGGCGGCACCGATGCGCAAAAGGCGCAGTGGCTGCCAAAGCTTGCCAGCGGGGAAATCCTGCCGACGGCGGTGTTCACCGAGCCGAACACCGGGTCCGACCTTGGCGCCTTGCACACCCGCGCGGTCAGGGACGGCGATGACTGGAAGGTGACAGGCAACAAGACCTGGATCACCCATGCCGCCCGCACCCATGTGATGACCCTGCTGGCGCGGACTGAACCCGACACCACCGATTATCGCGGCCTGTCGATGTTCCTGGCCGAAAAGACCCCGGGCACCGATGACGCCCCCTTCCCCACCCCCGGCATGACCGGCGGCGAGATCGAGGTGCTGGGCTATCGGGGCATGAAGGAATATGAACTGGCCTTTGATGGGTTCGCGGTGAAGGGCGAAAACCTTCTTGGCGGCGTCACCGGGCAGGGCTTCAAACAGCTGATGCAGACGTTTGAATCCGCCCGGATCCAGACCGGTGCGCGGGCCGTCGGAGTGGCGCAGTCGGCGCTGGAAACCGGCATGCAATACGCGCTTGACCGCAAGCAGTTCGGCAAACCTCTGATCGCCTTTCCCCGCATTGCCGGCAAGCTGGCGATGATGGCCGTCGAGGTGATGATCGCTCGGCAGCTCACCTATTATTCCGCCTGGCAAAAGGATCACGGCCACCGCTGCGATCTTGAGGCTGGGATGGCCAAGCTGCTGGGCGCACGGGTCGCCTGGGCGGCGGCGGATAACGCGCTGCAGATCCACGGCGGCAACGGCTTTGCGCTGGAATACCGGATCAGCCGAATCCTCTGCGACGCCCGCATCCTGAACATCTTCGAAGGGGCCGCCGAGATTCAGGCCACCGTGATCGCCCGGCGGCTTCTGGATTGATCAGTTCAAGAAGGTTGCAAAGCTGGTGGTTCCTGTTTTGTCAGAGACACTAACATAACAGACCAGGAGGCCACCCCTTGTCCAACACAGTCCTGCTGACCGGAATCACCGGCTTTATCGCCAAGCGCATCGCGTTTGATTTGCTGACGGCGGGTCACTCGGT
>Ga0105045_10006128_pt1 | contig 10634 bp, 8 predicted proteins | sample MAT02_FD_78089 | JGI IMG/M metagenome (GOLD analysis project Ga0105045, IMG submission 78089) | Freshwater microbial communities from Lake Fryxell liftoff mats and glacier meltwater in Antarctica - MAT-02 (megahit assembly) | ecosystem: Environmental > Aquatic > Freshwater > Ice > Liftoff... | reverse complement strand
TCGACGATCTGGTCATGGGCGAAGAACTCATCGAAGCCGCCACGGAAATGCCCGCGCGACTTCACCACGACGCATCGGGCCGCACCCACATCAATGCCCAGATGCTCCAGGAAGGCGGGGTCCGCGCATTGCGTGCGCTGGCTGATCACCACCACATCAATGCCGCCAAGGCGCAGCCAGGCTGTGTCGCCAAGCTGCATCGCCGTGCCTTTGAAAATGCCGCGCCGGCCGGTCACCTTGCCATCGGAAAGTGCGCGTACCTCGGCCTCGGCCGCGAAGGGGCGGCGGAAGGGGTCTTGCTCGGCAGCGCGGTTGAAGCGCGCCTCGAAGCGCGCGCCGAGGCCGAGCGACTTCGCCTCGGCCACCAGCGATGGGTCATGGATCACGCCAAACACCGCGCCCGTCACGCCCGCGCGGTGGAATTCCTCCAGCAGCCACATGGTGTTGCCGGTCCCACCCCCGCCGGGATTATCGGCCACATCGGCGAAGGCGAGCGGCGTCTCGGAGGTCAATGCGCGCTGCGTGGCCTCTTGCAGCGAGGTCAGCTTCGCCACGAAGCGGTCCCGGCGCGCCCAGGCGGCCGCGGCCAGTTCATCGGCCAGCGCATCGGCCGCGCCCTGATGCGTGGCGGTGACGACGGCACACATGCCGTTGAAGGGCGTGTCGCCATAGGCGAAACCCGCCATGACCGAGACATTCACGATGCGCGGATCGACCGCACGGCGCTCCTGGCCGAGGTTGATGACCTCCGCATATGGCCCCTGCGCCGTCAGCAGCGAAACGGTGGGTGCGACGATCGGTAAGCGGCGATGCGCGCGGACGAAGCGCTCGCCCTGGAGCAACCGGCGCATGAGCTGCGCGGCCTCGGTCCCACGCTCGCGCATGTCGAGATGCGGGTTGGTCAGATAGCCCACATAGGCGTCATTCAGCGCGACATTGGCATCGCTGACATTGGCGTGCAGGTCATAGCTGCAGATGAAGGGGATTTCGCCCAGCTCCGCGCGCACCAGCGCCTGCACCGCACCTTCGGGGTCATCCAGAATTGTGGTCAGGCCCGCGCCGTGCATGACGCAGAAGACGCCCTCCACCTGGCCGCGCAATTCGCGCAGGCCCAGCCGCCATTCCTCCATGAGGGATTCAAAGTAGGCGTGCTCCACCGGGCCATTGGGCTCGGCCATGGCGAGGATGAGAGGCCGTGGCTGCCACGGGCCGCTTGCGTCCATCTCGGTCACGAAGCCAGGCATTTCGCCCAGTGCCTGGGGCGAAGTGCTGCGCGCATCAGTCAGGATCGCCTCGCCGCGCAGCAGGCAGCGATACTCGAAATCCGCTGCGGTCGCGATGGGCGCGAAGCGGTTGCACTCAATGGAAAAGCCCAGCAGGGCAATGCGCGGCGCGTTCATATTTGGACTCCCAACATCTCGGCATAGCGCGGCGTGGATTTCAGCCCCGTGCCGGTCAGCACGATGACGGTGCTCTCAACCGCGCTGATCTTGCGGGCGGCGAGAAGCCTGCCGAAGGCGGCGGCTGCCTGCGCGCAGGTCGGCTCCACATAGACACCGCGCCGCGCCAACATGAGCGAGGCCTCGGCGATTTCCGCCTCGCTCAACATCACCGCGCCGCCGCCGCTCTCGCGCATGGCGCGGAGGCATTCGGTGGTCCGCAAGGGCTTGGCAATGGCGGTGCCTTCCGCGATGGTGGGCCGTGCCTCCACCGGATCCAGCCCCAACGCAGCGCGCGCGATGGGCGCGCAATTCGCCGGCTGGGCGGCGAAGATGCGCGGCAGCTTGCTGATCTGGCCCGCACGCAGCAATTCCGAAAACCCGATGTAAAGCCCGAGCACATTGGACCCCGCGCCGCAGGGCACGATAACATTATCGGGCGCGGTAAAGCCAAAATCTTCCCATAGCTCATAGGCAAGCGTCTTGGTGCCATGCAGGAATAAGGCCTGCCAATTGTGGCTGGCGTAGAAGATGTTGTTCGCCTCAAGCTCCGCCGCATCCGCACAATCCTGGCGCGAGCCCGGTACCAGGGTGATGGCCGCCCCCGCCGCCCGGCTCTGCACCGTCTTGGCCGCCGAGGTGCTGGCGGGCACGAAGATCGTCGCCTTCATGCCGCCCGCCGCCGCGTAAGCAGAGACAGCCGCGCCGCCATTGCCGGACGAATCCTCCAGCACCGAGGAAATCCCCTGCTCGCGCAGAAGAGACAGCATCACCGAGGCGCCGCGATCCTTGAAGCTTCCCGTGGGCATGAACCACTCGCATTTCAGCAGCGCCGTCGCCCCTTCCCCCTTTGGGCCGAGCTTCATCTCGATGAGCGGCGTGCAACCCTCGCCCAGGCTGATCGGGCGGGCGGGCAGGAAGGGCAGCGCGGCGGCATAGCGCCAGATGCTGCGAATCCCTGAAGCGATGTCATCGCGTCCGATTCCCGGGAGATCGGTCAGCAAAAGGGGCGCGCGGTCATCGCCGCACCAGCGGGGTGCCTCCAGCGGATATGTTCGGCCGGAGCGAGGATCAAGATAGGAGGTCATGGCCGCCAGGGTTGCGCGCAACCCCGCTTCGGGCAAGCCTCGCGATCCACGGAAAGCGTAGTTACCCGCCTGGCGGTCGATCTGGTGTGGTTTGACAGCCGTCAGTCCCTTTCGAACATACCGGTCCCCGGGCGCTTCGAAGCAGAACGGGGTGTCTTCAAGATCGAGCGGCTCGATGAGGTGGATGCCGATGACGTGCACTGGTGCCGCATCGTAGTCGACCAACTTGCGCAGGCGGCGCTGATCTTCCAAAAACTTGATCAAGAAAACTTTTGAGGAAACGTCACCATGGACTTCTCGTCACTCACGCCGATGATCAACCCGCGTTCGATTGCGATCATCGGCGCTTCCGACGAGCCGACGCGCATCGGCGGCCGCCCCATCTCCTATATGCTGCAGCGAGGGTTCCAGGGTGCCATCTACCCGGTAAACCCCAAGCGCGCGACGGTGCAGGGGCTGACCAGCTACGCCGATGTCGCTGCCCTGCCCGAGACGCCGGATGTCGCCATCGTCGCGGTGCCCAGCGGGGCCGCGCTGCAAGCCTTGGAGGATCTGGGCGCACGCGGCTGCAAGGGCGCCATCGTCTTCACTGCCGGCTTTGCCGAGATGGACGCAACGGGTGCCGCCGCGCAGGACCGCATGGTGGCCAGCGCGCGCCGCCACGGCATGCGTTTGCTCGGCCCAAATTGCCTGGGGCTGTTCAACGCCTCCATCAACTTCTACGCAACGTTTTCCGCGAGTTTCGAAAGCGGCTGGCCGCTGCCTGGTCGCATCGGCATCGCCTCGCAATCGGGTGCCTATGGCACGCATCTCTACTCCATCGCGCGCGACCGCGAGATCGGCACGCAGATCTGCATCACCACTGGCAACGAGGCCGAAATCACGCTGAGCGACGTGATTGGCTGGATGGCGCAAAGCCCTGATGTGGACGTGATCTGCGCCTACGCCGAGGGCATCCGTGAGGGCGAGCGCTTCCTCGCCGCCCTTGATCTCGCGCGGCGCAACCGCAAGCCCATCGTGATGATGAAGGTGGGGCGCAGTGCGCTTGGTCAGGCGGCGGCGCAGTCCCACACCGCCTCCATCGCCGGCGATGATGCGGTGACGGATGCGGTGTTGCGGGAATTCGGCGTGGTGCGCGCGCGCAATACGGAGGAACTGCTCGACATCGGCTATGCCGCCACCAGGCGAATCTACCCGGTGTGCAACACGTTGGGCGTGGTGACGGTCTCGGGTGGGGCGGGCGTGCTGATTTCCGACGTGGCGGAATCACTCGATTTCCCCATGCCGGAAATGCCGGAACATGCCCAGGCGAAGCTGCGCGGCTTCGTGCCCTTCTGCGCACCGCGCAACCCGGTGGATTGTACGGCCCAGGCGATCAACCAGACGGAACTCATTGGCGAATTCGCCACATCCATGGTGGTGGATGGCGGCTACACCTCCTGCCTGGGGTTCTTCACCCAGGTGGGTGCTTCGAAATCCGTGGCCCCGCAGCTCCGCGCGCAAATGAAGGCCGTCGCGGACCAGCATAAGGACCGACTTTGGGCGCTGTCCATCATCGCCCCGCGCGACATGATCCGCGAATATGAGGCCGATGGCTTCCTCATCTTCGAGGACCCAACGCGCGCCGTCGTGGCTCTTCACGCCATGGGCCGCTTTGGCGAAGCCTTTGCCCGTGCCGAGCGGGTGGCCTCCATCCTGCCCGAGGTGATGCTGCCGGATCACACGCCGAGCGAGGCTGAGGGCAAGCGTATCCTCGCGGTCGCAGGCATTCGCGCCGTACCAGAACGCGCCTGCGCCGATGTGGAATCCGCCGTTCAGGCCGCCGCTGAATTCGGCTTCCCGGTGGTGCTGAAAATCCTCAGCCCGGACATCCTGCACAAGAGCGAGATCGGAGGGGTGCTGCTGGATATCGCCAGCGACGCAGCCGTGCGCGAGGGCTTCGTCACGCTGCTCGCCCGTGCCGCCGAACGGGCGCCGGAGGCCAGGATCGAGGGCGTTCTTGTGGCCAGGCAGATCAAGGGTGCCGTGGAAATGGCGCTTGGCATGGTGCGTGATCCGGTCTTTGGACCTGTCGCGATGGTGGGGCTGGGCGGCGTCTTCATCGAGGTGCTGAAGGATGTGACCTTCCACCGCTGCCCCTTCACCATCACGGAAGCCGAGACGATGATCCGCCGCCTCAAGGGTTTTCCGCTGCTGGATGGCATTCGTGGCCGCAAGCGCGCGGACGTCGCGGCCCTGGCCCAGGCTTTGGCCAATCTCTCCGTCTTTGCCGCCGCCGCCGGGCCTCAGCTCGTTTCCATCGACATCAACCCGCTTCTGGTACTGCCCGAGGGCGAGGGCGCCTTCGCTGCCGATGCAATGCTGGAAATCGGCAAATGACCCTTGATCCTGACGAACCCATGTTCAATACATGTGCTGGCCACCATTGATGGACAGCGTGGAGCCGGTGATGAAATCCGCCTCGTCAGCGGTGAGGAACACCACGCCACGCGCGATATCCTCGGCAGTGCCAAGCCTGCCGCGCGGGATGCGCGCGATGATCTTCTCCAGCACATCGGCCGGCACAGCGCGCACCATTTCCGTGTCCACATAGCCTGGCGCAATGGCGTTGACGGTGATCTGGTTGCGCGCACCTTCCTGGGCCAGCGCCTTGGTGAAGCCATGGATGCCCGATTTGGCGGCGGCGTAATTCACCTGGCCCAACTGCCCCGCCTGCCCGTTCACCGAACCGATATTGACGATACGCCCGAATTTCGCGGCACTCATCCCATCCCAGACGGCCTTGCACATGTTGTAACAGGAGCCGAGGTTGGTATCGATCACATCATCCCACATCTGGCGGGTCAGCTTGCGCATCATGGCATCGCGCGTGATGCCGGCATTGTTCACGAGGATTTCGATGGGCCCGTGCTCCGCCTCGATCTTTGCGGCGGCCGCTATCGAGCCCTCGAAATCACCCACGTCGAATTTGATGCAGGCAATGCCGGTGCGCTCGGTGAAGGCGGCGGCGGCGGCATCATTGCCGGCATAGCTGGCGATGACCCGGCGCCCCGCAGCAAGAAGGCCCTCGCTGATGGCTGCACCTATGCCGCGCTGCCCGCCTGTCACCAAAGCCAATCGTGCCATCGCCGCTCTCCCTGCTCCGCGGAAAAACCTGCGGTTGGTCCATCGTAACAAGGGGTTGGAGCGTGCGCCAGAAGAACCGCATGCGCAAGAATGCCAGTGCGGGAAGGTTACTTCCGGCGCAGTTGAAACAGGGCCTGCTGCCCGAACAGATTGGCCAGCCAAACCGAGCGCCGCCAGGGCGCCTTCAATCCTCGCTCATCCACGGCAAGCCAGCGCTCGATGACATAGCTATCGAGTTCTGCCAGGGCGAAGAAATCCGTGATGGTGCAGGGATGGATGTTGGGCGTCTCATACCAGGGGCGCGACCAAGTCTCGGTATCTGGCATGCGCCCGCCGAAAAGCAGCTTCAAGCGCACCTCCCAGTGCCCAAAATTGGGGAAGCTGACGATGGCATGGCGGCCGATGCGCAGCATCTGGCGCAGCACTTCGCGGGGCTTTTCCACGGCCTGGAGTGTGCGGCTGAGCACCACATAGTCAAACGCGCCATCCGGGTAGAAGGCGAGGTCGTTATCGGCATCGCCATGTATGACAGCGAGGCCCTGGGCCACAGCCTCCGTCGCCTCGCCCATGTCAATCTCGATACCGCGTGCATCCACACGCTTCTCGGCTGCCAGATGCGCCATCAGCGCGCCATCGCCGCAGCCGATATCCAGCATTCGCGCCCCTTCGGGAATCATCTCCGCGATCAGGCGCAAATCAAGACGCATGTTCTTTGCGACGTACTGGATCGCCTCACCCGCCATCAGCGGTTTTCCTGCTTCCGAACCAACCGACGAACGGCAAAGGTGCCAATACAGCGTCACTCATATCTTCAGCGCCGCAGCCGCACCGGTCAGGAATCCACCAAGCGCGCGATGGAACTCCGGCTCATCCAGCAGGAAGGCGTCATGGCCCTTGTCGGTCGTGATCTCGACGAAGCTGACGCGCGCTGCGGCCGCGTTGAGCGCGCGCACCAGGGCACGGCTTTCGGTGGTCGGGAACAGCCAGTCCGATGAAAAGCTCGCGACGAAAAAACGTGTGGGCGTGTCTCGGAAGGCGGCGGCCACGCTGCCATGTTCATTCGCCAGGTCAAAATAATCCATGGCGCGGGTGATGGTCAGATAGCTGTTTGCGTCGAAACGGCGCACGAAGGTGCTGCCCTGGTGGCGCAGATAGCTCTCCACCTGGAACACGTCCTCCAGGAACGTCAGAGCGCTTGCCCCTTGCAGGCGGCGGCCGAATTTGCGGGTGAGTGCGGCCTCGCTCAGATAGGTGATGTGCGCCACCATGCGCGCGACCGACAGCCCCTGCGCGGGGATACGCCCATCCTCCCAATAACGCCCGCCCTTCCAGTCCGGGTCGGAATGGATGGCCGCGCGGCCCACCTCGTGGAAGGCGATGTTCTGTGCCGAATGATGCGCAGCGGCGGCGATGGGCGCGGCGGCAAAAACCGAATCGGGGAAGGTCGCGGCCCATTGCAGCACCTGCATGCCGCCCATGGAGCCGCCAATCACCGCCAACAGCCGGTCAATGCCCAGATGCTCGATCAGTTTCTTCTGGGCGCGCACCATGTCGCGGATGGTGACCACCGGAAAATCAGTGCCCCATGGGCGTCCCAGGCCTACCCCATTCTCGTCCGTCATCTCCTCCCGAGGGCCGGTGGAGCCCATGCAACCACCCAGCACATTCGCGCAGATGACAAAGTATCGGTCGGTGTCCACTGGCTTGCCCGGGCCGATAATGGCCTCCCACCAGCCATCCTTGCCAGTCACGGGCTGGCGTTCGGCCACATACTGGTCTCCCGTCAGCGCATGGCAGACAAGAATGGCGTTGGTCTTTGCCGCGTTCAGCGTGCCGTAGCTGCGATAGGCCACTGAAAGTGGGCGGATCACGGCGCCGCAATCCAGCGCCAGCCCCTCGGGAAGGAGCGCGCGCTGGTGTTGCACCTCCGGGAAGGGAGAGATTTCGTCCATGCGGATGCAGAGATAGGGCCTGCCCTTGAAACGGGCAACTTGGCGGAACCCTCCGGCGCGGCTATGCCTTCCCTACCCATGCCCGATACCAGCAACACCGCCGAAGCGCTCGAATCCCTGCGCGCCGAGATCAACAGCCTGGATGACGCCCTGCTTGGGCTGTTGATGCGCCGTGCGGAGGTAGTGGACCGCCTTGCCAGCAGCCGCGCCAAACCAAGTGGCACGGTTCTGCGCCCGGGGCGTGAGGCCGCTATCCTGCGCCGCCTTCTGGCCCGGCATTCCGGTCCCTTGCCACGCGCGGCGCTGGTGCGGTTCTGGCGTGAGATCTTCGCCAGCTCCATCGCCCAGCAGGGTAATTTCACCGTGGCCCTGCCGGCCGATCCAGCGCTTGCGCGCATCGCGGCGGAGCATTTCGGCGTCACCACAGCGCAGCGCCAGCACCCCTCGCTGGGCGCCGCCCTCGCGGCCCTGGGTGCCGGGGGCGCCGCCATTGCGGTTCTGCCCTGGCCGCGCGAGAGCGACAACAGCGCTGAGGAATGGTGGACGCGCTTTGACGCCCAGCACCTCTCCGTCATTGCCCGTCTGCCCTTCCTGAGCGAGCGCGAGCCACCCCTGGAGGCCGCCGTCATCGGGCTGCACCCGGCCGACCCCTCGGGCCAGGATGCGACGCTGATGCGCATCGAAATGCCTGGCGAGCCAAGCCGTGCCGCGCTGGCCGCGCATTGCGGTTCGTCACGCGTGCTGATCATGCGGCGTGAGCCTGGCTTCACCCGCGCATTGGTCGAAACGCTGGAAGCGCCGCCCGCCGGCGCCACCGTGATCGGCCGCTATGCGATACCCGAACGAGGAGCAAAAATCCTATGAACGCCCTCATGCCACGCCCATCCATTCTTTCGATCGAGCCCTATGTGGGCGGCGAATCGAAGATTCCGGGCGTGAACCGCATCATTAAGCTGTCTTCCAACGAAGGCGCTTTCGGCCCGCCTCCGATGGCGCAGGAGGCGATGATGAAGGCCGCGATGGATGCGCATCGCTATCCTGACGGCAACGCGACGAAGCTGCGCGAAGCCATTGGGCACAAGTTCGGCCTCGACCCGACGCGTATCCTCTGCGGCAATGGCTCGGATGAGCTTATCGCCTATCTCATTCTTGCCTATGGCGGAGAGGGCACCGAGCTCATCATGCCGGCCCATGGCTTCGTGATGTATGACCTGACTGGCCGCTATGCCGGCTGCCGCGTCATCAAGGTGCCCGAGCGCAACCTGGTCGCTGATGTGGATGCAATGCTGGCGGCCGTGGGGCCGCGCACGAAACTCGTCTGCCTGGTGAACCCCAACAACCCGACCGGCGCGCTGCTGCCGCGCGCTGAGGTGGAGCGCCTGCGCGCCGGTCTGCGCGACGATATCCTGCTGATCCTCGACGCGGCCTACGCCGAATACGTGACCGACCCCGATTACGATCCCGGTCAGGTGCTGGTGGATGCGAGCGGCACCACGGTGATGACGCGCACCTTCAGCAAGATATTTGGCCTGGGCGGCGTGCGCCTGGGCTGGTGCTACATGCCGCCGGGCGTGGCCGATGTGCTCAGCCGCATTCGCGGGCCGTTCAACGTGAATTCCATCGCTATGGCAGCCGGCATTGCCGCGCTGGAGGAGCCAAACTGGATCGAGCGCAGCGTGGCACACAACACGGAGTGGCGGGCAAAGACGGTGGCCGGGCTGGAAGCGGCGGGCATCAAGGTCTGGCCCAGCGCCTGCAACTTCGTCCTGGCGGATTTCGAGGATTGGGCGAAGGCCAAGGCCGCCGATGCTGCCCTCCGCGCGCGTGGCATCATCGCGCGCGGGGTGGGAAGCTATTCGCTGCCGACCTGCCTGCGCATCACTATCGGCACGGCCGAGGAATGTGGGATGGTCGTGGACGCCCTTACGCAGTTCATGCGCGAAGAATGATGTTCCGGCCTCAAGCGCCAGCCGTTGGGTATCCGGCGCATGCCGCAATGGCCGAGTTCGACTGCACGTGAGCGAGCCCCTTTTTGACCGGCTGTGCCTGATTGGCGCTGGGCTTATCGGCGGCTCCATCGCGCGGCGCAACCGCGAGGGACACGCCCTCGCGCGGGAGGTCGTCATCACCGCCAACAGCCAAGCCACACGGGACCGCGTGCGGGAGCTGGGCTTCGCCGACCGTGTCGAGGATGACCTGGCCGAGGCAGTGCGCGGCGCGGACCTCGTGATCCTCTGCGTGCCTGTCGGCGCCTGCGGTGCGGTGATGGCCAGGATCGCGCCCCACCTGATGCCCGGTGCCATCCTCTCCGATGTGGGCTCCACCAAGGGCTCCGTGATGCGCGACATCACCCCTTGGCTGCCTGCGGGCGTGCATTTCGTGCCGGCCCACCCGATGGCGGGCACGGAGCACACTGGCCCCGATTCCGGCTTTGCCTCCCTCTTTGAGGGCCGTTACGTCATCATCACGCCGGCTGAGGGCACGGACCCCGTCGCCATCGAGAAGCTGCGCGAATTCTGGCGGCGCTGCGGCTCCATGATCGAGACGATGGACCCCGTGACGCATGACAAGGTGGTGGCCATCGTCTCCCATCTGCCGCACCTCATCGCCTTCACCATCTGCGGTACGGCCGATGACCTCAGCGAGGAGACGCGCGAAAGCGTGCTCAAATTCGCGGCCTCGGGTTTTCGCGACTTTACCCGAATCGCATCAAGCGACGTGGCCATGTGGCGCGACGTCTTCCTCAACAATCGCGAGGCGGTGCTGGAAATGCTGGCGCGCTTCACCGAGGATGCGCAGGCCTTCGGCCGCGCCATCCGGCGCGGCGAGGCAGGCTTCATCGAAGACCGGATCGAGCGCGGCCGTAAAATCCGGCGCGGGCTGATCGAGCGCAAGCAGGCCTGAAAGGCGCGCCCTTCAGTTCACGCCCAGTTCCAGGTGTGAACATTCCAGGTGATGTCCGTCACATACTGGTTGGGCTGCGGCCCCTGGAGCTGGCGGCGCTTCAAATGCCCCTGCACCGAGCCACC
>Ga0105045_10006124_pt1 | contig 10635 bp, 11 predicted proteins | sample MAT02_FD_78089 | JGI IMG/M metagenome (GOLD analysis project Ga0105045, IMG submission 78089) | Freshwater microbial communities from Lake Fryxell liftoff mats and glacier meltwater in Antarctica - MAT-02 (megahit assembly) | ecosystem: Environmental > Aquatic > Freshwater > Ice > Liftoff... | reverse complement strand
TTCCATGGCTTAGTGGCCCCCACCCTTTTTCTCTTTTTTCTTGTACATGGCGAGCATGCGCTCGGTGACGGCAAAGCCGCCGAAGATGTTGATGCTGGCGAGCACAACCGCAAGCAGGCCAAGCCATTTGGCCACGTCGCTGCCTTGCGCCGCGGCGGCAATCAGGGCGCCGACGATGATGACCGAAGAGATCGCATTGGTCACCGCCATCAGCGGCGTGTGCAGCGCCGGGGTGACGGACCAGACGACATAATAGCCCACGAAGCAGGCCAGCACGAAGATCGAGAGGGTCGATATGAAGTCCATGGTTTTAGCGCTCCGCCGTCCAGGGCAGGACGAAGTTTCGCCCCTCCGCCCAGCTTGTCCCCACCATTTTGCCGTCCACCAAACACGCCTGCGAATGATACATGCCCTGACCATCGGTGGTGCGGAACGCCACACAACGACGTCCCTGCGCTTCTCCCGCACGCCCGGCCAATATCTCGCTTTGGTAAAAGCTGCCGGTCACCGAGCCATCTTCGGCGATCTTCAGTGCCATCGGCTGGGTATAGGGCTTGTCCGTCAGGCTGGGTCGAAGATCGACCGTCCATGCGCCGGACATGCCCTGCACGTCGGCTATCGCAGGCGTTGCTGCCAGCGTTGCCAGCATCACCAGGCCCCTCATGCCTGCAGCCCCGGATGCACGATGGCCCCGCCATGCGTTACCCGTATCGCTTTCACGATCTCGTCGTCGTCCGGCAGCACCAGCATTTTCGCTTCCTTGTCCCAGAAGGTGGTGACGAGCGTCAGCAGGTTTCTGGCGAACAGCGCGCTGGCATCGGTTGCCAGCCGGCTGGGATAGTTGATGTGCCCGATGATTGTTACGCCACCTTCCGTCACCACCGTCTCGCCGGCCACCGAGCCTTCCACATTGCCGCCCTGCTCGACCGCCAGATCGACGATGACGCTGCCCGGCTTCATCGTCGCCACCTGTGCGGCGGTGACAAGGCGGGGCGCGGGGCGGCCCGGGATGAGGGCCGTGGTGATGACGATGTCCTGCTTGGCGATGGTCTCGCTCACCAGAGCTGCCTGCTTGGCCTTGTAGGCGTCCGACATCTCCCTGGCATAGCCGCCGCTGGTTTCCGCCGCCTTCGTTTCCTCATCCTCCACGAACACCGGCTTGCCGCCAAGCGACATGATCTGTTCTTTCGTGGCGAGGCGCACATCGGTCGCGGAGACCACGGCGCCCAATCGCTTGGCGGTGGCGATCGCCTGCAGCCCGGCAACGCCGACGCCCATCACGAAAACGCGGGCGGCGCTGATGGTGCCGGCGGCGGTCATCATCATCGGAAAGGCGCGGCCATAGCGTTCGGCCGCATCGATAACGCTCTTGTAGCCGGCGAGATTGGCTTGCGATGAAAGGATGTCCATCGATTGCGCCCGGGTGATGCGCGGCATGAACTCCATGGCGAGCGCGGTGATCTGGCCGCCGGCATAGGCGGCGAGCCTTTCACCGGACTGGAAGGGGTTCAGGCTGGCGACGACCACCGCGCCGGCAGGCAAGCCTGCCGCATCCGGGCCCTGCACCGAGAGAATGAGCTTTGCGTCGGCCAGCGTTGCCGCGCGGTCTCCGACGCTGGCGCCGGCGTCGATGAAGGCCTGATCGGCGATGTTGGCGTCGGCCCCGGCGCGCGTTTCAACCGCGACGCTCGCGCCCAGCGCGATGAATTTCCTGACGGTTTCCGGCGTGGCTGCGACCCGCTTTTCGTGAGCGGCGCTGTCCTTCAGGACGGCAATCTTCATTGGCGAATTCCTTGGACAGGCTAAACGAGGAAGATTGCCATCGCAACGAGGAGGAGTGCGATCAGGACGATTGCAATCTTGCTGATGCTCAGGAAGCCGTCGTAGGTTGCGAGATTGTCTTTCGCGTTCTTGTCTATTTCGGTCATGGCGCTCCCTCAAGCGATGCTGGGCAAGGCGTTCTGGCGCGTGAACCGAAAGTTTACAAGCCCGCTTCTGCCAGAGCCTCGGCTTGCCTGGCTGCAACTTTTTCTTCTTCGAAGTCGGCCATCAGCGCGCGGAACATGTGCGACCAGTTGAGCTCTGCCCCAAGCTGGATGAAGACGCCGCCGAGACCGATTGCGGCCCTGTCCATGAAGACGAATTCGGCCGGGATGGTAACGGTGCCAAGCTTGCGCAGCTCCTGGTGAACCTTGGCCGCTGTCGCGCGCCCATATTCGCCCGGCCGCCCGTCCAGATCGATGGGCCGCACCCGATCCTCCAGCAGCGGGCCATAGAGGAAGCGCGCCCACACCAGCAGGATCTCGCGAATCTCCCGCGTAAGCCCCTTGAAGCCCCACAGTTCAAACGCATGTGCCGCCTGCGCGTCATTGCCGGTTTCGATGGCGTGGAAAAGCTGGTTCACCCCTTCGATGAAATGCGGCGGAAAGATGCGCACACAGCCGAAATCCAGCAGGTTGAGGGTCGCGCCGTCAGGCGACGCATCTGACACCGAATAATTGCCCATGTGGGGATCGCCGTGGATCACGCCCGAGCGGTAGAAAGGTTGATACCAGCCGGTGAACAGGCTGCGGGCGATCTGGTTGCGGGTTTCCTGCGGCTCGTCCTTGTAGTCCAGCAGCCTGTTGCCCTCCAGCCATTGCATGGTGAGCAGCCGGCCCGTGGAAAGCTCCGGGTGCGGCGCGGGAACGCGGATTTCCGGGTGGTCTGCCAGCATGTGGCGATAAAGCGAGAGGTGCTTTGCCTCGCGGGAATAATCCAGCTCCTCGCGCAGGCGGGCGGCCAGCTCGTCGCGGATTTCCGATGTGTTGATGCTGGAGTCGACCCGGCGAAACAAGGACAGCATGAGGTCAAGCTGCCCGAGATCGGCCTCCACTGCAGACGCCATGTCCGGATATTGCAGCTTCACCGCAACCGTCTCGCCGGAATGCAGCTTCGCCTTGTGCACCTGGCCGAGCGATGCAGCCGCAACGGCTTCGGGGGAAAACTCCGCGAATTTCGCCCGCCAGTCCGGCCCCAGCTCACCGGCCATGCGGCGGCGCACAAAGCCCGCCCCCATCGGCGGCGCATTCGATTGCAACTCCGCAAGCTGCTTGGCAAACTCCGGCGGCACTGCGTCTGGGATATTCCCCAAAATCTGCGCCAGCTTCATCAGCGGGCCTTTGAGATTTCCCAGAACGCGCTTCAGTTCCGCTGCATTCTTCGGATCATCCAGCGCCCGCCCGCCAACGCGCGCAGCGGCAATGCCGGTTGCAAAGCCGCCAAGGTTGACGCCTACCTTGGCGAAGCGGGCGAGACGGCCGGACAAGGTCGAATTTTCGGGCATGTGCGACATGTAGGGTGTTGAGCGGGCGGGCGCGAGCGCGGCATATTGGGGAAAGGCTTTTGGGCTAGAAAATTCCGAGGAACTTTTTGCGAACGGGCTTTGTGGCGTTGCCGTCACCCACATCGTCGCGCGGCTTGCCGCCGGTTGTACGCTGGCCGGATGCCCTGGCGCCGGCCAGAACGGGCGCGCAGGCGGTGGATTTTGCGTCACCGACGTCGACAAAGGCCAGGATGGCGGCCGGCGGGAAGGCGGCCACGGCGAGGCCAAGGCCGGCGCCCGCGCGCCCGAGCAGTTCCGGGGTGATGACGTCTAGCGACGGGTCCGCGAATGTGCCGCCGACCCTCACCGGCGACTGGGCCGATAGCAGACTGAACTTCTTGCCGTCGGCATTGAACGCCAGGTCCATCCGCTCGGATGCGAAGTTGAATCCGCCGCGCCCCAGAATCACATTCTTGGTTGTGTCGATCAGGATCGGATCTGCGGCGGCAGCTCCGTTGCGGACGGTGAAGGCGACAAGGCCGCAGTTGATCCGCACCGGCACCTTCAGCTTTCCTTCGAACATTTTTTGCACGAAGGTGCCGATATCCAGTTCGGCAAGCTGCACGTTGCGCGTCCAGAAGGTGCCCTTCGGGATGATGAAGGCGATGCGTCCGTTGGCCGAGCCCAGTGACGTGTGCAGCGTGTCACCGTCGCCCACCAGCTCGATTCGGCCCTTGATGGTGCCATTGGTGCCGGATTCCTCCACCCCGAAGCCGCTCAGCAGCTGCGACAATGGCGTAACGCCCAGTCTGATGTCATAGCGCGTACGCGCCGGCATGCGGCGCCAGTCTATTGCTATGTCGGACGATACCTTGCCGCGCGCCATGGTGAAGCCGAACGGCGACAGGGTCAGCAGGCCGTTGTCGAGCTTCAAGGTAGCGGCAACATCGCTTACCGGCACGCTTTTCGAGCGCAGCCGCGCCACCGTGTAGCGGACATCGGCATCAAAGGCGCGAAGGCTTTCGGCGCGCAGATTTGCGTTCGGAAGCAGGCGGGCGGGGGCGGCGCCGGTTTGCGCGGCGGCCGCCTGCAGGCCGTGGGCGGCGAGGGTATCGGGATTGTAGCCGATGAAGGGCGCTGCATCGATGATGTCCAGCGTCCGGGTCTCGAGATCGGCGTCGATGTGGATTCGCGGCCCGCCTGCCGCAACGATGAAGCGGCCGGCGATGTCGCTTGCGCCGAACGTTCCGGCCATTTCGGTGAAGCGGTAGCTGCGGCCTCGCTTCACGAGCACGGCATTGACGCGGTAGCTTCGGGTGTCGGGAATTGCGATGTCGATGATGCCGAGCAGCTCGGCGGCGTTGCGGCCTCTCGCCGATACTTCCAGCGGTACGCCTTCGATTTCGGCGAGGCCGGGCAATGTGCCGCCGACATCGATACGGTCGTGCGCCGTGTCGAGCTGCAGCGCCAGTCGGTTCTTGCCGCGGGACATGGTGTCGTTCGGGCTGAGCAGCGCGCCGCGCAGCTTGAACGGGGTATTGCGCAGCTGCCCGGAGCCGGTGAAGCGCACCGCGCCATCGATCTTTGCATCGCTCGAGACAATCGATGCAAAATCGAGCGCGGCGCGCAATTGCATCTGCGGATCGCGGTAGCTGATCGCTGTTGCATCCAGCGAGCCGCGATCGATGCGCGGCAGGATCAGGGGCGCTGCATCTGCGTCGAATGTCCAGGTGTTCGCGCTGTGGTCGGCGTTCCATTCCAGCGCGATCTTCGCATCCGCCAGCTCCAGCCAGCGCAGCCGCGGCTTGCCGAACAGCAGCGACAGCGGCGCAACCCGCGTTTCAATCCGGCCGGCTGTCAACAGTTCGGGACTGCTGGCCCAGGCGGGATTCGACATGGTCAGCCCTTCGGCGACGAACCTGATATCGATCGGAGCGAAATAGAGCTGAAAGTCTCCCGAGACGTTAACCTGGCGGCCGGACACGGCAGCTGCCACGCGTTCGAACGGTGTTTTCAGAAACCGCCCTTTGGTGATGAACAGCACGAGCCAGATGGCAATCAAAATGACGAGCAAGCCGATCAGCACATTGCGCAAGCTTCGCAGCCGCCGCGTGCGATGCGCTCTATCTGGCTGGCCGGGCAGCGGGTCGACTGGCAACGCGCCAGGCTGCAGGGTGTTCAACGGTGTTTGCAATACAACGCAGTCCGATCTTGCGCACAGCCATAGGGCAGTTGCGCCAGAATTGCACCCTTTGCAATGGCTTGCGAGGGTGGCACACCCTCCCGACCCGCAAAAGCGCTCCTCGTAAACGTTTGTGCCTAGCGGCGGTCCAGCGTGGCGATTGCCGTGTCGGTGAGGCCTGCAAGGTCGCCTTTGGCGCTGCGTTCAGCAATCAGGGCGCGGGCGGCCTGGACGGTGATGTCGGCGGCGCGGCTGCGCAAGTCGGCTTCGGCGGTGCGCGCTTCGGCGGCGATGCGGTCTTCGGCGAGGCGGGTGCGGCGGGTGATTGCGACCTCTGCGTCTGCCGTTGCCTGCTCGACGATCCGTCTGGCTTCCACTTCGGCGTTGGCAAGCATGGCTTGCGCATCCGATTGCGCTTGCGCGGCTTCGGCGGCGGCTGCGGCTTTCAGGGCGTGCGCTTCGGCCTTCAGGGTTGCGGCTTCGGCGAGATCGGCTCGAACCTTGTCGGCGCGGGCGTCGAGCGAGGAGCCGAGCATCCTGAAGGCGCCGAATTTCCACAGGACGGCGACGAACATCAGGAAGGCGACGGCGACCCAGCCGTAGCTGTCCAGGCCAAGATAGCTGATTGCGGGTTCGCTGGGCCCGCCGTCAGCGCTGGTTGATGCGGTGGTTTCGCTCGCCATCAGGCTGCTGCTTTCCTGACCGCGCCAGCGGCTTCGTCATTGGAGATGCTGACGCCGGCCACGCGGGCGATGAGATCGACGGCGGCCTCTGTTGCCACGGCATCAAGCTCGGCCGCCGCAGTGGCCTTGGCCGTTGCAAGGCCTTGCGCGGCGGCTTCCGCTTTGGCGGCGAGGTCCGCATCGATGCGTGCCAGGGTGTGCGCTGTCGCAGCGGCCGCCTCGTCTCGCGCGCGGCCGGTGACGGCAAGCGAGCGGCTGCGGGCGTCCGAGATGGCGTTGCTGCCGCCGCTGGAGGCGTCTTCGGCTTCGCTGCGCGCGGCTTCCGCGGCGCGCAGATCGGCGGCGATGCGGTCCTTACGGTGTTCCACGATCCGCTCTACCTTCGGCAACAAGCGCGTCAGGCTGAGATAGAGGATCGAGAAAATGACGACCAGCCACACGATCTGCGGCAGCGCATCAGCGAAGTTGAACTGGGGCATGGGTCAGACTTCTACCGTTGCTCGCCTCAGGCGAACAGCAGCAGGAGCGCGACGAGGAAGGCGAAGATGCCAAGCGCTTCGGTGACGGCGAAGCCGAAAATCAGGTTCGGGCGCTGCGAGGCGGCGGCGGCCGGGTTGCGGAGTGCGCCCGACAGGAACATTGCGAACAACAGGCCCACGCCGATTGCCGCGAGGCCCATGCCGATCGCTGCGATGCCGGCTCCGATGAGCTTGGCTGCTTCTGCGTCCATACTGGTATCCTTCTCTGGTAAAAGTTTAATGGCTGAGGTTGATGCTGTCGTTCAGGTAGATGCAGGTGAGCAAGGCAAACACATAGGCCTGCACCACCGCCACCAGCAGTTCGAGGGCGAAGAAGGCAACCGTCATCACGAGCGGCACCGGAAACAGGAAGGCGAGCGCGCCACCGGCGGCGCCCAGCGAAATCACGAAGCCGGCGAACACTTTCAGCAGGATATGGCCTGCGGTCATGTTGGCAAACAGACGGATGGAGAGGGTGAGCGGGCGCGAGAGATAGGAAATGATTTCGATCGGCACGATGAGGATGAGCAGCGGCCAAGGCGTGTTGGGCGGCACAAACAGTTCCAGGAAATGAAATCCATGCCTGGCAATGCCAATGCCGACACACATGACGAAGATGAGCGTGGCGAACGCAAAAGTCACTGCAAGGTGGCTGGTTACCGTGAAGCTGAAGGGAAAGAGGCCGATCACGTTGAGCACGAGGATGAACAGGAACAGCGTGAAGATGAACGGAATGAACGCGCGGCCCTTGGGGCCGATGTTCTCGTGCACCATGCCGACGATGAATTCATAGAGACTTTCGACGGCGGCCTGCATGCGGCCGGGGACGAGGGCGGATTGGCGCAGGCCGGCGAACATGAAGGCCCAGATCAGGCTGGTGGCGATCAACATGAACAGCGCAGCGTTGGTGAAGCTGGCGTCGAAGCCGGCGACGCTCAGGTCTGTGTAGCGTTGAATCGCAAACTGTTCGAGCGGACTTGCCATTTGACCCTTCAGATTTTCTTTTCGTCTCTGGCAGACGAAGCTTTCGCCTCGCGTGCGGCCTTTTCATTTGCTTCCATCGCTGCTGTCTCACGGTTTACCGCGCGGAACAGATTGATGAAACCGGCTGCCAGCCCCAGCAGCAGGAACAGGATCGCCAGCCAGGGCTTGGTGCCGAGCCAGCGATCGAGTTGCCAGCCGATGGCACCGCCGACGACCGTCGCCACCGCGATTTCCATCGCGTAGCGGGTGCTTGCTGCAAGTGCCGACGTGGCGACTTCGCGCGGGTCGGGTTCGTGTCTGGCCTTGGCCGCTGCCAGCCTGGCCTCGAGATCGTCGAGGTCGCGCTGGCGGTCGGGGTCGGTCAAGCAACGTCCCTTCCTGGGAATGTCCACGCTGGCGATGCGCTTGCCCGCGCAAATGCAGCATGCTCCCGCCGGCTGGTGCCGTCGAAGCGCTGCCCCGTTAGAGGCGGAGGGCTTTGAGGTCAAGTAGCGCAAGCGTCACACATGATGGGCGAGAACCGACGATTGCCCGCTTGCCGGCACGGACTGGCAGCTGCCAGGCGGGCTTGCGGTGAGGTGGTCGGGGGAGTTCGCAGCTTTCGCCGGGACGACGGACAGCTTGGCGTCAGGCTGCCAGCAACGCCTCCGCTTCCGCCAGCTGCACCGAAACCAGCTGGCTTATTCCCGGCTCGCTCATGGTGACGCCATACAGCCGGTGCATGGCTGCCATCGTGACCGCGTTGTGGGTGACAATGAGGAAGCGCGTGTCGGTTGCGGTCGTCATATAATGCAGCAGACTGGTGAAGCGCTCGACATTGGCGTCGTCCAGCGGTGCGTCCACTTCGTCCAGCACGCAAATGGGGGCGGGATTGGTGAGGAACAGTCCGAAGATGAGCGCGATGGCGGTGAGGGCCTGTTCGCCGCCCGACAGCAGGGAGAGCGATTGCAGCTTTTTGCCGGGCGGCTGCGCGCGGATTTCGAGTCCGGCGTCCAGCGGGTCATCGCTTTCGATCATCGCGAGTTCGGCCGAACCACCGCCGAACAGGGTGACGAACAGCTCGCGGAAGTGGCCATCGACCTGTTGAAAGGCCAGCATCAGCCGGGCGCGGCCTTCGCGGTTCAGGCTGCCGATGGAGCCGCGCAGGCGGGCGATTGCGGTCTCGAGTTCGGATTTTTCCGCGCTCTGGGTTGCAACCGTTTCCTCGATTTCCTTCAGCTCGATGTCAGCGCGCAGGTTCACAATGCCGAGGCGCTCGCGCTCGGCGCTCATGGCATGAAGGGCGGCTTCGAGGCGGTCCGGATCTGTGCCCTGTTCGGGCGCAGCCAGCTCGGCGGGCGCCAGGCCGAAGCGGCTGGCGGCATCCTCGGTGAGGGCGGCGACCTTGCTCTGCATCTGCTCCACGCGGGCAGCGGCGGTGGCGCGGGCTTCGCGGGTGTCCGCCACGCGGGCGTCGGCGAGGCGGGCCATTCGGTCCAGTTCGGAAAGTTCAAGGTCGGCGGTCATCACGGCTTCGGCGGCTTGCGCGCGGGCGCCCTCGGCAGCGGCGATCTCCTGGGCGAGCAGATGCAGTCGGGCGTCCTTGGCGGCCGGCTCGCCAACAAGGGCGATGTGATCGGCGCGGAGCTTTTCGATGCGGTTGGCGAGCATGGCGGTAGCGACTTCGGACTCGGAGTCGCGGGCCTGCCAGATGCCAATTTCGCGTGTCAGGCTTGCCGATCGGGCTCTGCTTTCGGCCAGCGTGCGATCTGTTGCGGCGGCGGCGGCGCGGGCGGCGGCAAGGGCGGCGCGGGCGCGTTCGGCGGCGGTCCGGGTGTCGCCCACACGGGTGGCGGCGACGGACGTGTCGGGGAGGCAGGCAACCGCGGCGCGGGCTGCGTCTGCCTCGGCGCGGGCACTCGCCCCTTCGGCCGACAGTCGCTCGATGGAGGCGAGAATGGCCGCTATGCGTGCGCCGGCCTGCGCGGACGCGGCACGCAGGCCCTGCAGGCGGCCGGCCAGCTGGTCGCGGGCGTGCTCGACCCCGGTGCGGGCGGCGCGGGCCCGGCGCTCGGCGTCGGTCGCTCTGGCATGGGCGGCCAGCTGGCTTGCCAGTTCGGTGGCGGCGGCTTCCAGGCGCGCTCTTGGCGCGGCCAGCGCATCGGCTATTTCGCGGCGGCGGTTGTCTTGTGCCAGCACTTCGGCCACGGCGACGGCCTGCCCGCCGGGAGGCACCACGAAGCCGTCCCAGCGCCACAGCCAGCCATCGCGCGAAACGAGGCGCTGGCCGACGGCAAGGCTGGCGAGCAGGGCAGCGGCGGGCGGCGTGTCGACGACACCGACCTGGGCGATGCGGCGCGCGAGTTCGGGGGGTGCGGTGATGTGCGCTGCCAGCGGCGCAACGGCTGCGGGGAGCGCCGGGTCTGATCGGGGCGCCGCGCCGAGCCAGCGGCGTTCGGACTTTGCGCCCACTTCGGGTGCGCCGACCGCGGCATTGATGTCGTCGCCAAATGCGGCGGCGACGGCGGCTTCGTAGCCGGGGGCAGCGGAGAGGGTGACGCGGCCTTTGGTTCGCGGCGCGGCGCCGGATTTCAGGCGCTCGAGAGCTGCTGCTTCGGCCTCCAGACTGGCGACTTCGCTGCGGGCGCCGGAAAGGGCTTTTTCAACCGCATCACGGGCCTTTGCGGCGCTTTGCGCCGCGCGCTCTGCCGCTTCGATGGATTGGGCGGAAGCGCGGGCGGCGGCGGATTTTTCGTCCAGAGCGGCTTCGGTCTCCTTAACCTGGGCGTCGAGCGAAACGGCGCCGGTGTCGACCTGCAGGCGCTCCAGTTCGCGGCGCTGGCGGCTGGATTCGGCATCCAGCCGGTCGGCGCGGGCAGCACTGGCATCCGCCTGCGCGCGCGAGCTGCGGCCCTCGGCGACGAGAGCGGCATGGGCTTCGACAGCGGTTGCCAGCGCGCGTTCGGATTCGGTGGCGGAGCGTTC
>Ga0105045_10006123_pt1 | contig 10635 bp, 8 predicted proteins | sample MAT02_FD_78089 | JGI IMG/M metagenome (GOLD analysis project Ga0105045, IMG submission 78089) | Freshwater microbial communities from Lake Fryxell liftoff mats and glacier meltwater in Antarctica - MAT-02 (megahit assembly) | ecosystem: Environmental > Aquatic > Freshwater > Ice > Liftoff... | reverse complement strand
TCGCGTTCGCGCTGTAGCTGCTGGCGTTTCACAGCCGGAATGCTGTCCGCTTGTCGCCAAGTGACGAAGTATAGTTTGCCTTCTTGTCGCCAATGAGGCATGTTCCGCTTTCGGATGTCCACGACACTGTGGTCGTCGAAGAACAGGGAGAGGGGGTCCATGTTGGGAAGGTAAGTTTAAGGTCGCACGGTTGGCCCGCCTGCACTTATGCGGGGTACAGCAAGATGCCTGTGCGACCTTATACAAAGCAGGAGCTGGCACACCTTCCACACCCTGGTCGTCGCCTTTCAGCAAGCCGCGTTCACGCAGTGTGGGGCAAGGTGCTTCTCTCTCTTACGATCTGCGATGCATGGATCGCGTCGATCTTCAACGCATCACTTCCGGATCGATATGCGGTCACCGGTATCAGAACTTCGCCTCCAGCGTAAGGAAGGCCGTGCGCCCCATTCCTGGTAATATTCCGGGGCCCGGATAGCCGCCTGCCCTTCGGGTGGCATAGACCTCGTCGAGCACGTTGTTCACTCCTGCGGTCAATGAGATCTTCTTGTCGAATGCCCAAGAGACATTGGCATCGGCCACGGTGTAGCCTGCAAGGAAGCCGGCGGTGGCCGAGGCGTTCGGGGTTTCCGTGTTGCTGGCGTTGGTGTACACGCCATCCACGACACTCGCAAGCAAGGCCACGGTAAGGTGGCGGTTGCGGTAGGTGACCCCTGGACGCAGGATGTTCCGCGGGGCATATTCCACTTCGTTGCCGGAAAGGTCGCGTGCCGGATCGTCCGATGCGGCGGGGTCGTCCCACCGGGTGTAGCGGGCATCCACGAACGCATAGCTGATGAAGACGGCCAGGTGGGAGGGACCCTTGGAACCTCCACGCAGGAGCTCCAACAGATCAGCCTCCACATACACTTCCGCTCCCTTGCTCATGGAGGCGCCGATGTTGGTGCGGAAGTTCGTGCCATCGCGCAGGATGGTGCCGATCCGGTTGTCGTACTGTAGCATGAACCCGCCGATATCAAAGGCCAGGAACTTGCCCACGGTACCACGGAAACCAGCATCCAGGTTGTGCCCGCTGGCATCCTGCAGATCCGGGTCTATGATGTCGGTGGTGGCGGAAGGTGTAATGTCACTATGGAGCACCGGGCGGTAGGCCTGGCTGAAGTTGGCATAGAGGCGTGTAGAGGCGGAGGTGCGGTACTGGGCGCCCATGCCCAGGAGGGGGATCTGTCGAAGGCGATCGCCGCTATCCACGCCGCCCGCATCCGTGGAGTTGATGCGGCCATCGACCCGAGCGTTGATGTGATCGAACCGCGCACCGGGTACCAGGTCGAAGCGATCGCTGATGGGCAACAGCACCTCGGCATGCACTGCGGCATTGCGGGTATAGAGGTCCAGCTCGCGCCCAAACTCACCGGTTATGCTGATGTCCGCATCACTGCCCGTGGTGCCACGCCCCAATTGGCGACGAAGGTTTTGGGCCGTGTATCCTCGCACACCGGCCGCCAAGTAGGCTTGTCGACCCCGGAAGGTCCAGTTTCGACGCACGCGCGCCTCGACTCCGAAGTTGAGGTAGCTATCGCGATCCACTTGGCGCTCGGCATAGGCACCCGTAAGCCTGCTGATGGTATCGGGTTCGGTAACGGCGCGCAGGAAACCCACACTGTTCCGCTCGGCCATGGTACCGAAGAGTTTCACGTCCACCACGGTGCGGTCATTGGGGCGCCATTCCAGTGTGGCCGCGCCCACGTTCCAGGGCAACACCATCCAGTTGCGGGTCCGTGAGGAAGAGCGGGGATCCCGCGTCAGGGCCTCGTCCGTAAGTCCTCCCGGCTGCTGTTGGCGCACATCGGAGCGCGTGTACTCCAACCCCAAGCGGAGCTTTCGGGAGGCGGTGTACTGCACACCAGCATGCCCGGCGAGGGTGCTGTATCTGCTGTTGGCACGCCAACCCTCAGCGCTGCGGTGATGCAGGAAGCTGTAGTAGCTCCAACGCCCCTTGGTGCCACCCAACGCATTGTAGCTGTCGAACAACCCGTAAGAACCTACGGTTTGCCTGGTCTCGAAAGCGATGGGGCGGTCCTGCACCCCTTTCTTCAGGACAAAGTTGACCAGCCCCCCGAACTGCGGACCATAGGCCAGGGAAGCGGCGCCCCGGACCACCTCGATGCGCTCCACAGCGGCCATGGGCGGCGTGTAGTAGGCTTCCGGGTAACCGAATATATCGGCAGAGATATCGTAGCCATTCTGCCGGACGTTGAACTCCCAACTACGGTTCGGACTCAAGCCGCGGGCCGCGATGCCCAGTTGCACACCGCTCCCGTCATTCTCCCATACAGTGATGCCTGGAACCTTGGCGAAAACTTGCCTGGCCTGGTTCTGCGACAGGTCGGCCTGCACGGCGGAAAGAACGATCACCTCCGTGCGTTTGCCCGCCATGATCAAGGCGCCCAGCGTATCACTTGCGGGCCTTACGCCGAACTGCATAGGCCCATGCACCTCAAGTGTGCCAAGGTGTACGGTGCGGATGCTGTCCGGTTGTTGGGCTGCAAGCTGCGACCCACCAACACAGGTGGCGATGGCTAGGGCAAGGCGTAAATGAGAGCGCGTGGCGGAGCGTTCCAACATGGCTGCAAAAGTCACCCGCAGCTTGTCCCCTGTACAATACCGCGATTGGGGTATTCTCCGCTGCCTGTGGTTTGGGGATGGGCTGCGGGAAGCCGCAGGCCATGCTCCTAAGCGCCGAAGCCCGGCATCTTTTGGCACCGCTTCACAGCGTGTAGCTTATACCAATTCTTAGTTCAGGACAGCCCCAAGGCTGGGCTGGACTTAGAAGTGGTAAACCTGCCTGACGGCAGGCAGGTGCGCGTGAGACAATACGTTTGGTCCGATATGCATCGGACTGATGAGCCGTATGGCGCTATCGGTCCGATGCATATCGGACCATTACGAATTGCGAAACGGTATTACGTCACTGAGCGTAGTCTGTGGCCACGCTCGACAAGCTCCGTAGCGTGGTAGCATGTGGCTAACCGCGCAGCGTTTCAAGAAGACGCGTTCAGCGGTGTCACTGCCGTTGGATCACTGGGCGTTACTCCCGGTTCAGAGACACAGCACCGGCACGCCGGCTTCGTTGGTGATCACCTTCTGGTAGAATTTCTTCCACTTTTCCGCCTCCTCGCGATGGTGCTTGGCACCGATCATCACCGCGATCAGATCAACGCCTTCCGCGTTAACGGCGGACAACACCGCCCTGCTGAAGTTCTTACCGGCTTCATCGCTGCTCCGGACGTCGATAGCGGGCGCATCCACCTGCAGAATGCCCTTGATCCAGGCGATCGTCCGTAGCATCTCTTCGCTTTCCCGATCATTCGCGAAGGAGGGAGTCAGCAAGGTGATCTTGGATCCGAACAACCGGATGATGGACCGGAGCACATCCACCGGGAACTGCATTTCTGCCTGGTGGCTGAATAGAGGGACCAGAATGTGCTTGTAGGGTCGCAGGGGCGTATGATGCTGCACCACCACCATCGGCGCTTCCGAATTGAAGATCAGTTTCAGCGCACTGCTGCCTGTTACGAACTGCAGGTCCTTCTTTCCGTGGGTTGCCATAAAGGTGAGCCCTACCTGCTGATCTTCCAGCCACTTGTTCATGCCGGAGAACAGGCTCTGGCCGGAAGCGAGCGGCTTGAACCGGATGCTCTTGTCGTAGTTGACGATGTTGCTGATCTGTTCCGAACTCTTCTTTTCTGCCCATTCAAGGTCCTCATTGTCGCTGATCACGTGCAGGGCGATCACCTCCGATCCGCTGAGGGTGGCGATCTGATAGCAATGTGTAGCGGCCACAGAAGAAGCCAACGTAAAATCGGTGAACACCATCAATCGGTCCAAAGGCATGATCACATCGCTTTAATCGTTCAGATCGAATGCCCGCTCTCCGTGTAATGCTGCATCCATTCCAATATCCTCCTGACGCTCTGACACCCGCGCTCCGCCGGTGATGAACGAACAGATCTTGAACACGATGAAGGTGGCAATGGCCGAATAAGCGATCGTGACCAGGACGGCGAACAGCTGTATCCATACTTGGGACGGATTCCCATAAAGAAGTCCCGCTCGTCCGTTCACCTCCGGGTTCGCGAATACACCTGTGGCGATGGCACCGAATACGCCGACCATGCCATGCAATCCGAACGCATCCAGGGTATCGTCATAGCGGATCAGCTTTTTCAGCTTTACCACACAGAAATAGCCGAACAGACCGGAGCCCAAGCCGATGGCAGCCGCACCTGCCACATCCACATAGCCCGCGGCGGGCGTTATCCCGACCAGACCGGCGATGACTCCGGAGGCAATGCCGATAACGGACTGCTTTCGAGAGTCGATCCATTCGATCAGCAGCCAGGACATTCCGCCAATGCATGCGGCCAGATTGGTCACCATGAACGCGTTCGCGGCCACCCCATCGGCAGCGAGCTGGCTACCCGCATTGAAACCGAACCAGCCGAACCAGAGCAATGCGGAGCCCAGGATGGTCAGCTTCAACGAAGCGGGCCGTGCCCCTTCTGAAACGAAATCCTTTCGCTTCCCCAGCAGGAACAAGAGAACGAGCCCTGCGACGCCTGCGTTGATGTGGATCACTGTTCCCCCCGCAAAATCCAGCTCTCCGTGGCCAGCGAGAAAGCCGCCACCCCACACCCAATGGGCAACAGGACAATAGACCAACGCGGTCCATAGAAAGGAGAACAGGATCCAGGTCGAGAATTTGATCCGCTCGATGATGGAACCGCTGACGATGGCAATGGTGATCGCAGCGAATGTTCCCTGAAAGGCAACATACAGCAGCGTTGGAATGGTGCCCGTTACATCGCCCACGCCTATTCCACGCAGAAAGACATGGTCCAAGCTGCCAATGATCTTTCCGCTGCCGCCGAAAACCATGCTGTAGCCGATCGCTACCCAAACGATGGTGGCCGAGCAAAATGCGATGTAGCTCATCCCGATGGTGTTGAGGACACTTCGCGTGCGGGTAAGCCCACCATAGAACAACGCGAGTCCCGCTGGCGTCATCAGCATCACCAACGCTGTGGCCACAAGCATCCATGCCGTGTCGCCGCTATTGATCCCATCGCCTGCGAACGCCAGCGCAGGACAAAGCAGCATGGGCAGGATGATCCCTGATCTCTTAAGACCGAGCATACGTTCTGTTTTTCGCCTGCGAGAAAGGGACTATCGCATAAAGAGCAGTTCGCGGTATTTGGGCAGTTGCCAATGCTCGTCTTCCACCGATCCTTCCAGCATATCCACGGTGGTCCGGATCTTTTCGAAATAGGGGATCACGTTGCTGGCATAGGTGGTCGCCTTCTCCAGATGATCTTCAATAGCCCGAGCTTCGGTCAATTCCTTCCTCAGCCCCACCAGATCCTTGCTCACCTTCTCACTCATGTACGCGATAGGGGAGACGTTCTTTTCCACGAGGTTCTTGGCCTGCGTATCCATTCCCATGTTTTTCAGGCTGGTATAGACCTCATTCATCCTATTGATGGTCTTGTAGGTCGCCGGAAGAATGTAGCTCTGGCCAATTTCGAGGAAGAGGTTCGCTTCAATATCCACCTTGTTGATGTAGTTCTCCAGCATCACCTCGCATCGGCTTTGCATTTCCTTCGCGTTGAAGATGCCTTGCCGTTCAAACAGGCTCTTTGCCTCTTCGGTCAAAAATGATCGCAGCGCAGCGGGTGTGTTCTTGTTGTTGCTCAGCCCTCGCTTCTCCGCTTCAGCTTCCCATTCCTTGGAATACCCATTGCCATTGAAGACGATGCGCTCTACCGCGTCCTTGTAGCTCTGCAATACAGCGATAACGTTGGCCTTGTTATCCGGATCCTTCGCGTTCCGTTGATCCACTTCCTTTTTGAAGGCGACCAGTTGATCCGCAACAATGGCGTTCAGCACGGTGATGGGCGCTGCGCAGTGCGCGGAAGCACCCACAGCGCGGAATTCAAAGCGGTTGTCCGTGAACGGAAAGGGCGAGGTCCGATTCCTGTCCGTATGGTCCTTGGTGATCCGCGCGATCTTCGTCAATCCCAGGTCGATCACTTCCTCTTTATCCTCCGATCCGGCTGCCAGACCCTGTGACCAGAAATCACGCAGGATCTGTTCCAGCAAAGAACCTGTGTACACTGAGATGATGGCGGGTGGCGCCTCATTGGCACCGAGCCGGTGATCGTTGCCGGCCGTGGCGATACTTGCCCGCAGCAGATCGTTGTGGTCATGGACCGCTTTGATCACGTTGATGAAGAAGGTAAGGAAAAGCAAATTCGATCCCGGAGAATCGCCCGGCGAAAGCAGGTTCTTTCCATGGCTTGTCGCCAGCGACCAGTTGCAGTGCTTTCCGCTGCCATTGAGCCCGGCGAACGGTTTCTCATTGAACAGGATCCGGAACTTATGCTTCACAGCGGTGCGTTCCATGATCACACGGATCAACTGATTATGATCCACGGCAACATTGGATTCCTCGAACATGGGGGCACATTCGTATTGCCCGGGTGCCACTTCATTGTGCCTGGTAAGAATGGGAATGCCGAGCTTGAGACTTTCGAGTTCGAACTCTTTCATGAACTCTTCCACACGCTCTGGGATGGATGCGAAATAATGGTCGTCCAGTTGCTGGCCTTTGGCAGCCTTCCCACCAAAGATCGTTCTGCCAGCAAGCAGCAGATCGGGACGCGCATTATAAAAGCGTTCGTCCACAAGGAAGTATTCCTGTTCCCAACCCAGCGTGGAGAATACGTGCCCGATCCCTTCATCGAAAAACTTGCACACGGCCGTTGCCGCCTTGTTCAAGGCATGGTTCGCTTTCAGCAGGGGCGTTTTGTGATCAAGCGACTCGCCGTTGAAGGAGATGAACACCGCCGGCACATAGAGGGTCTTTCCTTGTTTGGTTTCCAGAATGAAGGCCGGAGAGGATGGATCCCAAATGGTGTAGGATCGCGCTGCATGCGTGGCACGCAATCCGCCGGATGGGAAACTCGAACCATCGGTTTCCCGCTTCACCAGTTCGCTCGCGCTCAAACTTTCGATGCCCTTCGCCTCCGGGTTGATCGTCGGCTTATAGAAGGCATCGTGCTTCTCGGCCGGCGAATCCGTGAGGGGATGGAACCAATGTGAATAATGCGTTACCCCCTTGTCCATGGCCCACTTGATCATCGCCTCGGCCATTTGCTCGATCGTTGATGCTTCGATCGGCTTCTGCTGAAGGTTGACACCCTTCATCTGTTGGTACGTCTCCTCTGAAACGTAGGCCTTGAGGGTTCCCATGTCGAAGATGTTCTCGCCAAAGAGGTCGGAGATCTTTCGCGCACCGGACATGGCTGCCCGGATCATTTTCTCGGGGCTTACTTCAGGAGTTAGGGTAGCGGTGTCTTTCATTGTGATCGGTGGTTAAAGGAACCTAATGCTGGGCTGAATGTTTTGAGCGCTGCCTAATTCACGCTTGATATAGGCAGGCATTTCGGAGCTTAACAAAGAAAAGGGTCATTGGGTTCCCTCAACCCAATGATCCCACAAAATCTGGTGAAGAGATGGATGTGCTGCTAGAGGCATTGTGTACAGTCCATAGAAACGACCGCATCGATCGGAACAAGCGGTGCAAGGTGTCAGCAAGTGTGCTTCGCAGGAGCTACTGCACTTACGGCCCGGTCCTACGCCAAGTCGCGAAACGTGGGCAGTAAGCGCCATTCGTCCTCTCGCGATCCCGTACAAGCCATTGCCCCTTTTCCTACAACTCTGCTGTGCCGATCTCCTCGCCGCAACCAGCACGAATACGGAACGCTCAGACGCCGATCATCTGTCCAGCCCCCTTCGCATTGGAGATACCATCGCGATCATACCCACCGCCCGTGCGATCTCTCCGGACGAATTGAGCGCGGGCATTGCGCTGGTAGGGTCCGGGGGCCTACCGGTGAAGATCGGGAGTGGCGCAGGTCGCATGTACAGAACTTTCAATGTGTTCGATGGTCCCGTTAGCGAAGCACTGAACATCACCATCGAAGCTTCGCTACCCACACAGCGTGTGATCCGCGAGCTGGCACAACTTATCGAAGGTCGCGCCAAGCCGGAATGCATGGGGCTGGAAAACGGGCCGAGGTTCATCGCGCATGCCGCGCTTGAATGAGCTGCTGTCAAGGGTATCGAGTTCACCTGCATCCAACCTGGCAGACCCATCGAATGGGCTGATAGAGCGGTTCAACAAGACCTGCCGCCCGCCTCACCGAGGGCTGGAAACTTGGATCTTCGTTCGCCTGATACACGTGCGCGAGATCGCACAGGAGACGATTTGGCGCTATGACCATACGCGAACGTCCAGGGTATTACCGCGCTCAACGCCACGTGAGTCCGTATTGATATGTGGAAAATTCCCTACCCACTACACAGGCCCCCAAGTGATCTTCCCCATTTTCCAACACGACGTCCATAACATCACACTTCACGGAACTACCTTTAACAAGCATTGCGCCCGAAAGAGCAATGGTCACAAGGCTCATTACTCAACCATTTTTCGGCATCCATTATGGCCAACTCATCCGAAACCAACCACGCAGAAAAGCCCAAGGAGGCTCATGAAATAATGCGTGAACAGATCCAAGCGGGTTTGCAAGAACACAAACGATCTAATCTGGGGCTTTTCTTGTCTTCTTTGTCGGCAGGTTTGGAAATAGGATTCAGTATTTTGATCATCGGGATCATATATACGCTTTTCAAAAATGGATCATCCGTAGGTCAACTCGCACTGATGATGGCCCTGGTGTATCCGATCGGTTATGTTTTCGTCATCATCGGCAGGTCCGAGTTGTTCACCGAGCACACCACGCTGGCTACCATACCCGTCATGAATGGCGAAGCCACTCTGGGCAGCTTAGCCAAACTCTGGCTCATTGTTTACGTGGGAAACCTGGCGGGGGGGTATGTTTTCGGTGGTATCGCGCTGGTTTACAATTCAGAAATGCATCTGATCGGTAAGGATTTCTTCTATTTTGTGTCTGAAAAGATGGTCAAATACAGCATATCTGCCACCCTGATCAGCAGCATCATGGCTGGTTGGTTAATGGGGATGCTTTCGTGGCTGCTTAGTTCAGCGCAGGATACCTTGAGCCGCGTAGTGATGATATTCTTGGTGACATTTATAATAAGCATTGCTGGACTTCATCATTGTATAGTGGGTTCTATAGAGGTTTTTATGGCCTATTATGCAGACGCAAATCACATAACAGGGGCCCAATTTTTTAGATTTCAGGTGCTGTCTACCTTGGGGAATATTACCGGGGGCGTGGTCTTGGTAGCTATGGTCAAGTACGCACACAGCAGGCTGCATTAGTTTTTTGCAACATTGGAGATCGTGCAAGCCTAGTGTGGCAACCCGTAAGTTGGTTAATCGAAGATCTGTCACTATTTCGCCTTCATGCAAGCGTCCCCGCAAAGGCGGGACGAGGACGCTTCGTCCCGATCTTTCGGGGGCGGAACATGCACGGCGTCCGCCGGACGGCGGACGGTCTGCCGTACGGCAGATCGCAACGCGGCAGGAAGGAGAAAGAAAAGCGGAGATGGTGTACGGACTTCGTGATCACGACACCAATTGCAACAAAGTGTTTATGCCAGCCTATGATCCAGTGTTGCTCGAAGATCTATTGAGGTCGATTTCATTTTGGCACGCGGGATAAGACGCAGCTTTGCCAACCGCGGCCAACATCAACACCGGCCGTTAGGGGTAGATACCCGTTGTTCATCCTGATCGCACCAGAACCAGCCTCGCACCTTTTCCTACAACTTTGCTGCGCCGCTTTCCTTGCCGCAACTAGCAAGGTTCAGGACCGTTTCGATGCCGATCATTTGTCCAGCCCCCCAGCACCATGCACGCGGGCTGGGTCGTGGCCTTCATTCCGGCTGTGGTGGCCTTGGGCGCGTGGCTGTTCCTTAGCGGACGTTTGCGCGCCATTGGCTGGGTGGGCATAGCAGCGGCATCGGTCGGTGTGTTGGTGCCCACATGCACCCGTACGTCCACAGTTCGCCGAGGTAGGTACCAGCGATCTGCTCATGTTCATCGGCACCTTCACATGGGCGGCGTATACCACTTCACTGCCTTTTGATCAGGGTGCGGCTCCCACCGGCGGAAATTAGGGTCTCTGGTTGGCACAGGGCGAGAACGAGTCTCTCTTGAACTCCGCTGTACCGGCCTGTTCTTTTCCTTAGTTTTCCGCCATGCGCGGAACCGTATACACGTTGATCACGGGAATAGCCCTTCTGTGCGCAAATGCTGTACAGGCCCAAGGCGGTATCCGGGGTATTTTTTGGAATGCCGAACCGGTCGTTGTCGGGTTTCAAGAAGACGCCTTCAGCTACGGACTGGGTTACGACCACGACCTGAACGACCGGCTTTCCTTGGGCGCTTCCATACGTTTTCTTCCTTCTGTTGAGGGGTGGGTGCTCACCTACCGCAGCGCCTACCATTTCGCCGACAACGAGAGCAGTTCATTCTACTTGGGGCCTACTCTGGGCGTGCGGTCCTTACGCGACAACGGAACGCAGGTCCCGATCGGGATCCGGATGGGTGTGCGAGGTGGGCTGGAGAAGTTCTATGCCGATCTCTAT
>Ga0105045_10006122_pt1 | contig 10635 bp, 7 predicted proteins | sample MAT02_FD_78089 | JGI IMG/M metagenome (GOLD analysis project Ga0105045, IMG submission 78089) | Freshwater microbial communities from Lake Fryxell liftoff mats and glacier meltwater in Antarctica - MAT-02 (megahit assembly) | ecosystem: Environmental > Aquatic > Freshwater > Ice > Liftoff... | reverse complement strand
TGCAGAAAATTCACTAAAGAATTTCTTTATTTCCAGACAGCTGATTTATCTGAGGAGCCATGACAGAGGAGTGGAGCGTTTGACAAAAGATATCTCCAGTTTGACCGATCCTCAAAATTATACTTTGGTATCACCCATACTCTTAAAATCTTTGGATAAAAAGATTACTGAGCGGAAGCAACTCTTTAGGAGATCACAAAAACTGGTTTTGAGTGATGCCGAAGATAAAAAGCGACAGGCTAAAGAACTTTTGGCTTTAGGTTCGGATAAGACATTGGAAATAAGAGAATTATTGAAAAATATTGACAACGACATCCGGATTTCGCTGCAAATTAACAGGAGATATATCGACAGAAGTATTTCTTATGGAAGCTATACCAACTATCTGGCCATTTGCATTGCCCTGGTTGTCGCTTTTTTTGCCACAATTTCTATTACCCAGGATTACCAAAGACAGAAGGAAATAGAGCTTATTCTCAGGCAGTTGAATGATGACAAAACCAAACTATTTTCCATTTTGGGGCATGATTTAAGGTCGCCGCTTTCTGGAATAAATGCCGTTATCTATATCCTTAAGAATCACCTTAACTCGCTTTCAGAAAGTGAAATCAGAGATTATATTGATTCTTTAGAGCAGACTTCACTCAACTACGGCAAACTTCTGGAGGATGTTTTGACCTGGAGTAGGTTACAACTCAATAAGGTTCAAATCAATGTACAGGCCTATGAATTGAAAATTCTTTGCCAGGAAATGATTGATCTTTATATGGACCAATTGGATTCTAAGGAAATCAAGATCAGCAATCTGATTCCATCCACCCAAATTTTAAAAGTGGATAAAGCCATGATTCAGACGGCACTGCGAAACCTGATTTCGAATGGAATAAAGTTTTCAAATAGGGGAGGAGAGATAAAAGTGAGCTTTCAGGAAGATAAAGAATGGTCTTATATAAATGTTGCAGACAATGGTGTAGGAATGGACCAAGCAGTGATGCGTGCTTTGTTTACAAACAGTACCATTTCTATGGCAGGAACGGATAATGAAGTAGGAACCGGTTTGGGCCTTTCCATTTGTAAAGAATTTTTAAGTAAGGAAGGAGGTGACCTTCGGGTTGAGAGTGAGGAAGGAAAGGGTTCCGTTTTTTCGATTGTAATTCCAAAAGAAGAAACGTTAAAGAAACTCAAATCAAGTACTAAAAATCTCTTATCGAAAACTTAACATTGCAGCTTCGGCCTTTGGAATCTAAGGCAAAAAGGGAATGAATTCCCTCTCCAAAATTGCTCATTAGAACTTCTCCATTTTTGGACAAGCCTATTTTTTTTGACCCTGAGAAAAACTCAATTGGGAAAGCATCTGCTTCGGCATTTATCGTAATTCCAATGGGTACAGATGCCTTACCCTCCAGAAAGAAAATCTTTCCATTGATGGGATTTTGAAATTTTAAAGATTTTTCCTGTTCTGTAAATTGGCAATTTGGATTGTGTGGAGGCGTTTTTATTTCCTTTCCCTCAGAAACAAGAAAAGATAAAAAAGCAGGTGAGTAGTTTTGAATTCTTATCTTTTTACAACTTTGGCGTGGTTTGCAGTGGACGCAATAGGTAATCTCCAAGTTACTACTCACCCATATTTCCTTAATATGTTCGCATTTTGCCTGCGAAGAAATCAAAGGCAAAGAATAATCCTGAATGCTATCTGAACAAAACAGGCCAGTTCGTAGCCCGGAATTTTCACAAACCCACCTTTTTTTCCAGAAAGATAATCCATCTGAAGATCTTCTTTTTTCGTTTTTTTCAAAGTGAGAAATTAGTTTTTGGAATAAAGGAGCCGCTGTTTCTAATCCGGATAAACCCGGATGTCCGACGCCCGTAAAATTGCCGAGCCATAAACCCAAAACGTATTTTTTTCCAAATCCAATGCACCAGGCATCTTTGCGGCCGAAGGAAGTCCCTGTTTTCCATGCCACAGATTCATAGTTTTCCTTACGGTAGCTGATTGAAAATAGGGCTTCATTTCTGTTTTTGACCGATAAGATTTTTCTGATCATTTCAGTACAGTTCACATCCATAATCGATGTTCCATTGTCTTTTTTCCCTGTTTTTGAAAGAAGCAATGGTTTGAATTTTCCTTGGTCGGCCAGGTTGCGATAGGCTTGAACCAATTCAAAAAGGTTGGTTCCACAGCCTCCAACCGCCAACGAAAGCCCTGGATTTTGGCTATTTTTTCTCAACTTGGTCATTCCATTTTTCTCTAACAAAGCCAACAGAGAGTCCACGCCCAATTGTTGCAATAAGATAATTGCCGGGATGTTTAAGGATTGGACCAGTGCTTGATCAGCAAAAACCGAACCCCTGAATTTCTGATCATAATTTTCCGGAATGTAGCTTGAAAACTCAGTAGGGATGTCATATAAAACTGTTTTTGGAGTGATCAAACCTTTTCGAAAGGCCATTTCATAAATAAAAGGTTTAAGGGTGCTGCCTGGCGAACGGATGGCTTCCACACCATCTACCTGCCCGTTGTTTTCTGCATCTGCAAAGTCGGTATTGCCAATCCAGGAAAGAATTTCACCGGTTTCTATGTCTGCCAAAAGAAGGGCTGCATTGTTTATACCTATTCTTTTTAACTGGGCAGTTCCCTGGTTTAACATCTGCCCGGCCTCATTTTGCAATCTTGAATCAATGCTGGAAAAGATTTTATTTCCAGGCGATTGAAACAGTTTTCTTGCCAAATGTGGCACTGCATTCGGCATGGCATGTTTTCTTGCAAAAATGGGTTCCAGAACAGCTTCATCATATTCTGATTGTGTAATTTTTTCGGCTTTCCATAGTTTCTCCAGAAATTGGTTTCTTTTCTTTTTAAGCAGCTCAGGATTTTTTAAAGGATTCAATCTGGAGGGTTGGTTTGGAATGATGGCCAGACTTGCAAATTGGGCGAGGGTGAGCTGGTCCAGATTTTTTTCAAAATAAATATAGGAAGCAGATCGGAACCCTTCCAGATTTCCTCCAAAAGGAAGATGACTAAAGTAAAATGATAAAATTTCTTTTTTAGAAAGGCCCATTTCCCAATAAATGGCAATGAAGCTTTCCTTTATTTTATTGCGCCATGTTCTTTTTCCCTTTTCCTGAAGCTTGACGGCCTGCATCGTTATTGTGGAGGCACCCGAAAGTCGTTTCCCTGAAATTAGATTTTGGATTGCACTCTTTATGGCTGAAATGGGGTTTATGCCCAAATGGTAATGGAAATACTTGTCTTCCTTCCAAAGAATCAGATTGATGAGTCGATCCGGAAGTTGATCTTCTTTAGTTTCCAACCTCCATTTCTGGTCTGTACTTAAAATGCAATGGATGAGTTTATTTTCCCTATCTAATATTTCTCTGGAATATGGAGTTTCAATTTCTGGTGGAAAGAAGGTTGCCAGTGAAACCCCCGAAAGCCAGAAAAGTAGAAGAAAGCATCCAGCAAGGAAGCTTTTCTTTAGTAAGCAAAGCATTCGATTCAGGACCATCATTGGCCTTAAACCTACCTTTTAAAATTCCTGAAATAGGATTGAATTTTCATTTGAAGGACTCCCAAAACGGCTTCTTTAAAAATGCCTGAGCTCATTTTGGACTCGCCTTTGGTCCGATCTGTGAAAATAATGGGAACCTCCACGATTTTGAAACCGTATTGCCAGGCTAAAAACTTCATTTCTATTTGAAATGCATATCCAACAAATTCAATTTTATCCAGATCAATGGTTTTCAGGACAATGGCCTTATAGCATTTAAAACCGGCAGTGGTGTCATTGATCATCATTCCTGTAACCATTCTGACGTAATAGCTTGCAAAGTAGCTCATCAATACCCGGCCCATGGGCCAGTTCACCACATTGACCCCAACCACATATCTGCTGCCAATCGCCATATCGGCTCCACCCTGAAAACAGGCTTCACGCAACCGAACCAGGTCTTTTGGATTGTGGGAAAAGTCCGCATCCATTTCAAAGATGAAATCATAGCCTTTATTCAATGACCATTTAAAGCCATGGATGTAGGCAGTGCCCAATCCCAGCTTACCTTTTCTTTGCTCCAGAAACAGTCTGCCCTCAAATTCCTTTTGTAGATTTTTAATGATTTCTGCAGTTCCATCGGGTGAACCGTCGTCCACGATGAGTACATCAAACTCTGGTTCGAGTTCCATTACAGCACGTACGATTGCCTCAGCGTTTTCCTTTTCGTTGTAAGTGGGTATGATGACTATGCTATCGCTCAAGGGTATTGCCAGTTAATGAGTGTTGATTTCTTTTTATAATTTCGGCAGCGAATATGGTTTACGATAATTTGCCAGGCCAAATTTAAATGCACTAACGCTGGAAATTATCTTTTTATTTTGAAGGTCCCATTTTATTGTTTCACCCGATCGGAAGGCAACATTGCCCAAATGTGCCACGATGGCTGCCTGAGAGCCGATTTCGACCGGGCATGCTAAGGCTATACCTGATTTGATTCCATCTAAAAAATTTCTGGCATGTTCAGACCTATCGTCACCGGAAATTGATTGAAGTGGCATTGCCAGAGTCCTGTATGTTCTTAAACCATTTGCGTCCTTTTTATACTCAGGAATTACTTCCCAACCCTTTCTGTCCACAACCAGCGTACCATTTTCTCCATAAAAAGCGATCCCATGTTCCCGGTCAAAAGGACCTCTTCCTATCCCGATCGTATGTTCCCATGTCATCAGAAAATCTTTGAACTGGTAGCTGGCCATTAATGTATCCGGGGTTTGCATGTCGTCTTCCGGAAATGCAAATTTTCCTCCGTTGGCTGAAATGGAGATGGGAGAGGGGTTTTTCATGCCCCAAAGTGCAACATCCAAAAGATGCACGCCCCAATCTGTCATCAACCCGCCGGCATAGTCCCAATACCAGCGGAAGGTGAAATGGAATCTGTTTTTGTTGAAAGGTCTTGCTGGTGCAGGGCCAAGCCAGGATTCATAATCCACACCTAAGGGAACAGCTTCATCGGCCACTTTTGGAACAGTCCCCTTTCCGGCATTGTATATCCAGCAGCGTACATTTCTAATTTTCCCCAAATTCCCTTCATGAAGCCAGGCCATGGCGGATTTGAAATGTTGGCCAGAGCGTTGTTGCTGACCTACCTGCACTATTTTTCCATATTTGGCCACTGCTTTTTCAATCAACAAGCATTCTTCAATGCTGTTTGCAAGGGGCTTTTCGGTGTAAGCATGTTTTCCTGCCTCCAGGGAATGGATCAGTTGAAGGGTATGCCAATGGTCTGGTGTGTTGATGAGAACAGCATCAATTTCTTTGTCTTCCAGAAGCTTTCGATAATCTCCCAGCAAACGAACCTCCTTGTTGTAGTTTTTTCTGAAATCTTCCTTTCGTTGGTTATTTATGTTTTGGTCAATGTCTGCAAAGGCCACGATTTCTGCATCTTCATGCTTTTTAAAAGCCTGGGTGTTAGACCAACCAATGCCTTTTACGCCGATTACTCCGATCCTAACAGTATTGGAGGGCATTTTTTTAATATAAGCAGGAATGGAAAATGCGTTTGGAATGGCGGCAGTTCCTGCCAAAACCGCAGAACTTACCATGTTTTTCACGAATTTCCTTCTGGTATTTTCCTCCATTTTTCTTTTTTTGGTTTAGGATTTGTCGCTTACAAGTTTCACCGAAGCCTGTTCATCTTCTTCCATTACAGAAAAGCGCCCAATGTCTGGGTTTACAAAGAAATTGTCATTGTGGTCATTGTTTGCGGTAGAAACTTCCCCAATGATGCAATCCTCTGACACTGGCCAGAATGCATGGTAGATTCCTGGCGTTAAAGTAATTCGCTCTCCTGCTTTAATTTCTAATTCACTCCCGTTTTGAATGGTTTTCAATTCGCCCGAAACCTGAACTTCAAAAGTTTGATACCTTTTCGATTCATCTGGTTCACCGTTCCAAAGCTCCAGCCTCAATGCACCCCATCTCACTATGATGTCCTCCTTTTTCTTTTTATGAGTATGCAAAGGCGTTACCTGATTTATATAGGCAAACATCAACTTTTCACAATATTCTTTTTCTTCTGCCAGATTAATCAGGATAAGTCCTGAGGAATTAAAATCGCCCAGGCCAAAATCTGTGACATCCCATTTTGGACTATTGGGAAGTGCCCAGTGGTGCCTTTGAAATGCATCTTTTGCATCCCGAATAGCCTGATTTACGGTTGATCTTTTCATGTATTGGCTATGGTATATTTAACTAAATGAAATGCCAATACTGATCTTTTGAAGATCTATGGTATGTTTCATGCCTTGCATTTCATCTCCAATGGAATAAAAAAAAGTATGGATTCGCTTTTAATTACCCTAAAAGCTGCTTCAATTTCCCTAAAATAATTTTTTCTTCCTTGTTGATGGAGTGAAAAGAAGCCGCCACCCTGGTTGCTCCTGTTAGCAATCTTTCCTTGTCTGCAGCGGGTAGCAAAGGCGCATTGTGCCTCAGGTATTCGTGGACCTCGTCAAAGGCCTCAGCTGATGCCACGTCGTTGCCTTCCAGAATGTCAAACTGAAACTCAACCGCAAAGGCAGCATCGGTTCCGAATTCATCGTTGTGTTTTTCTTGAGGAACCAGTTCTTCTTTCACCAATCTTCGCAGTTCTATCCATTCTTTTATGGCAATAGAACCATCTATGGCAGCAACGCTGTACAGCAGATTGCCCATTTGTTTATAGTATTCCTGATAATTTTTCATACTTCAATTGTAGTTTATTTTTTGATATCTGAAAAAAAAAATATTGGAAAGATTTAGACAGGTTGGATAATGGATTTTAATTCCTGGTTGAATCCGATTAGTCAACAGAAAATGGATGAAAATTGAGTTATTATTATTTTTGAGTTTTATTAATTTGATAAACCAACTTTAGTTCTTTAAAGGACTCATCAAAACCTTTTCGAATATTTGGAGCTCAGATTGACAGAAACTAAATTCATATTATTTTTTCAAAATCTATTAAGATTTAAAACTGTTGGTTTTTTTTCATTTAGAGCCTTTTGCCTGACCGATTTTAGGTCTGGAGAGGTATTGACTGTATTTTTTTAAAAAAAAAACCCCAAAAAGGGGCCTTTTTCATTGACAAACTATTAAAGGTAAATTAGTTCTTTCGTTTTTGATAAGCAGACAGGATTTGTAAAAGATCTTTGTCGTTTACCTCTTTCAAAGGTGATATATCTGTTTTGTTAACATCAAGGAAGTAAAATTTGTTAGAATATTCCAAAAATAACCTTTTTGAATTATCCCGATTCAATTCCAGGACTTCATAAATTTCATTTCCAAAATCTGCATAAAGAACCAATTTGGAATCAGAAAACTGATAGTGGAATTTATCCCTGTTTCCAGTTTTTATTACCACTTCCGGGTGAATATTTTCCAGGGAGGTCTTTTTGCTTAAGCCATCCTCTGGCAATGAAATATCTTTCGCAGAAGTTGGAGTAACAACCCGAACGCTTGGTTCCTCCACATCAACATTTCCGACACCCGATTTTTTAATTTCGGCTTCCTTTTTATCATTTGATTTGTATGGGTTAAATCCAATAGAACTTTTCTGAGCTCTGGATTTCTCAACTACGTTAGAAGGCTCAGTTGCATTCTCAGTTTTAGAATCAAAGGAAGGTGAAATGGGTCTTTCTATTTCAGGACTTTCCTTTACAACGCTTTGCTCCTGCTCTGAAATATTATTCTGATTTGAAATTTCATTTTGATTGCTGGAAACTACTTGAATTTCATTTTCAGCGGGTGAGGAATTTAAAAAGTAATAACCAGTAAAAGAAGCCACTCCAAGGCCAGCAACTATTGCCGCAACTTTAGCCGCTTCAATCAAGGTAGCAGACCAAAGACTAATATTGACCTGGCTCAATCCTGCTTTTAAAGCAAGCACTCTTTCGTTTCGAATGGCCTCGATGGTGGCTTGTTGTAGCTCAACCTCGTCATGCAATTCTTCGTCATCATGTATGAGTTTTTCGAATTTTGACCGGTCAAAGTCATTCATATCCTGATTGAGATATGCCTCTATTTGTTGTTGAATCTTGTCGTCAGTGTACTTCATGGCTAAGGTTCAATCTAAAAAGTCAGATGGTTTGTAGTTAGCTTTTATCATTTTATCCAGCTCTATTTTACATTTATATTTTTTGGTTTTTGCTGTATCGGCATTGGCAAAACCCATTTCCTTCGCGAGGTCAGTCATGGACATTTTATCAAAATAATACAACATTAAAATTTTTCGGCATGTATCTCCGAGAGACCCTAAACACTTTTGAATGATTTCAACCCTTTCCTTTTTTTCCCATTCTATATGGGTCGGGTTTTCTATCATTTCGCCTGAGTTTCTGGCCTTTCTGTCCAATTCTTTTCTCCATAGGTTTTGAGCAACACTATAAAGATAAGTACTGATCTTAGAGGTCAACACCAGTTTATTTCCAGTTATTTTCTCCCAAAATACGATCAATGAATCCTGAAAAACATCCTTGGCTTCATCTTCTGAACCACTATTTTTCATGATCATCTTCACGACCATCCGATAGTTCTTTTTATATAAAAACTCAAGGGCCTTTTCGTTTCCAGCTTTGATAAACTCAACGACCTTTTCATCTGTCATATTTCGAGATACTGGGCATAGATACAGTCAGTAAAATTAAGGTAACCAATGCAGTTCATTATTTATTCACTTTAATCAGGAATCAATGTAATGTCAAACCAGAAAGTGGTTACATATCGGAAAGAATATAAAGTGCTTCCTCTACATAATAATCCTTTGTTATGCGTTGAAGAAATCCCTTTTCAACTTCTTCTTTGGCTGGATTTGACTTATTGATCTCAACATTGGCCAAAACCTGCTTTGCGGAAAATCCTGTAATATTCTTGTTGAATTCCGTTGATTTTTCTTCAGGATCTTTAAGTGAATTTTGGATGGCCTGAAATGATTTTAAATCCAGTGGATATTTGGAAGCATCCTGCCTTTGCTTGAGTTTTATGGCCTCACCACTGATAAAACTAAAGTATTTGCTCTTAGACACCCTTTCTTTACTTTTCATTCTTAACTTATCGTAGGGATATTTTTTTGACCAAAGGTTAAATTTTGCAGGAATGGTTTGGTCCCAACTCATCACAAAATCAAGCTCCTTTTCACCGATTTCAATTTTTTCATAAAAGTCAGGCAAAATAATATCCGGTGTTACACCTTTCAATTGAGTAGCTCCTCCGTTGATTCTATAAAACTTTTGAGTGGTTAATTTTACCGTACCCGTTGGTCGCTCAGTGGCATTGGCAATCGAAAATCCTGTTTGGCTCAAATCCGTCATTTTCTGTACAGTTCCTTTGCCATAGGTTTGCCCGCTACCAATGATAACAGCCCGCTTATAATCCTGCATGGCAGCGGCTAAAATTTCTGACGCTGAGGCGGAAACAAAATTTGTCATGATGATCAACTTCCCATCAAATTCTACACCTGGGTTTGGATCGTCTAAAACGTAAGGCATTCCTTCTTTTGTTTTGACCTGAACCACAGGGCCCTGATCGATAAATAAGCCGCCCATTTTAACAACATCCTGTAAAGACCCGCCGCCGTTGTTTCTAAGATCTAAAATAATCTGTGAAATTCCTTCCTGCTTCAGTTTGTTGATTTCCTTTTTGACATCCTCATAGCAATTTCTTCCTCCCCGGCTGTTGCTGAAATCTGCATAAAAGGAAGGAAGATTGATATACCCAAACCGACCTTTTATTTTATCGTGCTCCAAAATGGCTGATTTGGCATACGTCTCTTCGATAACAACCACATCACGAACAATTGGAATGACTACAATTGCACCATCTGGCTTGCGGATTGTTAATTTTACTGTAGTTCCTTTTTTTCCACGAATTAGTTTAATGGCATCGTCCACTTTCATATTGACAACATCAACCGGGTCGCCATCACCTTGGGCAACTTTTAAAAATACGTCATCCACTTTTAGTTGGCCCTGCTTCCAGGAGGCGGAACCAGGAATGATATTGGCAACTTTTATAAAACCATCTCTCGTCGTTAAAGTAGCTCCAATGCCTTCAAACTGCCCAGTAAAGGCGATGTCAAAATTCTCTTTTTCCTTAGGCGTTTCGTAATCCGTGTGCGGATCGTAGGTTCTTGCAATGGAGTTCAGGTAATCTGCAAAATGGTCTTCTTCATTGGTTTCCAAAAGTCTTTTGAAAAAATCTTTGTTGTTTTTTAATGCCTTTTCTCTGGCTGATTTTTCAAGTTCTTCTAAAGTTTTAATTTTTACCGCTGTATCCTTTTTCAGTTTTGCTTTTTCCTGAATTTCAAGATCAATAGCCACAGAATTCATAACCTGATATCTGAAATAATCTTTCCATTCCTGAACCAACGCAAGCGTATCGAAAGGGTAGTTTCTTTTATCTGGCTCAGTTTCAATACTTCCGGAGGCATTCAGATCCATGGGTTTTGAGAGGTAATCCTCATAAAACCGATTGATTGTGGACAACCTTTTTTTATACGTAGTTGAAACAAGCGTATAAAAATTAAACTGGCCATCTCGGATTTCATCGTCCACCTTTTTGTCAAAGGCATGAAAAGCTTTTAAATCTTCCTGAGTAAAAATTCGCTTTT
>Ga0105045_10006121_pt1 | contig 10635 bp, 8 predicted proteins | sample MAT02_FD_78089 | JGI IMG/M metagenome (GOLD analysis project Ga0105045, IMG submission 78089) | Freshwater microbial communities from Lake Fryxell liftoff mats and glacier meltwater in Antarctica - MAT-02 (megahit assembly) | ecosystem: Environmental > Aquatic > Freshwater > Ice > Liftoff... | reverse complement strand
GTGCCGCCCCGACCGGTGACGGCCTGTTCGGCACCGTCTCGGGTGTAGCCGTCGAGCGTGCCGGTGACGACGACGACCTTGCCCAGCAGCGTCTGTGGTGCGGTGGACACCTCGGGACCCTCGGTGTTCACGACCTGGCGCAGGCGGGCGATGAGGTCCTGGTGGCGCTCGTCGGCCAGCCAGTCGTGCACCGATTCGGCGATGACCGTGCCGACGCCTTCGACCGCAGCCATGGCCTCGACGGGGGCAGTGACGATCTTGTCGAGGTGGCCGAACGCCCGGGCCAGGGCGAGCGACCCTGAGGGGCCCAGGTGGCGGATGTTGAGGCCGACGAGCAGGTTGGCGAGCGGACGATGGCGCGCGGCTTCGATGGCCACCTTGAGGTTCGCCACGCCCTCGTCGCCGAGGCCGCTCACGGTGGCGGCGACGGTCTTGAGCTGCTGGGGGTCCTCTATGCAGGCGGCCACGAAGCCGAGGGGCAGATCGTCGGACACCTCGGCGGGCTGAGCCGCCGCCACGTCATCAGGCAGCACGACCTCGTCCCAAGTGGCCTTGGGGCGTTGGGTCCGCTCTCGGGCCGCAGACAGTGCGGCGCTCGACCACCCGGTGATCTCGGTGCGCAGGGCGCCAAGACGGTCCCAGTCGATGGTGAACACGTCGGCAACATCGCCGATGAGCCCGAGGTCGAGGAAGAGCTGGATCCGCTGGACGCCGAAGCCCTCGATGTCCATGGAGCCCCGCCCGGCGAAGTGCTCGATCATGCCCGCGACTTTGAACGGGCACTCTCGGTCTGGGCAGCGGGTATCGCTCTCGCCCTCGGGCCGGACCAGCTCGACCGGGCGAGACGACGGACAGAACCGGGGAAACTCCCACGGGGGCCGGGCCTCGTGCGCAGCCCGAGCTTCGTCATCGGGCAGGTAGGGGCCGACGACCTCGGGGATCACGTCGCCGGCGCGGCGCACGACCACGGTGTCGCCCGCCCGGACGTCCTTGACCGCTACCTGGTCCTGGTTGTGGAGCGTGGCCCGGGCCACGGTGACGCCGCCCACGAACACCGGGTCGAGCACGGCGAAGGGGGTCACCCGGCCGGTGCGACCCACTGACACGTCGATGCGCTCAAGGGTTGTGGTGCGCTCCTCGGGCGGAAACTTGTAGGCGATGGCCCACCGAGGTGCCCGAGCGGTGAAACCGAGGGCTTCGCGCTTGTCGAGGTCGTCGACCTTCACGACCGCGCCGTCGATCTCGTACGGGAGGCTGTGGCGGTGTTCCCGCCAGTGATCGCAGTAGGCCGCGACCTCGTCCGTGGTCGCAAGGATGCGGTGCTCCGGGTTGACAGCGAACCCCCATGCGCCCAGCTGTGCCAGCGTCTCGCCGTGGCTGGCGAAGGCGGGGCCGCCCACCACTTCGCCCAGTTGGTAGCTCCACATCGACAAGGTCCGACGCCGGGTGACTTCGGGGTTCTTTTGGCGTAGCGACCCCGCTGCCGCGTTCCGGGGGTTCGACGCCACCGGGCTGGGCTTGCGGCCCGCCGCAACCTTGGCTCGGTTCTCGTCTTCCTGGAAGGCCTTCAGGTCGGCAAAGGCCTGCAGCGACATGTAGACCTCGCCTCGCACCTCGAGAACCAGCGGTGTGGCCGCCGGGGTGGAAGCGAGCCGTTCGGGGATGTCGGCGATGGTGCGGACATTGGCGGTGACGTCTTCGCCCACGCGACCGTCGCCGCGGGTGGCCGCTTGGACCAAGGCACCGTCTTCGTAGCGCAGCGAGATGGCCACGCCGTCGATCTTGAGCTCGCAGCAGTAGCCGACCGCCCGGACCTGGTCAGGGGCTGCCTCCGTGCGACCGAGACGCCGAGCCACGCGCTCTCCCCAAGCCACCAGCTCGGGGGGCGAGAAGGCGTTGTCGAGCGACATCATCGGCACCTGGTGCACGACAGGAGCGAAGGTGGCGGACGGGGCGGAGCCAACCCGTGCCGTGGGCGAATCTGCCATCGCGAACTCGGGGAACCGGGCTTCGAGTGACCGAAGCTCACGCACCAGTTCGTCGTAGACCGCATCGGGGACCGTGGGCGCATCGTCGCGGTGGTAACGGACGTCGTGGTCTGCGATCTCGGCTCGAAGGGCCTCGGCCCGAGCCTGGGGCTGCTCGTCGGTCATCGGTGCGCACACTACCGGCGGCCTGTGACAACGTAGGGGGCCCGATCCGCCCACGAAGCACCCGCCGACGTAGGTCGAAAGCCTCAAGTCAGCAGGGATTGCGCCGACGGTTCGGTAGCGGCACCACACCATTTTTCGAGGGACCCGGATCCGAATGACGCTCAACGGCACACTTGAGGACTTCTCACCTGCTGGCATCCTCAAGGTCCTGTCGGCAGACGGCCGCACGGGGGCTGCTCGCTTCGGGGGACCCGCTGGCTGCACGGTGTATCTGCACCGCGGCCAGCTGTACTTCGCCCGCAACGAGACCACCGACGAAGCCCTCGCAACCGCCCTGGTGCGACCGGGTCGCCTCACGGCCGATGACTGGGGCCAAGCCATCGATGCCTCCGGCGAACGCCCGATGGTGGGCGAGTTGCTGGTCCGCAACGGCGCCATCGCCCCCGATCTGCTGGCGTCCGTCGTGCTCTCCGTGGTGTACGACCCGCTGATCGAGCTCTTTCGCGACGGCACGGGCGAGTTCGACTTCGAGACCGACACCGTCCACTGGCTCGGCCCGTTCCGAGCCTTCCTGGTCGGTGCCATCGTGGGCGAGGTCCGCAAGCGCGTCCGAGAGGTCGACGAGTGGTCCGCCGACATCCCCAACCTCGATGTCTGGGTGGAGGCACGCCGCACCCTGCCCGGCACCGCCGCGCAGGTCACGCTTCTGCGCGAGGACTGGGAGCTCGTCACTGCCCTCACCGGACCTCGCCCGCTCCGCGAGCTCGCCACCGAACTTGGCCGAGGCGCTTACTCCACGGCTCGCGTCGTGCACCGGCTGCAGCTGGCCGGCTTGGTCGAGGTGGCGTCCACCGATGTCGAGGCCCAGGTGGTGCCGATCCGGCGCATCGAGCCCGACGCCTTGTCCATCGCCACCGATGAGATCGAGCGAGACCCGCTGCTCGACATGGGCCTCCCCCACCGCACCAGCCCCACCGAGGGCGGCGATGCGTTGACCGCCCACATCGGCGACACCATTGCCGATGCGCTCGCCGGCGATGGTGAGCGTGCCCCCGCCGTAGCTGCGGTCGCCGACCTCGTCGAAATCGACCACGAGGCGCCCATCGAGGACAGCAGCTGGGATGAGAAGCGTCGTGTGGCTGATGGCAACGCGCTGCATCACGAGGTCATCGAGCCCACGTCGCTCGACGACCCGCGCCCGGCCGACCCGAACGCGGCGTGGCTCGCCGACCTGTACGCCCAGTTCATCGACGACCCCGAGATGGGCGGTAGCGGGAGCGGTGGCGGCGGCAACTCGAAGAAGAAGCGCCGCGGTGACACGCAAGTGCTCGACGTGGCCTTCAAGGCCGACGAGGTGGAGGGCGAGGTCAAGGTCTCGACGCTCAAGCGCCTGATGAGCGCCCTCAAGAAGATCTGACCGGAGCCGCGCCGCCGCTCGAGCGCTACATCTGGGTCGGGCGGCCGTCGACCTCGACGGACAGCCGGCGACCATTGGACCAGATGGTCAGCCCAACGCACGCCAGCCGGTAGCGACCATCGGCGGGATTGGACTCCACGAGGCGGTCTCCGGCGCGCACCCAGTGGCGGACCCAGGTGGAGTCTCGGTGGGCGATCAGCATCTCGCCGACCCCCATTGCATCGAAGTACGGCAGCTTCTCGAACGAGCGGTCGCCCGGGGACCGCACCTCGACCACCAGGCTCGCCGGGCCGTCAGCGCCCCGGACGGTGGCGACGGCGGGATCGAACACCGCGATATCGGGCACGCGGAAGTTGAACGGCGCGGCGTACGCCGGGTCGAACAGGCCCAGTTCCATGCGCACGTCCGACCCCAGCGGGCCAGCGAGACCGTGAAGGAGGAGGAAGAGCTCGTGCTGCACCCGGCTGTGCTCGTTGCTCGGTGGCGGGTTCATGTGCAGGACGCCGACCCGGACCTCGTCGCGGGAGTCGAGGCCGAGGCGTTCCCGCTCGGCGAGCACATCCGCTGGGATGTCGATCAGCTGATCGTCCACCATCGCTTCCCCGACCGCCACGGCGTCCACCACGCGTGTGGAACACAAGGAAAAAGCAGGAAAGGAGAGGTTCAGGCACCGACGCTGAGCCGGATGCCCATGACCTGGTCGTGGATCTTCTCGGCGATCTCACGGCACAGGGTGAAGACATGGTCTGCCTGCACCTCATCGTGCAGCGCCAAGCCGCACACGGGCGTCACGAGGGCCTGGCGGCGCAACAGCACCGGGTCGCAACCGTTCTGCACCAGCTCACACCACTGAACCGAGAGCTGGCGCCAGTAGCGGGCGTTGCTTTCGCCCATGGGGCCATCGGTGGGCACCGCACCCCAGGCCACCCAGCCGCCGCGCTCGAGGTAGGCGCCAAGGGCCCCAGCCGAACTGGTCAACTCGGCATTGACCGGCATCGACAGCAGTCCCGGGCCGGCTTGGAGGATGAGCCGCCAGTCTGCGGCTCCACACACGTGCACGCCTGTCGTGGCCCCACCCTCAATGGCGGCCAGTGCGCCAGACAACACGTCGACCACCTCGGTGGCGGGGAGCGGCAACTCGTCGCGTAGGCCGCCCACCAGACCGGGTTCGTCGAAGACCACGACGCGCCCCACCCCCGGCGCCCGTCGGTCGGCCAGGGAAACGAGATCACGAGCCCGGGTGGCCACAGCGTTCGCGGCCACCGCGAAGGCCACGTCGACCGGCGCACCGGCATCGACGAGCGCGAGTCCCAGGGTCACCGGACCGGTGAGCTGCAGCTTGATCGGGTCAGCGCGCCCGGCCACCGCGTCGAGGAAGGCACGCCACGTGGCGAAGGGGCGCCCAAGCAGTTCACGATCGCCCAGTGGCGCCGAGGGGTCGAGGAGCGATGGGTCGGGTACGGAGAACGATCCGTCGTCGGCGATGACCACACCCTTCACTCCCCAGAGGGATTGAGGGATCATCATCTCGAGTGGGTCGATGCCGGGCAGCGTGGGTGCGGCCGGCAGTTCCGGCGTGCGCTCGAGCACGAACGCAATCGCATCCGAACGGTCCAGGTGCGGGAGGCTGCCGACGGAGGTGGGCGCACCGAGCGGGAGCGTGTCGAGACGGTTCGTCTCCGCATCCGCATCGGTCGTGTGACCCACTGGTCTGCCCCTTTTCCTCATGGGGAGGGCCCGCTGACGAACATTCCCCACCACTGGAATAGCAACCGTGGATGCGCGTCGGCAAATCTCGCGTCGATGACTGCGATCACCCGCCTCCAACTCTGGCCCCTTCGGGTGCTGTGGGTCGGGCTCGCGCTGGTCGCCGGCGGACCAGTGAGCGATGCCCTGGCGGGCCGCTCCACGCCGGTGGCCGCCGTGATCGTGGTGGCATCCTGGACCGGATGGGGAGCGATGCTGGTCGCGCTGTTGGTACCGCGCACGTCGAGCCTGACCGTGGTTCGAGTGCTCGCTCCGGCGGCGTGGGTTGGCGCGATCGCCGCAGCGGCCGCAGCCAGCAACGACGGCTCTTTGCTGACCGTCGCCATGTTGTCGCTTGCGTCGGGATGCGTGGTGCTCGCCTTCGCCCCCTGGGTCACCGACGCTTTCGTCGATGGTTCCTCGTACGGTCCCGAACGACGCCTCGCCCTGCGCACCCCGCTCACCATCGCGCTGGTCGCCGTCGTCACCTGGGCTGCCGTCGTGGTGGGCGCTTCGGCCGGGCCGCTGCTGTTGGCCGCTGAGCAATGGCTCATTGGCGCCATCTCCCTTGGCGCCGGCACGGGAGTGGTCGTGCTGGGTTCTCGGTCGCTGCACCAGCTATCGCAACGGTGGGTGGTGTTCGTGCCGACAGGCATGGTGCTGCACGACCCGATGACGCTCCCCGAGCCCCAGTTGTTCCTCCGCCAGACGATGCGACGCATGGGCCCAGCCGAGGCTGACGCTCCCGCGGACCTGTTGACCGAAGACCTGACCGCTGGTGCCTCGGGCCTGGTCGTGGAACTGGTGCTCGATGAACCGGTGGACCTTCTGGTACGACAGGGACGCGCCGCCGCCACCCGTGCCGTCGACCGCGTCTTGTTCACCCCAGCCTTGCCCGCGGCCCTCCTCGACGAGGCTCGACGCAACCGCCTCCCCGTCGCCTGACCGAGTCGCTCGGCGGGTGTACATCGCCATGAGGTCGATTGCGTGCCCTGGGCGGCAACTATCGACCTGATGAGCGGGGTGGCCGCTCGAGGCTCGACGCAACCGCCTGACCGTCGCCTGACCACATCACACCGCTGTGGCGCCGCCCACGACCTCGTCGCCCTCGTAGGCCACCAGGCTCTGACCGGCAGCGATCCGTCGTTGCGGGACGGCCCACCGCACTACCGCACCGCCCCCATCGCCCGCGGCTTCGGCTTCGGCTTCGATCGTTGCCGGGTGCGCACCACCGTGGGCGCTGCACTGCACCAGGACCGGCCCGGCGATGCGCCCTGAGGTCCACGACAGGTCCCGCACCCGCTGCTCGCCCACCAACAGGTCTCGCGATGGGCCCACCGTCACCGTTGCGGCAGCCACATCCACATCGACCACGTAACGCGGTGTACCACCCCCAGCCAGGCCCAGGCCCTTGCGCTGGCCGATGGTGACCAGCTGTACCGCGTTGACCGCGCCCACCTCGGCCCCGGCGGCATCGACCACGCGACCTGGGGTCAGCTCGAGCCGGCGATGGAGGAACGACCCGCGGCCGCTCGACTTCGTGATGAAGCACACGTCCTGGCTGTCGGGCTTGGCGGCGGTGCGCAGGCCCAGGTCCGCAGCGATAGACCTCACCTCGACCTTGGTGAGGTGGCCAAGGGGAAGCAAGGTGCGGCTCAGTTGTTCCTGGCCCAACATGTGCAGCACGTAGCTCTGGTCCTTGGCCCCATCGGCACCCCGAGCGATCCGCCTGGTCCCGTCAGCATGCTCCACGATGCGTGCGTGATGGCCGGTCGCAACGGCATCGAAGCCGAGGGCTTGGGCCCGCTCGTCGACGGCTGCGAACTTGAGGTGACGGTTGCACTCGATGCACGGGTTGGGGGTGCGGCCAGCCGCGTGGTCCTCGACGTAGGGCCCAACGACGTGGGTGGTGAAGGCATCGCCGAAGTCGAACACGTGGTGATCGATGCCGAGCTTGTCGGCCACCCGGCGAGCGTCGTCCACATCGCTCACCGAGCAGCAGCCGCTGTCGCTCTCGCCACCCCACAGCTTGAGCGTCACGCCCACGATGTCGTGGCCCTCGTCTCGCAGCAGCGCGGCCGCCACCGACGAGTCCACGCCACCCGACATCATCACGAGGACCTTCATGCCGCCGACCCTTCAACTGCGGTGCCACGAAGATCGCGCACGGCGGCCGGGACGACCGACAGGGCGTGATCGACCTCGGCATCGGTGGTGTTCCACCCCAACGACAGCCGGAGGGCGCCTTCGCTCAGGCCGACGGGTAACTCGAGCGCGTCGATGACGTGTGACCGCTCCATCGCCCCGCTCGCGCAACTGGAACCAGCCGACGCCGCTACGCCGTCCTGGTCGAGCCGGAACAGCAGTGCCTCGCGGTGCACGCCCCAGCAGGAGAGGTGGGCGATGTTGGCGACGAGCGCATCACCGTCGTCGACCACAGCCACGGTCTCCGCCGCGTCGGAACCGAGCGCGCCCAACACGCCGGCCATGAGCCGATCTCGCATCGCGGCCACCCGGCCGACCGTCTGGGCCCGCTCGGATGACGATCGCTCGAGCGCAACGGCGAACGCCACGGCCCCCGCCACGTTCGGCGTGCCGCCGCGCCGCTCACGCTCCTGCGACCCGCCCAGCAAGATCGGTGAGAGCTTGGCGCCGCCTCGCACCGCCAACACGCCAATGCCCTTGGGTCCACCCACCTTGTGGCCGCTGAGTGAGATCAGGTCCGCTACCGCCACGGCGGGGGCCAGGTCCAGCCACGCCGCCGCCGCCACCGCATCGATGTGGATCAGGGCACCGGGTGCCAGGCGCCGGATGGACTCGACCAATTCGACGGCGGGCTGCACCACCCCCACCTCGTTGTTCACCAGCGCGAACGACACCAGCGAGACCGGTCTTTCGTCCGTCGACCCCGTTGCCAGAGCAACGTCGCCAGCCCTGACCGACACTCGCCCGCGCGCCCCGAAGGTCGCCCCCCCTGCGGCCAGCACCGGGTCGATCACGGCGTGGTGATCGGTGGTCAGGCACAACGCACGTCCGCCTCGGGCACCGATCGTGCCGGTCACGGCCAGGTTGTCGGCCTCGGTGCCGCCAGAGGTGAAGACGATGTCGCCAGGGTCGGCGCCGATCACTTCGGCGATGCGATCACGGGCATCATCGAGCAAGCGCCGGGCCTGGCGCGCCCAACGATGCTGGCCTGACGGGTTGCCTGGAGCGCTCTCGAGCACGTCGACCATCGCCGCCACCGCCTCGGGGCGCATCGGCGTGGATGCTGCGTGGTCGAGGTAGGCGGAGGGCACGTCGCCAGGCTACGGGTCAGCCCGACGCCAGCACATAGCGACTCACGTGGGCCGGTGCTGCCGCGTCGAACGGGGTCCGGGCCCAGTCGGCCCATCGGTCAGCCAGCACCAGGCCAGCCTTGGCCGCCATGGCATCGAGCTGAGCGGGCGTCGCCCAACGGATGTGCCAGGGCCGCAGCTTGATCCCCGCCTCGGTGATGTCGACGTACTGGCCCAGCGCCTCTTGGCGGTCGGGGTCAGAACGGCTCACGCTCAACACCACCCGATCCGCCGTGATGGTCCGCGGCGACACCGCCTGCTCCGCCTGGCTCGGGCCGGGAACGAACGCCTCGACGACCACCGAACCCCCGGGCAGCAACCGATCAGCAGCCTCGCTCAGGCACCGCTGCTGCTGGCCATCTGCCACCAGGTTGAACAGCGTGTTGTACGCCACGAGCACCACGGCAAAGGACCGCTCTCCCAACCGAGGTGCCGACATGTCGCCCAGCACGCCTTCCACCGATGCGCCGGACTCGGCCGCCTTGGCCGCCAGGCGTTCGAGCATGGCGGCCGACGAATCGACCCCGACGACGTGCACACCGAGCGCCGCGAGCGGAAGCGCAAGGCGGCCGGTCCCGACGCCGAGCTCGAGCACCGGACCGCCACCCAAGCCACCGTCGAGATCGGCGAGATCGGCCACCAGCGCAGCACACGCCGCGGCGTCGGTGATGCCGTCGTACCAATCGTCGTAGACGCTGGCAAACCGTTCCCCGTACGTGGCGTCGTCATAGCCCTCCATTGCGCCAGTGTCGCGCTCGGGGGCGGCGCGAGTTCGGGCCCACCAGTGCGTACGATGCCAAGAGTGAACCAGCTCCGGCTCAACCCGCTCACCGGAAGGTGGGTCACCGTGTCCACCGGCCGAGCGTCCCGGCCCGATGAGTTCGCCGCCGACCTCGGCCCACCCGACGAAGATCCGGCATCCGCCTGCCCATTCTGCCCGGGCCACGAAGAGGAGCTTCCCCCCGCGCTCGAGACCTACGGGTCGAGCGGCGAGTGGCTCCTGCGGGTGGTGCCCAACAAGTACCCCGCCTTCTCTGGGTCGGGCGAGATGGACGTCGACCACCTCGGACCGCTGTTTGCGAAGGCTCCGGCCATCGGCATCCACGAGGTGCTGGTGCTCACGCCCGAACACAAGTGCAGCTGGGCCGACCTCGACGATCGCCAGAGCGGGTTGGTCATGGCCGCCCTGCGTGACCGCCTCGAAGACCACGCCGGCACCTCGGGAATCCGCTACAGCCAGGCCATCGTCAACCACGGCAAGGCAGCGGGAGCCAGCCTGCGCCACCCGCACGGCCAGTTGCTCGGCATTCCGTTCGTGCCCGGTGAGCTGCTCGAAGAACTGGCCGGCTTCCGTCGGTTCAAGGGCACCTGCTTGTTGTGCGCCACCATCGAAGCGGAGCGCGACGCCGGGCACCGCACCATCACCGTCGACGACGCCGTGGCCGTGATCGCCCCGTGGTGGAGCGGTGCGCCGTTCGAGTTGCTGGTCATCCCCACCCACCACGAGGGCCACCTCCACCATGCCAACCCGGCCTCGCTGGTGGCCGTCGGCAAGGCAATCCGCGACGCACTGAACCGCATGCGCTCCTTGCTGGGCGACGTGTCGTACAACGTGGTCTTCCACACCCTCCCCCACCGATCCGGCGACCCGTTCCACTGGCACGCCCACATCACCCCTCGGGTCTACAGCCACGGCGGGTTCGAGCAAGGCACGGGCGTCCCCATCAACATCGTCGCTCCCGAGGATGCCGCCGCCTTCTTGGCTGGCTGACCGTGCGACCGATCACGGTCTTCGCCTTGGCCGCCTTGGCCGCCTTGACCGCCGTGGCCGCAGGCTCGCTCACTGCCTGCAGCAGCGACCCGGGGTCGGATTCGGGTTCGTCGCCCAACCTCCACCCCTCGCTCCGCACCATCGAGACCTTCGCCCTCGGCCTGGGAGTCGATGCCGATGACCCAGGCGCACAGCTCCGCCTCGCCCAGCACG
>Ga0105045_10006120_pt1 | contig 10637 bp, 11 predicted proteins | sample MAT02_FD_78089 | JGI IMG/M metagenome (GOLD analysis project Ga0105045, IMG submission 78089) | Freshwater microbial communities from Lake Fryxell liftoff mats and glacier meltwater in Antarctica - MAT-02 (megahit assembly) | ecosystem: Environmental > Aquatic > Freshwater > Ice > Liftoff... | reverse complement strand
CGCCAGCGACCAACGGCCCTGCGGATCGGCCTGCGCATCGCCAGCATGTTGCTCGTTGACATAGACGCGCACGTTCGCCCCGGGCGCTGCCGTGCCGGAGAAGCGGATGGCGCCTCTTTCGTCGTAATCCACGGCCTCCACCCCGAGCCGCTGCCCTCCTGGCTGCGCCTGCAACACACGTGCGGGCGCATCGGGTTGGCCGGGCAACAGCACGACCAGCATTTGGCTGGGTGTCGGCGGTGGCGGTGGGGTTGCGGCGGCGCGGGCGGCCTCGGCCTCCACGGCCGCCAGGCGAGCAGCGGCTTCAGCTCGGGCCGCGACCTCAGCGCGCGCCGCAGCCTCGGCGCGGGCCATGGCTTCAGCGCGCAGAGCCGCTTCGACGCGGGCAACGGCTTCAGCGCGTTCGGCCGCCTCGGCACGGGCGACGGCTTCAGCGCGCATAGCCGCTTCGGCACGGGCAACGGCTTCGGCGCTTTCGGCCGCCTCGGCACGGGCAATGGTTTCAGCCCGCGCCGCAGCCTCGGCACTAGCGACGGCTTCAGCGCGGACAACTGCTTCAGCACGCGCCGCAGCCTCGGCACGAGCGACGGCTTCAGCGCGGACAACTGCCTCAGCGCGAGCAGCAACCTCGGCACGAGCGGCGGCCAAGCGGATGGCTTCGGCCTGATCTTCAGCCGCCGCATTCGCCTGCTGTGCCGCTTGCGCCACGCGCCGGCGTTCGACCTCGGCCTCGGATTGGCGTTCGCGCTCAACCTGGCGGGTAGCCTCTGACGCCGCGGCAGCCATTCGCACCGCAGTTTCCTGGCGAGCAGCCATTTCAGCCTGGCGGTAAGCTTCTGCCTGGCGGGCAGCCATTAGCGTTACAGCTTCCTGGCGCATTACAGCTTCCTGGCGGGCAGCCTCTGCCGCCTCGGCAGCCATTCGCAGCGCAGTTTCCTGGCGCATTGCAGCTTCCTGGCGGGCAACTTCTGTCGCCTCGGCAGCCATTCGCAGCGCCATTTCTTGGCGAGCAGCCAATTCGGCCTGACGAGATGCCTCGGCAAGTGCCTCGGCCGCGCGGGCAGCCTCCGCGGCGCGCACTTCGGCTTCCCGACGAGCAGCGGCTTCGGCGCGCCGAGCGGCCTCGGCAGCGGCCTGGAGAGCGGGGTCCGGGCGAGGCGCTTCGGCCATCGCGCCAGGCTGTTCAGGCACCACGACCACCACGGTGTCCGGCCCGAACACGTCATCGCCGCCGATGCGGGCGCGCAGGGTGAATTGGCGGCTACCAGGGCGGAGTGGCTCGGCCGGCAGGATCACCCACTCGCCCCGCGCATCGGCACGGGCGCGGCCGATTTCACGGCCATCTTCGAGCAGCGCGACCTCGGCCCCCGGCGCGGCCCGGCCAGCCACCACAGCGCCGCCGCGCGCGCCGATACGGACGACATCGAAACGGGGAAGTTCCGGCAAGGCCGGGGTTGGTGCGGCAGTTGGCGTCGCCGGCGCGACAACGGATGGCGGCTCCGGCGCGGCTGCGGCTGCGGCTGGCGGTGGGGTTGGAGTAGTCGCACGAACGGGGTCTGCCTGCGTCGGTCCGGCGTCAGCCAGCGGCGCCGGTTCCCGCGAGGTGAACCGGGCTGCGACAAAGGCGGCGAGTCCCGCAAGGACCACCACCACAACAAAAAGGGCGCGCCGACTGGCCGACATGTAGCGGTAACTAGGACGCGATTGACCTCGGCCGCAAGTGTTTGCTGCTCAACGCAATATAGCGGCCGCGGCGACGAAGGGCGCGGCGACGAGGATGGCACAAAGCGCTGGCGCCGTCCGCCCGCGCCATCGTGCCGCCAGAAGGGGCGCGAGCCATAGCACCGCGAGTGGCGCTGCCGCCGCAGCCCAATCCGCCGGCGCCGCCCTTGCGATGATCGGCAACACGGCCACGGCCGCCAAGGCCGCCGAAACGGGGACCGCCTGCAAGGCGGGGAATTTGGGCCCTTGGCCGATGGCGCCAAGCGAGGCGGCGACGACAACGGCGCCGAGCAGCATCTGCGCCCCCGGCGAATTCGCGGCGACCAGACCCGCGAGCAGCGCCGCGGCAGCCGGCGGGACTGATCTGGGCCCTGCGCGATGCGACAACGCCCAGACCAATGCCGCGACTCCGAGCAGAACCGGCGCTGCCTGAAGCAGGTCCGGCACCGTTCGAGGCGCACCCGCCATCCACCAACCTGCGACCAATGCTGACCCGAAAACCAGCGCGGGAGTGCACCGCGGCAGAAATCTCGCCAACGGCGCCAGTAGCAAAGCGAGCACCAGCATTGCTGCCATCAACAAGGGCAGACGTTCGGCCAATTGTCGGGGCGAGGCCGTCGGCAGTCCGAGCACCATCCACCAACCGGCGAGCACCCCGGCGCCAGCCGACAGCCCAGCGAGCCAAGTCCATCGGTGCCCGAGCCGCGTCAGACCGAACGCCACCGCGAAGGCGACAAGGGCCACCTGCCAAGTCCAGATGCTCGCCAAAAAATCCATCACGGCCGGCTCAACTGCCGGCGAGCCTGGATCCGAAGCGGCCCCACTTGCCGCGTCACCTTCCGAAACTTGCTCTTGGGGTCGCGGCCCGGCCTAATCCGTATGACGAGACCCGGACAGGACCACCGATGGCCGAAGCCAGAACGACGATGCCGACCCGCCGCCTGCGGGTGTGGGACCCCTGGGTGCGGCTGGTGCACTGGGCCATCGTCATTCTGTTGCCCTTTTCCTGGTGGACGGCTGAAACGGATCGCTGGGACTGGCACTTCTATTCCGGCTTCACCATCCTGACCCTGGTATTGTTCCGCATCGTATGGGGCTTTTTCGGTTCCGATACTGCGCGCTTCGGCCGATTCCTGAAACACCCGATCGAGGGCTTGCGGCACCTCGGCCAGTTCCGCCAACGCGCCGCCGCGACCGAGATAGGCCATAACGCGGCAGGCGGTTGGATGGTGTTGGTGATGCTGCTGCTGCTGTTGTCCCAGGCAGCATCGGGGCTGTTTGCCGACGACCTGATCTTCACCCGTGGCCCTCTGGCGCGCTGGGCCGGCGAGGCGGTGAGCGACCGTGCCACCACCATTCATCTGCGGGTCTTTTGGCTGATCGTGGGCGCGGCCGTGCTGCACATCCTGGCGATCCTCGCCTATCGCGTTCTGCGCGGGCAGAACCTGGTCGAGCCAATGATCACCGGGGACCTGAAATTGCCGGTGCAGTACAATGGCCCCCGCCCAAGAATGGGTCATCCGGTACTGGCAGCGGGCCTGCTGTTTGCCGCCGCCGCGGCTGTTTGGGGAATCGTGCGGGTCGGGGGCTGAGGCAGCGGCCGCAGCCCCCGCGGTTGTCACCGGGCTTGGAACTGCCGGTGGCAGGCACTGCAGGTGCCGCCGGTAGCCCGCAACAGATCTGTCGAGATGCTGCCCGCCTCGGCTGCCGTCTTCAGCGTGGTCAGCGCGGTGACCATGTTGGCACTCGCCAACTCGAAGCCGGCGCGGTTGGTGTCGATCACCGCCAGCGCGCGAGTCTGGCCTTCCTGCGTGCCCTGCGCGACCGGCAGGGTCAGGCTCGCCACCGGGAAGCGCGTCGGGAAGGTTTGGTAGAAAGCGATCTGCTGGTCAATTCGCGCGACCAGCGCGCGGGTATCGCCGCGCGCCTGTATGGTCTGCTGCACGGCCTCCAGCGTCGCCCCCACGGCACGCAAACCGGCGCGACGCTCAGCAATGACATCGGCCTGGGCCACGGTACTGCCGGCAAATCCCAGCGCGAGCAGACCACCAACCGCCAAACACATTCCACGCATAAACCTTGATCCTTTCCGAATGAACACCTCAAGCTTGCAGCCTTGGCCGTGCGGCGCAACCGCCGTCGTTGTGACAGCATGTGACAGTCTGCGCCGCCCTGGCTTGTCGGGCTGCCATGCTTTCGCTATACCGCGCCCCTCACCGGAGCCAACGGAGTGTAGCTCAGCCTGGTAGAGCACTGTGTTCGGGACGCAGGGGCCGGAGGTTCGAATCCTCTCACTCCGACCAAAAGCACCAAGGCGATCAGCGCCCCGTCGGGAAATCCCGCGGGGCGTTTTGATCCGGATATGATGGCAGCAGGCTGCATAGAATTGGCCGCGCCACCGAACATCTTTACATTTCTGTCATCATTTCCGGCGACCGCGGATTTGGCGTGTGCTTTGCATCGCTGGCTTCGATCACCCTGGATCGGAGGCCGAAACCATGCAGCGCCTGTCATTCATCGCCGCAACTGCCTTGCTGGGAGGCATGCTGCTCGCCTCGCAGGCCGCCACAGCACAACGGACCATCGAGAGCGTTGGCCTGACGGTAACGACCACCCCCGCCATCGTCACGGATTACATGTTTCGCGGCATCAGTCAGACACGAAGTGGCCCAGCGCTTCAGGGCACGATCGATGTCGAGCACACATCCGGTTTGTACGTCGGCGCCTTCGTGTCCAACGCGACCTTCCGCAGTACGAATGTGCGTCAGGAAGTCGATGGGAGTTTCGGCTACCGCTTTGCGGTCGGCGACTTGAAGCTCGACTTCGGCGGCACCTATTTCGGCTACCCGGGCTATGAAGCACCCACGGGCGGCTTCGAAGTGGGCTGGTGGGAGGCCACAATCCGCGCCAGCTATGAAATTGCGCCGGTGAAGTTCCTGGGCCAGGTCGCATATTCGCCCAATTTCAGTGGCGAGTCGGGCAATGCGCTCTACGCCGAGATCGGCGTCGACGCGGCATTGGATTTTGGCTTCACCCTGTCCGCCCGCGCCGGCTACCAGTGGATCCAGCGCAACATCGTGCCAGCGAATTGGAATGGCCAGGACGGCTATTTCGGCACGCCCGATTACGCCGTGTTGTCGTTCGGGTTCTCGCGCGAGTTGTTCGCCGGGATCATCGGCAGCGTGACCGGCATCTACAGCACGTTGAGCACGGGTGATTGCTTTGGCGGCGCCCAGATCTGCGGCATGCGTGTCGTTGGCAGCATGAGCCGGCCGTTCTGATGGCCATTCCGTGGGACAAACCGCTGCTACTGGGGCTTTTCTGCCCCAGCGGTTCAGCCGCGGCCTCTGGCGGCCCAGAACATCAGGGCCTTGGCTGGCCAGACCCATAGCAGCCCCGCCGTGACGAAATAAACGAGTTGCACCGTCCAATGCAGCGCCAGGACATGGTCCGCCAGGATGACCACGACCACCACGTAAAGGGTGAAGCTGAGGATTCCGGCGACCGACGCGATGGCGATACGAGACATATTGGCGATGTGGCGACATTCGGCACTTTCGCCAAGCCCTCTCCCCTCGCGCCATGGGTGTTGCCGCTACCGGATGGTCGGGCGTAGCCTTGTCGCCTGAGGAAGCCATGTCCCGCGGCACCGCCGTGCCCGCGAGGCACGGCGGTGCCATGCGCGCGCTTTCTCGACCCGCCTGATGCCGCGAGACAATGATGACCGAGACCACCAGCCCAGCCGCCCCGTTCGACCTCAAAGCGCATATCCGAGGCATTCCCGATTTCCCGAAGCCGGGCATCCTGTTCTACGACATCTCGACGCTGCTGAAACACGGCCCCGCCTGGCGGGAGGCCATGCGCCGGCTGGCTTCCATCGTCGCACCGCATCGGCCGACCATGCTGGCCGGCATCGAGAGCCGCGGTTTCCTCGTGGCCGCTCCCCTGGCGCTGGAGCTCGGGCTTGGCTTCGTGATGCTCCGCAAGCCGCGCAAGCTGCCGGGGCTGACCATCGGGCTCAACTATGCCTTGGAATATGGCACAGACCGGATCGAGATGCAGGCGGACGCCATAGGCCAGGGCGAAAGGGTTGTCCTGCTCGATGACTTGCTGGCAACCGGCGGCACCATGGCGGCCGGCATCAGCCTGCTGCGCCAGGCTGGCGCTGTGGTGCCGATGGCGGGCTGTTTGATCGAACTCACCTTCCTCGGTGGCCGCAAGCGCCTCGACGTCCCGTTCGAGTCGCTGATGGCCTACGATGAGTAGGGCACGCGATCAATCCTCTCGGATCCATCTGATGCCTTGATCGCCCCGCGTTGCCGCCCCGCCGGCCGAGCCCGGCCCGACGCTGGCGCCGTTCGGCCGCGCGACGCTGGAGGAGCTTCGCGGCGCTGATCGCGGCCTTGCCACCCCGGTAGAATGCACGCCGCAGGCGGCATGTCGCAGATTCGGCGTGCACGCCGGCAGCCCTGCCTGACCGGGGTCACGTCGCCCAGTTCACTCGCAGTGCCACGGTTCTGCCTCATTAGGCCGGCTAGGTGTTTGGACGTTGGAGGGGCGGAGGGATGAATACAACACATCCAACCCGCCGAGCGGTCGCTCGGGGGCTCGTCCAGGCTGCCGCAGCGGCGGCCCTGGTGGGAGCGGCGCGCCCGCTTCTGGCCGCCAGCCCGGTGCCGGAGGCTGCCATCTTGTTGGTGCCCGGCGCAGAGAATGGAGAGGTCGCGCGATTTGCAGGCCACGCCGCCGCCGCCCTGGCGCGTGGCCTCGTTCAAGCGGCGGCGCTGCGGGTTGTCGCCGTCGGCGGCGCGGATGGGATCACGGCGGCGAACCGCTTCGCTTCGTCCACCCCGGCCGATGGCAGGGCCTTGCTGCTGCTGCCGGGCGCTGCGGCGCAGGCGCATCTCGTGGGTGACACCCGCGCGCGGTTCGAGCCTCGCCACTGGCCGGCCGTCTGCGGCAGCGTGCAGCCCGCGATACTGGCAGGTCGAGGGGCACTGGCGGACCAGACGCTGCTGCGCGTGGCCTTGCCAGGGCCTGGCGTCGCCGAAACCGCCGCCCTGTTGGTGCTGGCGTTGCTCGGCCGCCGCTTCCAGCCCGTGTTCACCGCCCAACCCGAGGTGGCCTTGGCCCAGGGCGCGGCCGATGCCCTGGTCATCTGTGGGCCGGGGGTGCACCGGACGGGGGGCTTGGGCGTCTCGGCGTGGTTCAGTTTCGACAGCCAGGATGCCGCACGCGACCCGAGCCTGCCCGACGTGCCCAGTCTCGGCGAAATGCTGGCCGACCGCGTACGGCATGAGGGCGTGATCGCCGCGCGGGCAGGTGGCGCTGCCTTGCGAACCCGAGCCCTGCTGGTGCTTCCCACCTTGACCTCAGCCAATAGGGTCTCGCTCTGGCGCAGCGCGGCCCAGCGATGGGCCGAGGAGGAGCCGGATGCGCTGGATGGCGGGGCTCGGCGGGTCGGCGGAGCCGGCGCCGCAGCACTGCTCGCCACGCTCTGCCCGCCGCCGGATGTCGCCGTCGCCTATCGCGAATGGCTGCTGCGGCGCCTGTCGTGGCGCATCGGCTGAGGGCGCGCTGTTCAGCGGACGATGCCGAGGCGCTCCATCAACGTCCAGGTCGGCCCGACAAGCAGGTTGCACGCCAGCGTCCGCACCAGATGGAAGCCCAAAACCAGGGGAACGCCCACTTCCAGCGCCTTTGCGGTGATCGTCATCTCGGGCATGCCGCCAGGCGCCATGCCGAGGATCGCGGCCCCGACCGGCAGACCCGAGACCACGCCGAGTGCCACGCCCAAGGCTGCCAACACCAGCACCATCAGCAGCGTGGACGCTACCGAAACCAGGGCGAGGCGTTTCGAGCTCAGCAGGAAACTCCGGCTCATGCGCTGGCCGAGTGACATGCCCATGCCGATCTGCGCGACATCGATCATCCACAGCGGCACGCCGGAGGGCAGCCGGTCGAAGGCCGAAAGCATAATCACCAGGGCGCAGGGGCCGAGCATCCACGGATTGGCAAATTTCAGCAGGTTGATGAGCAGGGCAACGCCCAGCCCCGCCACCAGCAGGAAGCCAAGGCCGGGCAGCCAGACTTCCGGTCGTTCGGCAAAGAAGGCACCGGCACCGCCCCGTGGCGCCAGCCAGGTGATCATTGGCGGCACGACCGCCACGACCACCATCACGCGAATCGTCTGCGCCAGGGACACCGAGGCCACGGACACGCCAGCCCGCTGCGCCAGCACCGCCATGACAATGACGCCGCCGGGCACGGCCGAGAAATAGCCGGTCTTCATGTCAATCCCGGCCGCCGCCGAGAAGAATCGAGCGACTACTGCGCCGACGAGGATGCTGATCACGGCGGCCAGCACCAGCCAGGGCAGTGCCACCGCCAGCGCGGCGATGACCGGCGTGGTGAAGGTCTGACCGAGCCCGAGGCCGAGGAACAGCAGGGCCGTTGGCCGTGTCGGCGGCGCGACCGCGGCCCGGTCATGCCAGGCGAGGATGCCGGTCGCCGCCATCGATCCGAGCATCCACGGCAGGGGGATGTGCAACAGCCAGGCGCTGGCGCCGCCCAACGCGGCGCAAGCAGCCGTCAGCACCAGTCGAAACCCCGGACCTGAGGCGAAGGGCGAGAAACTGGGGAGGATCGACGACACCAGATGCAGGATCATCCAGAGCGGCCGGGCCCGTCAAACCCCGCGAAGCTCATGGCAACCATGCATCGCTGCCGGAAAGGCTGGCCGCCTTAACGAAAAAGCAACGAGTGGGCCGCGAATATGGAGCTCATCTGCGGCTCGCCACCCGGTGCCCGCTGGAGAATGACGCCATGCTTGCCCTCCCTTCCGTCTCATCCTTTGTCCCTGCTGCGGCTGCCTCGATGCGGCGCCAGGCCGCGCCTGAAGAAGCAGCCGCGACGCGCCCGGCCCCGCCCGTGACCAGCCCCCACCTGCGCATCGATGGCGCGCTGAACCTCGTGGTGATGGAGTTCCGTTCGCCGGATGGGCGGGTGCTGCACTCCTTGCCGACATCGCGCGAACTGGATGCCTATCGCGACGCACCACGCAAGGGCAGCGTCGCCGAGGCGGTGGACCTGATCGGCTGATGCCGCCTCGCGCCTTCAGGCGCGCAGCGAGAGCGTACTGCCGATCAGCGAGGTGAGCGGCCTTCCGCCGCCATCGAACAGTGCCGTGATGGCGTTGTTGGCGGAGGGTTGGGGCGCGGCCAGCGCAAGGTAGCGACGCACGAGCTTGTCCACTTCCTTCGGATCCTTCAACGCCTCGAAATCCACGCGCGCGGCCAACAGGTCGCGCTGCTTGTCGAAATCCAGCACCGCGAAACTCGCCGGCAGTCCCAGTGAGCCGCGCACGACGGTGGTCAGCGCGCGGTCGGACATCAAGGCCGCGATCGTGGTGACGCTGCCGATCGTACGACGGAAATACAGCGCCTCGCGCAGCCCCGGATTGTCCTGGCCCATCGCTTTCTCGAAACGATTGACCATGGCGTCGCGCGTCAGCCGGTCGATCAGCGCGGGGTCCGCCAACGGCGCGCCGGCAGGCGCGACCCGCTCCTCGTCCCGCAGCGCCGCCGACGGCCGCGTGGAGAGCGCACCGCGCTGCTCGGCGGTCAGCGCGGCGAGCTGCGTCGTGCTCAGCGCCAGCGATTGGGTCAGGGTCAGCGAGGCCAGTTGCGTGGTGCCCATGGCGCGCAGCTGCGCCGTGTCGAGCGCCGCGAGCTGCGTGGAAGCAAAGGCGCGGAGTTGCGCGGTGGACAGGGCTGCGATGTCCTGCGTCTCGATCGCGCGCATCTGCGCGGTGCCGAGTGCGACGAGCTGCGGCACCTGCAGCGAAGCGATTTGCGCGGTGTCGAGTGCCGCGACATCGCGCGCCTCCATTCCCGCTATCGACGTCGCGGAAAGTGCCGCGATCTGCGCGGTGCCCAGCACGGCCACCTGCGTGGTGGACAAGGCCGCCACCTGTTCGGACGTCAGCCCCGCCACCTGGCTGCGCGCCAGGCCCCGCACCGTGGTGGTGGTCAGCAACGCAACCTCGTTGGCGGCCAGGGCGGAAGGCTGGCTCGTGGCGAAGGCCTGCGCCAATTGCCGCCAGCGCCGATCCGTCATGCGGTTGGCGAGACTGGTCTGTTCGTTGGGCGGTTCCGTCAGCACCTTGCGGATAATGCCGCGCTTGTCGATCTCGCCTTCCAGCTGGAAGGCTTCCAGCGCGATGGTCAGCGCGCGTCGGTCCTTCAACAGCGATTCGACGTCCTTAAACTGGGATGCCACCTCGCGGAAGCGCGCCATCTCGGCCTTATTGTCGCGTCGGTCGGCGAAACGCTCCTGCAAGGCGCTGCCCTGGCGCTGCGCCACCAGGAAGGCCGTCTGCGCGCCCAGACCCGGCAGCATGTCAGACCGCCGCGGGCGCGAAGGCGCGCGGTGCCGTCGCGGTGGACGCGGCGCGGGTCTGCGCCTCAAGGCCATCGATCATGTCGCGGTGCAGTGCCAGCAGCGGCTCCAGGCTGCCGCCATCACCCAGCCGCCGGTCGCATTCGCGCTGCGCCCAGATGCCGAGCGACACCAGATTGCCACGCAGCTGCGCCGGCAGCGCATTGCCGGGCGAGCCGAGGTCGTTCAGCAGGATCGACCACAGCCGATGCGTCTTGTGGAGCGCCGCCGCACGGGCCGGCAGATCCTGTGCGGTGGACAGCATGCCGTTGACGTAGCGAAAGGCGCGCAGCTCGATCTCGCGTGGCGAGGCTGCGGCGTTCTGGGTGGCGGCGTAACGTGCGACGCTCATGCGGCCTCCGGCGGGCGAGAGGACGCGGCGCCGGAATGTCCGGCGCCGCGCGGTTGTTGGTCGATCAGCGGAACAGCGAGAGCAGCGACTGGCTCTGCTGGTTGGCGATGGACAGCGACTGCGT
>Ga0105045_10006119_pt1 | contig 10637 bp, 15 predicted proteins | sample MAT02_FD_78089 | JGI IMG/M metagenome (GOLD analysis project Ga0105045, IMG submission 78089) | Freshwater microbial communities from Lake Fryxell liftoff mats and glacier meltwater in Antarctica - MAT-02 (megahit assembly) | ecosystem: Environmental > Aquatic > Freshwater > Ice > Liftoff... | reverse complement strand
TTTGCGAAGCGTTCTGCGAATACTGGGGTGCCTGTTGGGAGAAGACTGGGGAAATAAACGCCGCCAGCAAAAGGCCGACGACGCCCAACGAACAGGAGAGCGTTTTCGGGGTCGGTAAAATTGAGAAAATATTCATGGCCGAAAAACTAAGACGCTCGCGAGACTTCCGCCATGGGGTATAACCCTACTATTCATTATCTTACTACACACTCTTTCACTTGCTGCCTCGGTAGAGATGAGACTTGCCTATGCTGCCCACGCCAGATCGCGGCCCCGGGTGCTTCATGGGGATAATCCTGCTCAGACACAGGACGGAAATCCCGACTCACTCCCGAAGCAAAGCCCGCTATCCGCAAGAGCATTCGGGCAAAAAAAAGCGGCCTGACTTTCATCAGGTCGCTTGAAACGATCGTTTCGTTATTGGTCGTGCTATTTTAGTAGGACCGAATGGTTTGGGTTTCCACGGTGGCGGAGCTTGGACGGCTGAGCGTGGTCTCTTCGGTGGTGGTTGTCGTGGTGCGGTCATCGTTTTCCTTATCCACGGAAACGCAACTTGAGAAGAATGTGATGGCTCCGAGAGCCAGCAAGCAGGTGAAGAATGTTTTCATAAGAATATTAGTGATTAATCCTCGGTCGTGGTTGTCGTGGTTTTTATGGTTTTCTCAACCACAGGAGCAACTGTCGTAACGGGCACTGCGGGAGCAGCCGGAACCACCACGGCTTTTTTCACGATGACTTTGGACGCCACCATCTGGCCGCCGACTGTGGTGTAATACACGGTTACAGGGAGACCGGACTTAACCATTTCGATCGAGACCGGGGCTCCAGTTTCGTCCACGTAAGTCGTTTCCTTGCTGTAGTTGTAACTGACCGGACTGGCCATAGGTTCGGACCGGATCATGATTGTGGTCGGACTGAACTCACTGATGGTTCCAGCCGAAGTGGTGGTGGTTTGTTCCACCATGGCGGTTTGCGCCATCAGCGAATTTCCTGTCAGGAGCGTTCCTGAGAGCAAAATAGCTCCAATTGATTTTCGAATTATGTTTTTCATAGGCTTTAGATTCGGCGATGAGACAACGACTTACTATGGGGTCTAACCCGACCTCGGCTTGGGAACACAAACAGGGTTACCGGGAAGAAATTTCCCGGTCTGTATCTGGTTCGGTTCCGGCACACTGCGACCGGACGCCGCAATAAATTGCTCGACTGATGTACGAATCGAATCGTCTAGGAAGCGATGCACGACGATCATAGCCAAGAGGATTCCGGGGGCATTCGCATTGCGGCCTTGAAATTCATGGAGAAGAGGAAGGATGGCAAGGCGCAGGTCGCCCATTTCGCGGAGCAGCTCGGAAAGGTCGTAGCCTTCCTGCCAGCGAATGTGGCCATGGGTGGCGGCGGTCCAGGCCGAACGCTCATTGATATCTTCACTGAATGCGTGATGAAGCGTGTCATTGAGATCGTCCATAAGCTGAGGGATGTGGTCGGTGAGCTGGGTGTGAGTCAACGCCTCGGAACTGACGATGTGCCGGTCACGATGAACCGCCGCCGTCCAATCTGCAATAATCCGAGCGCGGGATTCCGAGAGGAACCCCGCCAGTCTGGCTCCCATTTTGCGGTCCTGAGGATCCGGGATTTCCGGCGGTTTGCTGTCTAAAGTACGTTGGTTATTGATCACGTTGGGGAGCCTGCCGTGAGCTTTCCGTTGGATCCATGGGGTGAATACCCACCCTGTGCGGGGTGGGTATTCACCCCATGGACAGAAGGCCGCACCCGTTGCATCCTGCCGACATGAGACGATCCGTCCGGCAAGAGGGGGCCTTGTCCTCAGGTACCAATCATGAACGAAACAAAATTGAGCCGGTTGTCCGCAAGGTATCTCTCAGCCCTGCGTGCCCATTTCAAACAAGGCCCTCAGACGGGCTTGCGCTCGGCCTTGAGTTTGGGACGCCAGGCCGTGGCCCTCGGGCTGGAGACGCTGGATATGGCTAGGATGCATGATCTAGCGCTTGGGACACTGGTGCTCCCGGGCTGCACGGTCGCTTTGCGCCAGGACATGACCAGACAGGGAGTCGAATTTTTTACCGAAGCTATCACCCCCATTGAAGAGACCCACCGCATCGCGCTCGATCTGGCAAAAACCAACCGCGAGTTGCTGAAGGAAATTTTGCGGAGCCAGGCTGCGGAAAAGGATCTTCAGTCCAGTGAGGAAGAGTCCGCCAGGCTCCTTGAGGAATCCCGTCAGCTTCACGATTATTTGCAGAATCTAGCTCACCTGCTTTTCGCAGCGCAGGAAGACGAACGCAAAAAAATGAGCCTCGCGTTGCAGGATGAGGTCGCGCAGATCCTGCTGGGCATAAACATCCGGATGCTGGCCCTGAAAAAAGAAGTCACCATTGGCGCGACAGGTTTTGATAAAGAGCTCACCGCCACCCAGCGGCTAGTGGAAAAGTCTGTCCGAACAATCAATCATTTTGTCCGCGAGTTCGGCACTTCCCATGAAAACTAAACCGCCTGTTCTCTCGCAAAGCTATCTGGCGGCCCTGCGCAAGCATTTGCGCACAGGTTCGGCGGTCAGCTTGCAAACCTCCCGCAATTTTGGCCTGCGGGCCGTCAAGCTCGGGCTCGATACGCTCGACTTGGCCAAAATCCATCAGGAGTTCCTCCTTACCTTGCCTTATCCCAAGGATTCCCGTGCGAGCGACGACATGGTCCGGCGGGCCGGTGCGTTTTTTGTCGAGGCCATTACTCCCATTGAGGAAACCCACCGCGGCGTGCGCGAAGCCAATGTGCAGTTGAAGAGCATAATCGAGACGCTGACCCGGCGTGCGGTGAAACTCGACGCTTCCAATAAAACCTTGCATCAAGAAATCGTCCGGCGTAAGGCCATGGAGGATTCCCTCCGCACCAGTGATCTCACCTCCAGCCAGTTGTTAAAAAAATCCCGCCACATGCAGGAGCAACTGCGGCATTTTTCCCGCCGCCTGCTCAGCGCCCAGGAAGAAGAGCGCAAAAAAGTCAGCCGCGAGCTGCACGATGTCATCACCCAGACGCTCACCGGCATAAATGTCCGGCTCGCGACCTTACGCACAAAATCATCCGCCAACGCCAACGACCTCCAGCGCAAGATCGAGATCACGCAGCGGTTGGTGGCAAAGTCCGTGGAAATCGTCCACCGCTTCGCCCGCGATCTACGGCCTACCGTGCTGGACGATCTGGGGCTCATTCCCGCCATCGAGGCCTATCTGAAAGGCTTTATGGAGCGGACCGGCATCCGCGTGAGTCTAACCGCTTTTGCTGATGTGGAGCAAATGGACAGCGCCCGGCGGACCGTCCTCTACCGGATCATGCAGGAATCGCTCACCAACGTTGCCCGCCATGCGAAAGCCAGCCAGGTGAAGGTAAGCATCCACGATCACAACGGCGCTGTTCTTATGAAGATCCACGACAACGGCCAGGGCTTTCTGGTGGAAGGTGTGAATTTCACCAAAACCAACAAACGCCTCGGGCTGCTCGGCATGAGGGAACGCGTGGAAATGACCGGCGGGACATTTTGCGTGGAATCCGCACTTGGGAAATCCACCACCGTGATTGTGGAAATCCCGCTGGACGCCCAGAGTGCCATGCGAACTCCGACGAAAAGATCCGGCAACACCACACTCAAATGCCCTTGAAACCCATCACTGTCCTGCTGGTGGAAGACCACATGATCGTTCGTGAGGGGTTGGTCGCCTTATTGAAATTGGAGAAGGATATCGAAGTCGTCGGCGAGGCGGAAAACGGCCGCCTTGCATTGCAGCTGGCCCGGAGTGTCTGCCCGGCCGTGGTCGTGATGGATATCGCCATGCCGCTGCTTAATGGCTTGGAAGCCACCCGTCAGATTCTCCACTCCTTGCCCGACACGAAAGTGTTAATTCTCTCCGCCCATAGTGACGACGCCTATGTCGAAATGGTCATGGCCCTGGGCGCGTCGGGATACCTCATCAAGCAAACCGCCGCCCACATTCTTCCTCAAGCCATTCGGGAAGTGGCCAAGGGAAACACCTTTTTCAGCCCCACCATCGCCAAGCGCCGGAATCAGCGCCGGCAGAAATCCCAAGAACGCGGTGTGGTGCAGAATTCGAAAAACGAATCCACCCCGTTGAGCCCGCGGGAGATGGAGGTGCTCCAGCTCATTGCCGAGGGCAAGGCGAACAAGGAATCAGCCGAGGAGCTTCACATCAGCATAAAAACCGTCGAGAAACACCGGCAAAGCGTCATGGAGAAGCTCAATATTCACGACACCGCCGGCCTCACCCGCTACGCCATCGCCGCCGGTATCATCGAGAGTAGCGTGCAGGTGACGATTATTTGAAGCGGCGGGGATTGCCCCGCGAGCGCCGGAATGTGTTTTGGCGGACTTCGCAAAATGCCCGGTCTCATTTCCGTCCTGCTCCAAAGGCAGCGATCTCCCGGCCGATTCAGGGTAGGGAAACACCCCATAGCGGGCTGCACGTCTGGAGCGCTATCCTGTGAGTATGAATAAAGGAATACTATGTTAGGAACAATCTTGATTGTGATTCTCGTGCTTATGCTGCTCGGTTCGTTCCCGAGCTGGCCCCACAGCAAAAATTGGGGCTACGGTCCTACCGGCGGGTTAGGACTTGTCTTAATCATTCTGGTGGTCCTGCTTCTGATGGGCAGGATCTGAGCGGGGCCGAGGCTGCCGACAGGTCTTACTTAATGGAAAAACTTTTTGTCTTTTCCAAGACATCGTAGGAACTGCGCCACGACCCCAAGCAAGTCAGATGGCTAAGCTGTTCCCTTGGTTCCAAAACTCGTGGCGGCACCGACAGCGCGAAAAAGGATTCCCAAACCAAGGTAAGAGCCGAACACGGTATTACGCACAAAGGCTGACGTTCGAATGCCCAAGCCATGATATCCGATATCGAAAACGAAACAAATCCGGTGGAGTTGCTTCTGATTGAAGATAGCCACAAGGATTTGGCGACAGCGCACCTGTCTTGGTGCAATCGCATCGCGGTGAACCATGAAGGCACGAAAACGCTAAAACTGATTTTTTGCGAAGACACCCAGACAGCCCTCGACATTACGGCAGGCCTCAAACTCGTTATTCTGGATCTCAATCTGCCCAAGGTTGACGGATCGGAGGTCCTGTCGCGTTTGAAAGCCGCTCCGCACACCCGGATCATTGCTGTCGTAGTGCTCACATCGCCAAAGCAACAGATTAACCCGATCGAGACCTTCCGGCCCGGTGGTAACACCTACCTTGTCAATACGACGGACTTCGAGCGGTTTTCCGCTGCCGCACACGAACTCGAGCGGTATTGGCTGCAATTGCCGAGTTGTGCGTCGCGCCCCTTCAGGTCTTACCCGGACAAATTCCACGCGCTGCCCGGCACGTTGCCGAAAACTTTCAGGTAGGGATACACCCCATAGGAAGACTTGTCGCCTTGCTGCAAATTGCACTTCCACGACAACCGTGGAAACAACAACACAAACAAATACAAACTATGAAAATCAATCATCTCATCCCTGCAATCGCTCTTCTCGCAAGTGCTGCTTGCTCCTTCACCGCTCACGCGGCTTCTACCGACACCACCAAAGACATTGTCGCCGTTGCCTCGGACACGGGAAATCTCACAACCCTCGTAACGGCCATCAAAGCCGCAGGACTGGTTGAAACCCTGCAAGGCCCGGGTCCCTTCACTGTCTTTGCACCGACGGATGCAGCTTTTGCCAAATTGCCCAAAGCCACTTTGGATGATCTGCTCAAGCCGGAGAACAAGGCTAAACTCGCCGGTATCCTGACCTATCACGTTGTGCCTGGCAAAGTCATGGCAGCCGACGTGAAGACCATGATGGCCAAGACCGTCAACGGCGAGAAACTCGACATTAAGGTTACGGATGGTGCCGTTACCGTGAACGACGCGAAGGTCACCGCCACGGATGTTCCAGCAAGCAACGGAGTCATCCACGTCATTGATACCGTGCTGATGCCTAAATAATTAACGCAGCGGGCGGAGGGCAATTCCCTCCGCCTGCCTTGCGGCCAGCTAGAAACCTAGCTTGGCATTATGCATACAGATAATCTCTCAGCTCCCGACCGTGCGGCAGGTGCCATGGCAGGCGCTTTCATCGGCGATGCTCTCGGCTTAGGACCACACTGGTACTACGATCTCGACGAACTACGGCAGGATTTCGGTCCGTGGATCGCTGGTTACACCACGCCCAAACCCGCCCATCGCTACCATTCCGGTATGAAGGCCGGAGATCTTTCGCAAAGCGGGCTCATCATGCTGGAACTTTTGCGCTCGCTAGCCGAATGCGATGGGTATGAAGCCGACGATTTCACGCGGCGTCTGGATGACAAGATTCTTGCGAACTTTGACGGCAATCCCTTTCACGGACCCGGCGGCTACACCAATCACTCCATCCGCCAAACCTGGAAGGCCCGGACGCAGGATAGCAAGGAGTGGGGCGAGGCCGGGGGAAATGCCGATACTTCGGAAGCGGCCGAACGCGTGAGTCTGCTCGCGGCCTCCTTCGCGGCAGATCCCTGTGTCGCGGCACGCCACGCCTACGAAAACGCCAAGCTCACGCAGACCGATCCGCTGGTCCTTCAACACAGCGTCGCTTTTGCCAGCGTCCTTGCCGCTTTAATACGCGGCGAGGCTCTTGACAGTAAACTCTCTGAAAAAATGATGAAGCTGGTGGAGAGCGGAGAGATTCCCTTTACCGCACCCACCTCCATCGCAGCGAGTAAGCGCACGCCGGGTGCGGACCCTTTTGGCTTCGCCTCGCCTGATGCGCTGCTGCTGCCTTCGTGGGTCGCGCAGGCCGCGCATGATCCGGGGACGCAGTTTGAGCCAGCTTGGAAAGTTTCGCTCGTCTATGGCATGTCCTGCGCGATTACCTTTGTTTTACCGTGTGCCTATTACCTCGCAGCGCGCTTCCACGATGACTTTGAAAGCGCCGTGCTCCACGCCATCAATGGCGGCGGGCAAAACATGTCGCGGGCCTGCCTCACCGGGGCGCTCGTGGGAGCACAGGTGGGGCTCTCGGGCATACCGTCACGTTTTATCGAAGGCCTTGCAGACGGCGCGGAAATCGTGGCCCTCGCCAAGAAGATCACCCAAGCCAAAGAATACGCCGCCGCTTAGAAGCCACACACCTAAATGACACTATGGGCGAAGAGACCATTAAAGTTTTCGGATTCGGAACCCATGCGAAGGACAAGGATTTAATCCCCGTCGTCTTCAGTCGGAAAGTGGTCGGGCAGGGCGAGGTCGAGTTTAAGGTCACCCACTGCGGCGTTTGTCACTCCGATCTCCATCAGGCACGCAACGATTGGTCCAACACCCAATATCCCTGCGTCCCCGGCCATGAGGTCGTGGGGATCGTCACGGCTATCGGCGAGGGCGTGAGCAAGGTCAAGGTCGGCGACATCGTTGGAGTCGGCTGTATCATCAATAGCTGCCAAGAGTGCGACTATTGCGACGCCGGTGAGGAAAATTACTGCCAAGGCGAAAAAGGCGCGACCCTCACTTACAACGGCCCCATGATTCCGGACGGCACCAACACCTACGGCGGCTATTCCACCGATCTCATCGCCCGTGAGGAATTTATCCTGAAAATTCCCGCAAAAATCGATCCCAAATACGCCGGACCCATCATGTGTGCCGGCATCACCGTTTATTCACCGATGAAACACTGGGATCTCAAGGAAGGCCAGACCCTCGGGGTCGCAGGCATCGGTGGCCTCGGACATATGGCCATCCAGATCGGCAAAGCCCTCGGCGCGAAAGTCACCGCGTTCACCCGCGATGACAGCAACGAGGACGAACTCCTCAAAATGGGCGCGGACAGGGTCGTCGTCTCCACGGACGACGATCGGATGAAAGCAGCTGCCAAATCGCTCGACATGCTCATCAACACCATACCCGTCCCACACGACCTTGCCCCCTACATCAGCCTGATGAAAACCGACGGGAAAATCATCGTCGTCGGCAATATGGTGAAATTCCCGGAATTTTCCCCTGCCTCCCTCGTCTTCAGCCGCATCACCCTCGCCGGCTCGCTCATCGGCGGGATCAAGCAGACTCAGGAAATTCTCGACCTCTGCGCGGACAAGGAAATCCGTCCCTCCATCAAGTTGATTGATATCAAGGACATCAACGCCGTCTTTGAAACCCTGGCCAACGGCGATAGCGACGGCCACTTCCGGCACGTCATAGATATGGACACCCTCCGCAACCACGCCGCCGTCCAAAGCGACGACGCCACAAAGCTCGAAGACCCCGTCCGCGCCTGAGGCCGACCCAAATCCCGGAAGGAAAACTGCGTTCCTCGCCACTGACGGCTTTTGGAAGGAAACTATCACCGAAGGAATCGAAAACGCGCCGAAAGCCTTCCTCGATCTGTTCGAAGGAGACAAGTTGGGCAAGGCATGTGAAGGTGAAGGCCGCGACTGCTGATACCCATCGTTGACCAACCCATGGACTTGAACGGAAAAGTTGCAATCGTCACCGGTGGCAGCAGCGGGATCGGGGCTGCCATCGTGAGCCTCAGCTCCCTTTCCGTCATCACCAACGCGCTCCCCTTCGCCCGCCCTGCGGCCACATGGTTCGCTGGGGAAAGATGAGGCTTAAGTTTGTAGGGGGTCCGTGCGGGTGGCTGGGTGGCTGCTCGGCGGCTAGGCTTTTTTAAGCAAAGCCATAACGAGGGCTACAACGGCCAGGACGACGAGGATGTGGATGAAGCCGCCTAGCATATTGAATCCAAGCCAGCCAGCGAGCCAGAGGATGAGGAGAATAACAGCGATTGTGTAGAGCATACTTGGTAATCGCAGCCACTGGCGGTTTTGGCCGTATAGTATTAATCGACTTTTTTCAGCCATGTTCTCACGCATCTGGGCGGCAGCGATTCGGAGCAATTGCTGCCGGGGGAAGATCACCATGCGATAACCGGTTTGGGCTTCCGGAAATAAACAGGGCTGCGAGATCGGTCTGCGGCGATTCACTACAACAAACCACCTTACCCTACCGTCCCACCGCTCACAATGACATCACTCACGCCCGATTTCCGCCAAGCACTTGCGTGCGCGCAGCCGCCCTGCCTCTCGCTCTATCAGCCCACACACCGCCATCACCCAGGCAATCAGGAAGACCCGATTCGGTTTCGTAATCTCATCAAGGAACTCGATCAATCGTTACAAAAACAATATTCGACGGAGGAGATTCGTCCGCTTCTGGAGCCGTTCGAGGCGCTTTCGAGCGATCATGATTTCTGGAATCACACCACGGACGGATTGGCCGTGTTCGGCGCGCCCGGTATTTTCCAGGTTTTTGGATTGCAACGCACGACGGCCGAACTCGCTGTGGTGGCTGACAGTTTTCACACCAAGCCGCTGATGAGATTTTTGCAATCGGCGGATCGCTTTCAAGTGCTCGCGCTCAATCTTCACGAGATTAAACTATTCGAGGGCAATCGCGACGCGCTGGATGAAATTGATCTCGCGCCGGGAGTGCCGCGCACCCTTACGGAAGCGCTGGGCGAGGAACTGACTGAGCCACATCAAACCGTGGCTTCCTACGGAGGAACCGGCGGCGCGACCGTGGCCATGCGCCACGGGCACGGCGATAAGAAGGATGAAACGGACATTGATACGGAACGGTTCTTTCGCAGGGTGGACCGCGCGATTCTTGAATCGCATTCCCAACCCTCGGGACTGCCGCTGATTCTCGCGGCGCTGCCCGAACATCAAGGTCACTTCCGCAAGCATAGCCAGAACTCTTCTCTTTTGGATGAAGGAATGACAACCCATCCTGACTCCCTGCCGATGACGGAGTTCAAAAAACGCGCGTGGCATATTTTCCAACCGCAATATCAAGCGAGGCTGGCTGAGCTGGCCGACGGTTTCGCGGTGGCCAAATCCCGAGGGCTTGGTCAAGAGGACGTGAAGCAGGTGGCGACGGACGCTGCGGCCGGGCGGATCGCAACCCTGTTAATTGAGGCGGACCGGCAGATTTCAGGAAGAATCAACAGCGCAACCGGAGAAGTGGAGTTCAAAGATCTGAACCATCCCGACGTGGATGATCTGCTGGACGATCTCGGCGAGTTGGTGAGCAAGACCGGCGGGCGCGTGCTGGTGGTCCCCGCAGATCAGATGCCGACAACGACCGGAGCAGCAGCGATTTGCCGCTTTTAACAAGAACAAATACACCTATGAAAATCCAAATCAACACAGACAACAACATCGAAGGCGGGGTCGAATTAACTCAACAGACGCAGGTCGCAGTGGAGAGCGCGTTGGAGCGATTTGCTCACCAGATTACCCGCGTGGAAGTCCACCTCAGCGACGAAAACAGCAGCCACAAAGGCGGCACCGACAAACGTTGTGTCATGGAAGCACGGGTCCAAGGCATGCAGCCCGTTGCTGTGACCGATCAGGCCGAAAACCTCGAGCAGGCCGTCAATGGTGCGGCGGATAAATTGGAAAAACTACTCGATCATGAACTCGGGCGGTTGAGTGATCATTAAGTTCGAAATCATATGAAGATAATTGTCACCGCCTGCCGCCCGCAGTTCACTTCGGGGACCGGCGGCTTTGACAAAACATTTCAAGCTGATGCCAA
>Ga0105045_10006118_pt1 | contig 10640 bp, 14 predicted proteins | sample MAT02_FD_78089 | JGI IMG/M metagenome (GOLD analysis project Ga0105045, IMG submission 78089) | Freshwater microbial communities from Lake Fryxell liftoff mats and glacier meltwater in Antarctica - MAT-02 (megahit assembly) | ecosystem: Environmental > Aquatic > Freshwater > Ice > Liftoff... | reverse complement strand
AAAAGCCCTACAGGCGATCGCCTCACCTGTGGAGCTGCTGAAGCCCTGGCGATCGCACGAACTGGGATTGGGTGCGACTACGACAGGACAGGGGTCAGGAGCCGTCTGGCGTGTCTGTCGGACTCACTCATCCCCTAGATCTATCTCACCCTTTGCCAGAGCCGAAAACAGATCCTCTGGACTCATGCCGCGCTCCTTTGCCTCAAAAGATAAGCGCAGCTCGTGCTCTTCCCAGTTCCTTTGCAGGTAAGTCAATACAGCCGTCTGGATACAGGCCGCCGCCGATTTCCTGATCAGCTTGCCTGCGACTGTCAGCTTTGCAAAATCCAACGGGCTAAGTCTTCCCGTCTTAGGAGAAGACGCCTTAACGCCAGTCAAATCAACCTTGTCCCATTTCATTAGCTCAGATCCTCGGAGTTTTGCCGTCTCTTTATTATCTCATTTGTATCCCCATGGGTCACGCCGTCCCCACTCGTGGGTTGACACTATCAGCGGTACCCACTATATTTAGGACATGGGTAACCGAACACCCACCGGACACCCACCGGACACCCCCCATGATGCCCCATCGGTTACCCCTTTGACGCCCCATCTGACGCCCCATCAACACCCATCAACCCTCACTTTTGGAGACTCACCATGCAATCTATTAAAGAATTCAAAATCGTTCAAAACCTCTCTGACTCTTCCTTTCAGCGTTTGAAAGACCGGGTAGTCGCTGCCAATCCCGGCACCCCCCAAGATGAATTAGTCGTTTATGGCTACGGCGGCGATCGCAATTCCAACATGATTATTAACGTTGCGGCGTTTGAGAAGTGCCTAGCAACCAAGCGAGAAACCAAGCGTTTGAGCGCGTCTGGCGTGTCAATCGTGCCTGTTACAGCCGAAATCATGACGGTAGACACTTCCGTCCTGTCTGCTTTTCAGCCGCGCTCTATCAGCCTGAATGGGGCACAGGGCAACGCCATCGAAGCTCTACAAGCCAAGTTTCTACAAGTAGCTGCGATGGCTCAATCGAATGTTGAGTTAGAGCAGTCGCTATCAGCACGAGCTAAAGGCATGGACGACCTTCGGAGAGCAATGCAGGCACTCGAAGAGCAAAAGGCAATGGAGCAAGGCAAGCAAGATGCCTTACGTCTTGAGGCACTGCGAATGCAGGAAATGGAGCGAGTGCAGTTGGGAGCACTGGGGAAACTTCAGGGCTGATCTGGATAGCGGTAGCGATCGCAACATTGATCGCCGCCGCCATTCTCGGATCGGTAAGCATATCTTTCAGCCCGCCGCCTAGCCCATCAAACCATTACCCCGAAGGAACCCCCCATGGATAACAACATCAATTTCTATCTCCCCAAGAATATCGCCAAGCCCCTAGCTGATCAGTACGGTGATCAGCTTGAGGAAATGCCCCTAAGTATCAAGCTGCTGTTGATTCACGTTTTGAGCGGTGGACTGCATGAGCTGGAAATCTGCCCACCTTTGAGCGACTACAGTTTTGTCGAGTTTTGCCATGAAAAGGGAATGGCGGACGACCTGCTAGATGATGTGCTGCCACTGCTAGAGCAGTTCGATAAGTACGACAGCAGCACAGCACAAACGATCTTGCTCGTGTTGGCGCTGTCGATGTAGCTCCACTCAAAAGGTAATCCCTATGACCAACCTAGACAAGCTGCTCAAGTCAATCTCCTTTTGCATGATTGCCTGTGGCTTCTCCCTCGCAACGTATGCCGTTCTCAATACCCCGCGTGGCACAATGCCCAATCCGATAACGGACTACCCTCTTAGCGGTTCCCTGGTAGCCGCTCAACTATTCCACTCAGTCCTAAAAGCGATCGCAAACAAACCCAGTTCAGAGGATGCCAAATGAACAGCCCTATCGACAAAACAAAAGTACAACTTCACGTTAAAAACGCTTTTGGCGGTGAGGATATCCGCGAGATTGAAGCACAGAGCAACCGTGTAAACCCGACATGGGAACTTCAGTCAAAAGGGTTACAGGCGATCGCAATTCCACCGACTATCACCCATGCGATTGCAGACGCTCTGAAGTGGGTGAGCATCACGGGTCTGATAGTCAGCACCGGGTTAATTGCTTCAGTCTTTGCACCTCAGATGACTATCGCAGTGTTGGCGGCGATCGCGCTACCAGTAACAGCCCTAGGGCATTACTTACGGACGCATGTTGACGACGGGCAAATGTTTATGAACTATCGCGTCATCTTGTTTCTAATCGGGCTGGCTCTAGCAATCGTAGGAGGGTTTTAGGATGCTACTCACTGCCAATTTGAAGACAACCAGTGTCGGGATTAGGTGCGATCGATCTACCTACCGTGGTAACCCATTCGACATGAAAAGCGAGGTCGAGCGAGATCTAGTTTGTGACGGTTTTGACAAATACCTTTGGGCTATCGTCGGGCATGGGCGATCGCCTGTAGACGCTGCTAACACCATCGCACTCAGCATGGGTTTATCAATATCAACAAAGTGGTATCCACCGACTACAAATCGATTCCTGGCGGCGCTGAAGCGAATAGAGCAAGCCCCGGACGGCACCAATTTACTCTGCTGGTGCGCTCCGCTCCGCTGCCACTGCGATGCTTACGTGAGATATCGGGAATGGGTTGAACAAACGATGGAGATTGAAGGACTATGACTATCAACTACGCTTCCACACTCTCAACTCATCAATCCAATGCCATCACTTCTAGGATTGCTGGATATGCCGCAACACTAGCAGGGGTAGCCATCCTAGGGGCTGTACCATTCAGCCCTAGGGGATTGCGCCCCGTCCTGTTTCTGGCAACTTGGGGTGCTTCCTTTGGCGCTTGTGCTGCATTCAAAATGGGTGATAGTGCGCAACGTAGCCTAGATGACATTGCAGACACTAGCAATGCTGCATTACAAAATGCCTACTTTGAATCAGCTACAGGCCAGAACAACCCGGCTGATTTAGTCACTTTGCCAGCGGCGGCAGGGTCTAGTTTTGCTTCAATTGATATTGCCGAATTCGAGATGGAGCCAATTGAAATGGAAGTGCCACGGGAAAAGGTAACCTATGCCGCCGCCGCGATGGTACAGCCGCAATCGGTGCGAATCCCCACAGACCCACGATTCAGCCCTGACTCAATCCAGCAAACAATCCCAGGCAGAATGGCGGCTCGGGCGATCGCAGATGAAGTAGCGACGGCAAAGGTAGGGAGCGCGGCGGCGGCTCTGCCAACGGTGAAGCTTTTTGACTGGCAAGATTTCGCTAATCGGCCTAAAGACTTTCCACACCTGGCCCTGTTAGCACCGACTAACGGAGGTAAAACCACATTAGTCGAATGGTTGTGCAGCCTGTTACCAGGCAAAACGATCGCAATCCTTCCACACTGGCAAAGCCCCGACTTTGCAGGCGCTGATCTAATCATTGGCAAGGGAAGGAACTACGGCACCGACGCCAGACCCTACCAGGAAAAGGAGGATGCAAAGGGCAACGTCACTACTGAGGGGATGGTAGAGGTTGATGAACCGGACGCAAATACAACCGTTTGCCAATTCCTGAACTGGCTTGTGAGAGAAGGCGATCGCCGCTATCAACTCACGCCAGAAGGCAAATTTGTAGGCGGTGAACCTATCAATGTTTGTCTTGATGAGTTGCCCGCCTATGCCAACAAACCCGGCGTTAAGGACGCTCTGAAGGTGGCTCTATTCGAGTATCGCAAGGTTGGTATTCGTATCATCTTCCTATCCCAGGGCTTCCAAGTTAAGACGCTTGGAATTGAGGTGAGAGCGACTTGAGGGACAACCTAACTTGGATCAGACTGGGTTCAATGGCGATTGAATATGCTGACATCAAAGCACGGAATTCTAAGGGTAGTGTTGGCGTCCAGTGGGAGCAAAACCTTAGAGCGCTGGAAAGTTTTGATCGGCCTGGGTTGGTCGGTGAAGCTGTGGCAAACATCCCTAGAATCCAAAGGGCTGAGTCAGTCAATGCCAAGCCCGCCGCCGTCAGCACTGGCAGCCCGTTAGAGGATGCGATCGCACGGGTTGCAACCAAGCACGGCTCTATCCGACCTTGCGATGTGGGGAGCAAGGATCGGAGTGTTAGAGGCAAGGCTACTTCTGCTGAGGTAACTGAGGCTATGAGAAGGATGGCGGCGGCGGGGAAGGGCACCTTTGCCAATGGCAAGTACACCCTCTAAGAGGCAGCAAATCAAACTACCGTAAAAGGCTTGACATTAATTTGTTAAGCCTTTTCCGTTAGTAGGCATAGCCTCACGCTGACTTCACCAACATAAAGTTTTGAATATACCGTAATAATCTGGGCAAATGGTGGGCAACTGGGTTATACTGTAAGAGTCAGGCAAGCGAAGCAGCCAAGCCCCACACGGCTAACCGCACCACCCACTAATCAAAGGATTCTCCCCATGTCACTATCACTAACAGCCCGCTACACCCACATCGCCGCCGTCTACACATTCCATGCAGGCCGCGCTACACGCCGCGTCTGGGACAGCCACAACATGACACCTCGCACCATGCAAGCCGCGCTCACCGCCGCTAATGCAGTGATTCACCTTTGTATTTTCATCCACTGGCTATTGAACGATTCGGACTGGAGTAAGGACATCAAATCTATCAGGAGTTCACCCATGCAGGCCGTCACAGCACCGGATCTAACACCGACCATTGAAGAGATTGAAGAGCAGCTGAGGGAAGCCATTCCAGAGCCAGAGCCAGAGCCACAGACCGCCGCCGTCGCTCCTAGCATGAGCTGGTCTAAGCCCGACATGGTGAGCGCTTGCCGCTGTTACGGATTGAGCACCAAAGGGAGTAAGGCCACGCTCCTAGAGCGGTTAGGGCAACGGTTAGGGACGGCGGCGGCGGCGTAGTTGGACAGCCCCGATCCCACGGTCGGGGCGATCGCGTTACACGAATTCAAACCCACAGCAAACAAAGGAAGGCACTCATGAAACTCGCAGACGTTAAGAACATCGCTGGCATTCAGTTTATCTATCCGAGCGAATTGAAAGAGCAGTTGTACAAACGTTACAGTTCACCCTATGAACTAGGCAAAGGATGCGATCGCGACACCCTCAGGCAATTCGCAAAAGAGTTTGGGGATGATACCCGAAAGCTCAAAAAGGATGAGTTGATTGACATGGTTTGGGCTGAGCTAAGAGGCCAAGTTGAAAAGACTGAAACCGCTATCAAATTTCTGATTGATAAGTCAGCTCCGGTGAACGCCTCAGACATTAACAGGTTGATGAGTGGAGACCTCTCACCTGATTCGGTGAGTGACGCGATCCTTGCCTCGCTCGTCACATACAAGGATTTGCAAGGTCACTCGCACAGTTACGAGGACAGCACGATCGTTAAGACCTATCTCCCAAAAATTAACCGTGCCTTGCTACAGCATGGGGATGAGGGTAAAGCTGTGAGCAAGCGCATTAACAACAAGGTGAAGTCTCGCAGGATTGCGGTAAAGAAGGCTACCAAAATCAACAAGGTTAAAGAGCACAACAACCTCAAACCAATCTCTGAGGGTGCTATGTTGCGCTTTATTGAGGCAGTGGTTAGCCAGTGCGAATCGGGGCATGTATCAAACAACTGGATGGCGGTAGGGCTTGCTCTAGGGTTTCTCGCGGGGCGTAGACAATCTGAGATCTTTGGTGATTCTACCTTTACCAAGATTGACGACACTCACATCGAATTTTCGGGGCAAAAGAAAATGCGTGGCACTCGCGATGATGTGCCCTACACCCTTCCGGTTATCAATGCGGATTGGGTCATCGTGTTGCTGGAATATCTGACCAAAGCAGACAAGCGCGGCAAAACGTCGGCGTATGTGAACAAGACGATTTGCACTTGCTACAGTCGCGCACCTCGACTAATCAAACCCCTGGGTCTAGATTTCTTCAAAGATTCCCGTGTAGCGTATGGCCTGTACCACTGCGCTCACACCAAACCCGAATCAATCACCATCCAAGCCTACCTAGGCAAGCTGATGGGGCATGGGGAGAACGACCTAGAAACTTCCAACAGCTATCAGAAGTTCAATTTGGTTGATTAAATCTTGTTATACAGGCGTCAGACAGCATCGTTTGTCTGACGCTTTGTGCTATGTTTCTTCCCAAAAATAATGGCGATCGCTCCTAGGAAAGCAACGATCGCCATGAACCCTTTACCAGGTCTGATCAATGATCGCATTTATTCGTAAGCTTTTTGGCGTGCAGTCGTTGATAGTCGAGAATCAGCAGCTTAAGGACGCGCTGGCGATCGCATATATGAGCAGCAATTTTGGGTGTTTCAATCGGGTCGGTGGTGAATCCCAGGGCGCTGCCCTAATCAATCTAGAGCGGCGGCGCTGTGCTTCAGGGTCAATGGCTATGGTCTGTCTGGACATAGGCGGTCTAGGGGCATTGAATCAACTGATAGGTGAGAGCGCGGTTAATGCCAAGGTGAGGGACTGCCTCAAGACGGTACAGGGATGGCGAGGGATCTCGTTCGTGGCTCAACTGAATAGCGGTGATGAATTCGTACTAATGGTTGACTCAGCCGATGCTAAGGGGCTGATAGAGCGGATGAGAGGGTTGTTCATATCAACGGGCTTTAGCGGCCTGTATGCTGCGGTCGGGGCGATTGACCCAGGCGAAACCTATGTCGAGAATGCTAACCGTTTGATGGAGTTGGTTTATCTGGAAAAGCTTGCCAGCAAGTAGGTATAGATTGTTTGTATCTGACGTGCGATCGCGCTACAATAGTGGAATAGCACGGAATCCCACTACCCCTCATACCCAGAATGAAAAACCAACCTATTACCATCTCCGATTTTAGGGCGCTGCACAACCTCTCTACCGGGCGATTTGCCCGATTAAGAGCGAAAGCTGAAAAGCTGAACCCTGGGGTGAAGATGACTTCTAGTCATCACAAAGGGATTCATAACTATAACGTCCTGACCCGGCCTGACATCCTAGAGGCACTTCTCCCCCCCCTAAAGGACGTGAAGGATAGGGTTAGCCTGAATGACCTCTATGCCAAGATTGCAAGGCTAGAGGCTGATGCGTCCAGAGCTTTCGAGAGCGTGGCATGAGTGCCCCAAAGAGAAACCCCCTTAACGACGCCAATCGCTAAGAGGGTGATTTATTTTCAAGTTGAATCTATTGCTAGGAAAACCAATGTCAACTAACACAATGTCAGGTGCGTATGTTTTGGCATACTCCCAAGATAACAACGGAAAGGAAACTTTTCAACAGGATAAGGAAACTTTTCCACAGGATGGGGAGAACCTTCAACCATCTTCACACAAACCCCTTATCGACTGGGCAGTTATTCAGGGATGGAGCGCAAAGCTAGGAGGTGTACGCCTTACAGCAATTCGCAACAAGAATGAAATCGAGTTTGTGAAAGGCTTGGATCGTGCAGAGATTCAACGACTGCAAGATGAAGGCTACCGGGTCTACTTTGAGATTAATCCCTGTGGCTACTCAAAGCGCTGTGATGCCAATGTTGAGCGCATTAGGGAAGTTGGCATTGATTTAGATTCCAAGCTCATCGAACCCGAAACACTCAAACTCGAAAAGGTTACCCAGGCAATCTCTGCGCTGCGCTTGCCTCAGCCCACTATCAACGCAACCAAGGGCGGCTTCCATCTGCACTGGCTACTAGAGGCCGATTCAGTCAGTAAGGACGACTATAAGGCAGTAGCGGATAGGATAGCGGCGGCTTTGCCCGGTGGTGACCCGGCTGTAACTTCACCCTCTGAGCTGCTGAAATTGCCCGGTTGTTGGGATGTGAAGGATATCAACGATCCATTCATGATCCGTACCGTTCAGGATGGCGAGGTCGTTGGCAAGGCATTCATTGACGCCGCCATGTTGTTACCAGCTCCATCGAAAGCCGTCAAAGCTGCCAAGCCCGCTAAGGCTTCCAAGGTTGCCAAGCCCGCCGCCGCCGCCGTTGCCCCCACTGCTGACAAAATCACGGTAGAGTCATGGCCTTCAGACATCTCCAAGTACATTGCCAGCGCAGTCACAGGTAAGCGCGATCGCCTGAACAAGGCGGCGTTCATCATGGGGCTAAAGATTCACGCCGGAGAGTCCAGTCATGACCAAGCTGTAGAACTGCTGATTGGGGCTTTGAAGTCTGATGCTGCGGTGAAGGCCAGCGTAGAAGACTGGGAGCTAGCCAACACAACCGCCATAGAAGGCATTGACGCCGGGTTGAAGGCCGCTGAAACCAAGCAAGCTGGCAATGCGGGGCGATATCCGATTCCGGCAAAGGTTGCTCACCTTTTGCCACGGGACGACGGCGGCAGACCTCCTAGTAAGTTGCATCCTCTAGATGTAATCGAATTCACTAGACTGCAATTTGAAGGCCGTTGCAGGCTCAATCGCAGAAATCTAAAAGTTCAGTTGGATGGAAAAGAGTTCAATGAAGATTCGCTTTATTGCGAGTTGATGGCTGATGCTATGCGATGGGGTTACAGAGTTCCGGACGCAGAGAAGTACGTGAGATCCTTGGCGGCTCAAAACATGTTTGACCCTTGGTTAGACTACTGGGAAGCCTTGCCACTCATGGAAGCGGAGGAGATAGCGCCAGGATTGGGGGCAGTTCTAGACGCTCTCCACTGGCCTGATGACGAGCTTTCGTCCTATTACTTCAATCAATTCCTGCTTGACTTTTCCCGCCGCGTTAAACACCCAGGATGCATCCAGCGGCGCGTATTGGTTTTGATTTCCGAAACCGAAGAGATTGGCAAATCGTCCTTTTTTAACAACTTGACCAAAATGAGTTGGGACGACAACGAAAACAGCCCGTACACGGTTTCAGGAGGTAGGCCGTCAAACCCCTTTGCAGAGGATGCGCAGATGCGTACTTCTGTCATAAGGGAGTTGCCCGAACTTGACGGCATAACAAAGAAGAGTGATCAAGCCGATCTGAAGGGTTGGATTGCTGACCCTAAAGATTCTATGAAGAAATTTCACAGCGCAGAACTAGAGCAAGTACCAAGGGCGGGGATTATCTGCGCCACAGGTAACAAAAAGGAATCGTTGCCACCGGATGACGAAAACAGCCGATTCATGGTCGTTGAACTTTCCAAGAAGTTTAACTGGGAATGGTTGAATGATGGCGGTTTCAAAAAAATTCAGATGCTATCGAAAGCCATGTACGTTCATGGGCAATGGCCTGATCGTCAGTTCAATGACCCTGACTTCAATGGCTACAGTTTGAGTGTTGAGCAGCAAGCCGAACAGATCAGACGGAACCGAGGGCATATCCTTCAGAGCGGCTCTGAAGATGAAGCGCGGCGATTGGTGGGATGGATTGAGTCAACCCCTAACTGGTTTGATGCGGTCGATGGAGAACATATCGGCTTCACTCTAGAAGAGTTGCTGCGGTTTGGATGCGACCAGAAAAATCCTAACAAGATGCAAAAGTCTGAGCTGAAGAGGGCTTTGAAAAGCCTGGGATGGGATGTCAAGGATACACGGGTAGGGAGCGGCAAAGCGTGGCTACTTAGGAAGGAAGGCTTCAAACTCCGGAGAGCAACCCCCGGTGATTTGTCAACGCTTGAAGGATTGGTAGCAGCGCGATCGGTTTGACCTGTCAACACATTCTAAGGAGTAGAACGACCATGAACAACAAAACCCTTTCAAGAAAAGAAGCCCGCGACGTAAAGACAGAAGTCCAGATTGTCTCTGAAGTGATCAAACTCTGCTGTCAATTCAGAAAGGAGTGGGTTGAATCTTGCCGTTTCATGCCAAAACACACAGAGCTGAATGATCAGACGTGGGCATTGTTGCGCCAACTCGACAACCGCTACAACCCAGGCTACGAACCACGCAGCGAAAAAGAAATATTGAAGATGTTCGACCTATGGCTTTTCGTGAGAGGGTACCCAGAGATGTTCTCTATTTTTTGTCTCTCCGATGAAGGCAAACTTCGTATCGTGCCTCTAGAAGTAGAAGTAAAGATAGCCTGATTAAACCGTTCGCCAAAAAGCCCCGATCAAATGATCGGGGCTTTTCTGTGGCAGAAGCCTAAAGCAATGGGTCTAGATCTTCTGATCCGTCGCTCACCTCGTCAATGAGGTTGATCACTATGACGTCATCACCGGGCACCATATCAGCACGCTTTAATCTGACCTCTGCCCTTGCCTGCTTATCCATCGACAGTCGCAATTTGATGTGAGCGATCAGCACGGCATGAGCTTCGGCTTGATTTAGCGGTTCACCCTCACCCGACTGGACAACCTTAACAGCCTGTTCTGTGGCGAGATCCAGCATCGCGACTAGCTCCATCCGTCTAACCCGGTTCAGTTTCATCGGTGCCGCTCCCTCGTTTAATTGCTCGATGATATGCGTCATTAATCAGAAATCGGATGAGGGTACTGCGCTCCCTGTTTGCTGCCTTGCACAGAGCATCGAGCTTTTCAGATTCATCCCCTCTGATCCTGAACGACACCCTCTCTTCTCTATTCTCTACGGTCGGTTGTTGGCTTGTCATCTGAACCCCGTTGAATCTACTCTAATTATGTCCGACAGACACGCCAGACGGCTCCTGACCCCTGTCCTGTCGTAGTCGCACCCAATCCCAGTTCGTGCGATCGCCAGGGCTTCAGCAGCTCCACAGGTGAGGCGATCGCCTGTAGGGCTTTT